>Ga0209477_1000069_pt1 | contig 49217 bp, 47 predicted proteins | sample KloWWTupernatant_FD_187180 | JGI IMG/M metagenome (GOLD analysis project Ga0209477, IMG submission 187180) | Active sludge microbial communities from Klosterneuburg, Austria, studying microevolution and ecology of nitrifiers - Klosterneuburg... | ecosystem: Engineered > WWTP > Aerobic digester >...
CGCTAGAAGCCGAGACGTGCTGCGACCTCGGCGGCCAGCGACTCGATGGGCACACGCACCTGCTCGGTGGTGTCGCGCTCGCGGATGGTGACGGCGCCATCGTCGAGCGAGTCGAAGTCGACCGTGACGCACAGCGGCGTACCGATCTCGTCCTGACGGCGGTAGCGCTTGCCGATGGCCTGCGTCTCGTCGTAGTCGACCATGTAGCGATCGGCGAGCGTGCCGTAGATCTGGCGGGCCAGCGGCGTGAGCGAGTCCTTCTTGCTCAGCGGCAGCACCGCCACCTTGTACGGCGCGAGGCGTGGGTGCAGCCGCAGCACCGTGCGCGGCTCGTCGTTGACGATGTCTTCGTCGTACGCGGCCAGCAGGAACGCGGCCATCGCGCGGTTCACGCCGGCGGCAGGCTCGATGACGTACGGCACGTAGCGCTCGTTGTTGGCCTGGTCGAAGTAGTCGAGCTTCTGGCCGCTGTGCTCGGCGTGCTGCTTGAGGTCGTAGTCGGTGCGCTGGGCCACGCCTTCCAGCTCGCCCCAACCCCACGGGTACATGAACTCGATGTCGCTGGTGCCGCTGCTGTAGTGGCTCAGCTCGTCGGCGTCGTGAGGGCGCAGGACGAGCATCTCGGCAGGGATGCCGAGATCGATGTACCACTGCAGACGGGTATTGCACCAGTACTCGTACCACTGGGCGCTCTCGGCGGGCGGCACGAAGAACTCGAGCTCCATCTGCTCGAACTCGCGAGTACGGAAGATGAAGTTGCCCGGGGTGATCTCGTTGCGGAAGCTCTTGCCCACCTGGGCGATGCCGAAGGGCGGCTTCTTGCGGCTGGTCTGCAACACGTTGACGAAGTTGACGAACATGCCCTGCGCGGTCTCGGGGCGCATGTACACCTCTGCACCGGAACCCTCGACCGGACCGGCGAAGGTCTTGAACATCAGGTTGAAGGCACGGGCTGCGGTGAACGAACCGGAGGCGCCGCAGTTGGGGCACACGTCGGGGTCGGTGAGGTGGTCTTCCCGGAACCGCTGCTTGCACTTCGTGCAGTCGACCAACGGGTCGCTGAAGTTGGCGAGATGGCCACTGGCTTCGAACACCTGCGGCGGCGCGAGAATCGCCGCGTCGATGAGCACGACATCGTCGCGCTGCTGCACCATCGTGCGAATCCAGGCCTCACGCACGTTGCGCAGCATCAGCGAGCCGAGCGGGCCGTAGTCGTAGCTGGAGCGAAAGCCGCCGTAGATCTCGGCCGACGGGTACACGAAGCCCCGCCGCTTGCAGAGATTGACGACCTGGTCGAGTTCGGTGGCAGCCATAGCGGTGCAAGGCTACGGGCACCCTCCGAGCAGCCGCGAAATCATTTCCGAAAAGTGGCAGGCTGCAGGGACTACGTGTTCCTCACCGAGGGCCACGTAGGCCCGAGAAGCTCGGAAGGAGCAGATCATGACCAGGAGTCCTCGCCGCGTTGCCGTCATCGGCCTCACTGTGGCGTTTGCCTCGCTCGCGGCATGCAGCAGCTCGAAGGTCGTCGGCGGTGGCGAGGCCGCCTCATCCACCGTCGCCGAGGCCACAGCGACTTCCGAGTCGAGCGTGCCCGGCACCGACGCCGCCACCACCACCGGGCCCACCACCACGGTGGCAGCGACCACCACCACCGCTGCGGCACCCGAGCCGCTGGTGCTGCGCGGCGATGGCATCGGCGAGTTCGCACTCGGCGCAGCCGCCGCAACCGTCGTCGATGGCCTCACCGAGCAGCTGGGGCCACCCGCCAGCGACGTCGGCGCCGACTACCCCGCCGCCGACGGGCTGGGCCAGTTCACCACCGCCGACGGCGAAACCGGCTTCGTCGCGCCATTGGGCCGCACGGTGTGCTGGTCGATGCAGTTCTGCGCCGAGTTCGGTGGCGCTGCCGCCGAATCGCTGTCGTTCACCGGCTGGACGTACCACGACGACTCGAGCACCGCGCTGCAATCCAGCTCGGGGGTCACCATCGGCACACGCTGGAGCGATGCACCCGAGATCACTGCCGACGAAGGCGGCTGCTACTCCGTGGGCAGCGGCACCGTCGACGGCATTCGCCTCACCCTGGAATCAGAGGGTGAGCCGTTCGGCTCGTTCGACGACATGGGCAACTACGTCATCGGGGCGCCCGCCCCTGCCGACGTGACGGTGATCTGGATGGAGACGGGCGAGGTGCCGATCTTCCTGTTCGGCGACTGCTGACACACGTGCGCCACCGGCCGCCGCCCCGGCCTCAGTGAGTCTCGAACATCGCCACGGTGCGCAGCCGGCGCTCGATGTGGTGCTCGAGCGCCCGCGTGGCATGCGCGGCGACTTCATGAGTGGTGCGCGACGGTGGCATGGACAGCGCGTCGTTGAGCCGCCCGCCCAGGATCATCCGCATCACGGCAAGAGCCTCTTCGCCCAGCGGCGCGCCCGTGCGACAGGCGCGGCACAGCACGCCACCCTGGTTCATGTCGAACGCCACCAGTGGGCCCGCCTCGCCGCAGCGCACGCACTGGTCGAGCTCTGGCCGAACCCCCTCGGCCGCGAGCAGCTTCCAGAAGAACGCCGGAACCACCAGCGAGCCACCACGCTCGCCGATCGTGCGTAGGGCGCCCACCACCATGCGGTAGAGCTGCGGATTCGGTTCGCGGTCGAGCGACATCTGGTCGGCGGCCTCGAGCACCGCGATGCCGGAGGTGAGGTGGTCGAGGTCGACCACCATCGGCGCCAGCGACTCCACGGCCTCGGCCTGGCTGACGATGTCGAGCTCGCGGCCTTGGGCGAGCAACAGGCGGACGTGGCTCATCGGCTCCAGCCGAGCGCCGAAGCGCGACATCGTCTTGCGCACCCCCTTGGCCACTGCGCGCACCTTGCCATGGTGCTCGGTGAGCAGCACCACGATGCGGTCGGCTTCACCCAACTTGTAGGTGCGCAACACGACCGCCGTGTCGCGATAGAGGTGGCTCGCCACTTCGCCGCCTAGTCGATGCCGCCGAAGCGGCGATGGCGGTGCGCGTAGGAGCCGATCGCTTCGTCGAGGTGACCGGGCCCGAAGTGCTGCCACGTGGTGTCGAGGAACACGAGCTCGCTGTACGCCAGTTCCCACACCAGCGACGGCGGCATCCGGTGCTTGGCGCCCACGACGACCACCAGGTCTGGGTCGGCCGCGGCCGGCGCGTTGAGTGCCGCACTGATCGTGGCTTCGGTGATCGGCGTGCCGCCGGCCTGGAGCCCAGCAATGGCTCGCGTGAGCCGAACGCGACCGTCGTCGTCGGGTTGCACGGTCGCCGCGCAGCTGCCGACCGTGACCTGCTGTTGCACCATGGTGCGAACCGGCTCGCCACCGGGGCCGAACGGCCGCACGGTGAGCCAGTTGGCGCCGGCGTGGTCGGCCACCTTGCACAGCTCGCTCAACCGATCGGCCCACTGATCGGCTGGAGTGAGCGCCCACTCGGCAGCCGTGCCACCGACCACGACGACGTGGCGAAGCGACACCCCTTCAGTGGTCGTAGCACTCATGCGACCATTGTCCCACGTGGCCGGCAGGTTTGTGGGCACGGTGTCGTCCGCCCGCCGACAGCCGGGTCGTGGCGCCGGGCGGCCACTAGGGTGCTGTGCCGTGAGCAGCCCCACCACCTCCGGCCCACGCCTGGTGCACGTGGCGTGCATCATGGACGGCAACGGCCGGTGGGCCAAGCGCAAGCACCTCCCGCGCACCGAGGGTCACACCGAGGGCGAAGAGAACCTGGCCCGCCTGGTTCGCATTGCGGTCACCCGCAACGTCGGCTGGCTCACCGTGTTCGGCTTCTCCACCGAGAACTGGGTGCGTCCCCGCACCGAGGTGCGCCACATCCTTGGCCTGCACAAGAAGCTCTTCGGGCGCGTCGCCGAGCTCAACGAGCTCAACGTTCGCATCCAGTGGATGGGGCGCCCGTTCGACAGCGCCGACGCCCGCACCCCGAAGTACGTGCAGCGTGCCATCCGCAAGGCCATCGCCGACACCGAGTCGAACACCGGCATGGTGCTCACGGTCGCCTTCGACTACGGCAGCCACGCCGAGATCGTTCACGCAGCACAGGCCGCAGCGGCAGAGGGCATGGTCGACCAAGCCGCCATCGGCCGCCACCTGTACCTGCCCGAACTTCCACCGGTCGATGTGATGGTGCGCACCTCGGGCGAGCTGCGCATCTCCAACTTCATGCTGTGGCAGAGCATGGGCGCCGAGGTCTACTTCACCGATCGCCCGTGGCCCGACTTCGACGGCCACGAGCTCGACGCTGCGCTCGCCCTCGTCCACTGAGCCATGCCCGAACTCGCGGCCGACGGCCCACTCTCCGCCGACGGCCCACTCTCCGCCGGCGACTTCTCGTCGTGGCTGGCAGAGGTGCTGGCGGCCATCCGTGGTGAGGGCGCCACCGACGTCGCATGTGGTTCGTGCGTCGCGTGCTGCTCGTCGGCGCAGTTCGTCCACATCGCGCCCGATGAGCAAGACGTGCTGGCCCACGTTCCGGAGGCACTGCTCTTCCCGGCACCCGGCCTTCCCCGCGGCCACGTGCTGATGGGCTACGACGAGCACGGCCGGTGCCCGATGCTGCGCACCGACGGATGCAGCATCTACGAGCATCGGCCGCGCACATGCCGAACCTACGACTGCCGGGTGTTCCCCGCAGCCGGGGTGCTGCCCGACGAACCGGGAAAGGCACCGATCGCCACCCAGGCGGCACGGTGGGAGTTCACGTACGCATCGAGCAGCGACTCGGCCGAGCATGCCGCGGTACGAGCCGCAGCCGCATTCCTGCGCAGCCGACACGACGCACTCGGCACCGACCTGGCGCCGGCCACCACCACCCAACTGGCCGTGGCCGCGCTCGAGGTACACCGAATCTTCGTCCACCAGCACGAGCCTTCGGTGCACGACGTGCGAGTCGAGTTGTCGAGTCGCAGGAGCAACCGATGAGCGCCGATGTCACAGCCGCTCTCGCTGCAGTCACCGGCGCACTCCCCGCTGCCGAAGAGCGACCCGGCCAGCGGCAGATGGCGCAAGCGGTGGCCAGCTCGATCGACAGCGGCCGGCACCTCGTCGTGCAAGCGGGCACGGGCACGGGCAAGACGCTCGGCTACCTCGTACCAGCGATCGTGGCAGGCAAGCGAGTGGTCGTCGCCACGGCAACGAAGGCGCTGCAGGACCAGTTGGCGGCGAAGGACCTGCCGTTCCTGGAAGCGCACCTGGGCATCCCGTTCGACTGGGCGGTGCTCAAGGGGCGCAGCAACTACGTGTGCATGCAGCGTGTGCGCGAGATCCAGGGGGCCGACAGCGGCCAGCTCGAGCTGGAGGAGTTCGCCGCAACGACCAAGGTGGAGATCAACCGGCTCGTCGCGTGGTCGGGCACCACCGATACCGGCGACCAGGCGGGGCTCGACTGGGCACCCAGCGATCGAGCATGGCAGGCGGTCAGCGTCGGCAGCGACGAGTGCCCCGGCGCCACCCGCTGCCCGATGGGATCGGTGTGCTTCGCCGAAGCCGCCCGCACTCGCGCCTCCGTCGCCGACGTGGTGGTGGTCAACATGCACCTCTACGGGCTGCACGTGGGCAGCGGCGGCATGTTGCTGCCCGAGCACGACGTGGTCGTGATGGACGAGGCCCACCAGCTGGAAGACATCATGAGCGACACGGTCGGCGTGCAGGTGGCCGGGGGCCGCTTCACCACGCTCACCGCCGCACTCAAGCGCATCATCGACGATCCACAGCTGGTCGGGGGCGTGGCCGAGGCCTCGCTGGTGGTACGCGACGCGCTGGTGCCGTTCCTCGGCCAACGCCTGCCGCGTCCGTTCCCTGCACCGGTGCAGGAGATGTTGGTCGACGTACGCGGCCGCGTGCAGCGAGCACTCACTGCGTTGGGGGCCATCGACTCCGACGTCGAGGACGCCAAGGCCCGCAAGATGCGCGGCCAGCAACTGGCCACCCGCCTGCAGGACAGCATCGACCTCGCGCTCGACAACCGCGAGGGGTTCGTCGCGTTCGTCAGCGGCGGCCCCGACTACCCGCGCCTGGAGATCGCCCCGCTGGAGGTCGGTGGCGTGCTCAACAACGGCATCTGGTCGCAGCGCACCGCCATCCTCGCCAGCGCGACCATTCCCGCGTCGCTCGGTGCACGCGTCGGGCTGCCGCCGGGCGGGTTCGACGAGATCGACGTGGGCAGCCCCTTCGACTACGAGCACCACGCGATGCTCTACTGCGCGGTGCACATGCCCGACCCCCGTTCACCCGCATACGGGCCGGCGGTGCACCAGGAGCTGACCGCGCTCATCACGGCGGCAGGGGGCCGAACGCTCGCGCTGTTCACCAGTTGGAAGGCGATGGACGCCGCCGCCGAGGCCGTGCGGCTCACGGTCGACGTGCCCATCCTCACTCAACGCGACCTGCCGAAGACCGCGTTGGTGAAGGCGTTCAGCGACGACGAGCACGCGTGCTTGTTCGCAACCGCCGGCTTCTTCCAAGGCGTCGACATCCCTGGCCGCACGCTGAGCCTGGTGGTGATCGATCGCATCCCGTTCCCCCGCCCTGATGACCCATTGCTGTCGGCCCGCCGCGAGGTCCTGGGCGCAGCGGCCTTCAGTCAGATCGACCTGCCGCGCGCCTCGATGCTGCTGGCCCAGGCAACCGGCCGTCTCATCCGCACTGCCAACGATCGCGGTGTCGTGGCGGTGATGGACCCGCGACTCGGCAAGGCCAACTACCGGTGGGACATCGTGAAGGCACTGCCGCCGATGAAGCGCACCCGCCACCGCGCCGAGGCCGAGGCCTTCCTGCGCGAGATCACCGCCGGCTGAACCCGCTGCGGCGGATGTCGCGGCCGCTGCGGGATTGTTGTGGCCGCAACTGGGGTGCCCCAGAACGCTCCGTACGGTTCCGGGGAGCCCCAGTTGGCGCCACACGCAACGCCGAGGCGGAGGCGCGGGCCTGGCGTGGCTACAGTCGGCCGCGTGGGGGAACTGGTTCACTGCATCGTCGAGGGCGGGGTCGCCACCATCACGCTCGACTCACCCGGCAATCGCAACGCGCTGTCGCGCCAGCTCGTCACCGAGTTGAACGCTGCACTGGATCGGGCCGAGCAACCCGACGTGCGGGCGCTGGTGCTCACCCACACCGCGCCGGTGTTCTGCTCGGGTGCCGATCTGAAGGAGCGCGCGTCGGGCACGCACGCCGCGCAGGCTGCGGGCAACCCGATGGCCGACGCGATGGCACGACTGGGCTCGATGAACGCCGTCACCATCGCCGCTGTCGACGGCCCGGTGCGAGCCGGCGGTGTTGGCCTGATGGCGGCGTGCGATCTGATCGTGGTGCGCAGCACGGTCACGTTCGCCTTCACCGAGGTGCGCATCGGTGTGGCCCCGGCCATCATCAGCGTGCCCATCCTCGCTCGCTGCGGCTGGAGCAAGCTCGCCGCCCCGTTCCTCACCGGCGAGGCGTTCGACGCGCCGACCGCCAAGGACATGGGGCTCATCACCCACGTCACCGACGACGTGATGGCAACCGTCGCGACGCTGGTGCGCGGCATCCTCGCCGGGGCTCCCGAGGCTGTTGCGGCCAGCAAGCGCCTCCTGCGCAACCCGTCGAGCGACTATGCCGAGATGGCCATCCTCAGCGAGTCCCTCTTCCGCTCCCGGGAAGCGGCCGAGGGCATGCGCGCCTTCGCCGAGAAGCGAGCACCATCGTGGGCGGCCACAGCGCCAGGGGGTGCCTGACGTGCCCATCCTGCCCAACCGCGTCAATCCCGCTCACGAGGCCTACCAGGCCAACCGATCCGCGCTGGAGGCGCAGCTGGCCGCCCACGACGAGCAGCTGCGCCTGGTCAACCTCGGCGGTGGCGAGAAGTACATCGCCCGCCATCGTCAGCGCGGCAAGATGCTGGTGCGCGAGCGCGTCGAGGCGCTGCTCGATCCCGACTCGCCGTTCCTCGAGCTGTCGCCGCTGGCAGCGTGGGGCAGCCAGTTCCCGGTCGGCGCGGGCACCGTGGCCGGCATCGGCGTGGTCGAAGGTGTCGAGTGCATGATCACCGGCAGCGACCCCACCATGCGCGGGGGTGCCAGCAACCCCTACACGCTGAAGAAGAGCCTGCGCACCAACGAGATCATCAGCGAGAACCGTCTGCCCACCATCTCCCTCACCGAGTCGGGCGGCGCCGACCTCCCGACGCAGAGCGAGATCTTCATTCCCGGCGGCCGCGGCTTTCGCGACATCACGCAGGCCAGTGCCGCCGGCATCCCCCAGGTCTCCCTCGTGTTCGGCAACTCCACCGCCGGCGGGGCCTACGTGCCCGGCATGAGCGACTACGTCGTGATGATCAAGGAACGCTCGAAGGTGTTCCTCGGCGGCCCGCCGCTGGTGAAGATGGCAACGGGTGAGGACAGCGACGACGAGAGCCTCGGGGGCGCCGAGATGCACGCCCGCATCAGCGGCCTCGCCGACTACTTCGCGGTCGACGAGCTCGACGCCATCCGGCTGGGTCGCCAGATCATCAAGCGCATCAACCACCGCAAGCGCGGCCCAGGGCCCCGCGGCGCTGGCCGCCCACCGAGGTACGACCCGGATCAGTTGCTGGGCATCCCCAGCGCCGACCCGAAGGTGCCGTTCGACCCGCGCGACGTCATCGCCCGGGTCGTCGACGACAGCGACTTCGACGAGTTCAAGCCGCTCTACGGCACATCGCTGGTCACCGGCTTCGCCGAACTGCACGGCTACCCGATCGGCATCCTGGCCAACCACCACGGCGTGCTGTTCAGCGAGGAGAGCGAGAAGGCGGCGCAGTTCATCCAGTTGGCCAACCAGGTCGACACACCGCTCGTGTTCCTGCAGAACACCACCGGCTACATGGTTGGCAAGGAGTTCGAGCAGCGCGGCATCATCAAGGACGGCGCGAAGATGATCAACGCCGTCAGCAACAGCAGCGTGCCGCACCTCACCATCAACATGGCCGCCTCCTACGGCGCCGGCAACTACGGCATGTGCGGGCGAGCGTTCGGCCCCCGCTTCCTGTTCGCGTGGCCCAACGCGAAGAGCGCGGTGATGGGCCCGGCGCAGTTGGCCGGAGTGATGAGCATCGTCAGTCGCCAATCGGCGGAGAGCATGGGCAAGCCGTTCGATGAGGAGGCCGATGCCGCCATGCGCGCGATGATCGAGGACCAGATCGAGCGCGAGTCGCTGGCGATGTTCATGAGCGGCAAGATCTACGACGACGGCATCATCGACCCGCGCGACACGCGCACCGTGCTCGGCCTGTGCCTCAGCATCATCGACAACCAGGCCATCCACGGCACCCGTGGCTACGGCGTGTTCCGGATGTGATGACGATGACCCAGCGAGCAATCCACACCGTCCTCGTCGCCAACCGCGGTGAGATCTCCCGACGCATCTTCCGTACGTGCCGCGAGCAGGCGATCGCAACGGTTGCGGTGTTCAGCGACGCCGACCAGCACGCCCCCTTCGTGCGCGAGGCCGGTGCTGCCGTGCGCTTGCCGGGCACATCGTCCGCCGACACCTATCTGCGCGGCGATCTCATCATCGCCGCGGCGCAACGCTTCGGCGCTGCTGTCCACCCGGGCTACGGGTTCCTGTCCGAGAACGCCGCATTCGCACAGCAGGTCATCGATGCCGGGCTCACCTGGATCGGCCCTCCCCCGGCGGCCATCGCCGCGATGGGTTCGAAGATCGAGGCGAAGCGACTGATGCGTTCGCACGGCGTGCCCGTGGCACCCGACAACACCGTCGAGTCGCTGGCGGAGATCGGGCTACCGGCGTTGGTGAAGGCCTCGGCAGGCGGCGGCGGCCGTGGCATGCGCGTCGTGCGCAGCGACGACGGCCTTGCCGATGCCATCGCCTCGGCTCAGCGCGAGGCGCTGGCCGCGTTCGGCGACGACACCGTGTTCGTCGAGCGCTACCTCGAGCGCGCTCGCCACGTCGAGATCCAAGTCTTGGCCGACACTCACGGCAACGTGATCGCGCTGCACGAACGCGACTGCACGCTGCAACGACGCCATCAGAAAGTGCTCGAGGAGGCCCCCTCCCCCGCCGTCGACGGCGATCTGCGCGTGCGCATGGAAGGTGCTGCCGTTGCCGCCGCGTGCGCGGTCGGCTACGTGGGCGCGGGCACCGTGGAGTTCCTGCTCGACGGCGACGGCAACTTCTGGTTCCTGGAGATGAACACTCGGCTGCAGGTCGAGCACCCGGTCACCGAAGCCGTGTGCGGGGTCGACCTGGTGGCACTGCAGCTGTCGATCGCCGAGGGTCACGCAATTCCCGCCGAGCTGCTGGTGGAGGTACCCCTGCGGGGTCATGCGATCGAGGTGCGGCTGTGTGCCGAGGACCCGTACTCCGGCTACCTGCCCAGCTCGGGTGTGTTCCACACGTTCCGGTTCCCCGACATACCGGGTGTGCGGGTCGACAGCGCGATCGAGAGCGGCAGCGAGGTACCGCCGTACTACGACAGCATGATCGCGAAGGTCATCGCCCATGGCGCCACCCGCGCCGAGGCCGTGCGCCGGTTGACTGCGGCGCTGCGCGGTGCCGAGCTCATCGGGCCGGTCACCAACCGCGACCTGCTGCTCGAACTGCTGTCGTGGGTAGCCGACTTCGATGCGCCGGGCGGCCCGGGCATCGACACCGGCCTCGTCGACCGCAGCGCCGAGGCCAACGGTGGCTCCCCGATCGGCGAGCCGCCGCCGCACCGCCCGATCGACGTCGCTGCCGCGGCGCTGGCCCTCGTGCAGCGCCGCTCGAACGGCAATCGCTTCCCGATCGGCTGGCGCAACAACCCGTCGCAGTCGCACGTGCAGGCCGTTGGCGAGCACACCGTGCGATACCGGTTCGACCGGGCCGACCGGTTGCAGGAGCTGTGGGTCGACGACCAGCCACTGGCGCTCGACGACGACACGCTGATCTCGCTCGAGCGCACTCCGGTCGTGTTGCACGACGACATCGCGTACGTGCGCGGCGGCGTCACACGATTCCAGATCCCTCCTCGCTTCACGTCACCCGACGAGGCCGGCAGGGAGGGCAGCACCGTCGCCCCGATGCCCGGCCGCGTGATCGCGCTGCTCGTCGCCGTCGGCGACACCGTGGTTGCCGGCCAACCGTTGCTGACGATGGAGGCGATGAAGATGGAGCATCAGATCGTGTCGCCTCACCCCGGCATCATCGGCGAGGTCTACATCCAGCCCGGCCAGCAGCTCGACAGCGGTCAGCCACTGCTCACGGTCGACCCCGCATGACCCCTCCCCCCACCGAGGCACTCCCCCAACTGCGTCGGGCGGTGCGCATCGCGAACTGCAGCGGGTTCTTCGGCGACCGGCTCAGCGCCGCCAAGGAGATGGTGGAGGGCGGAGAGATCGACGTGCTCACCGGCGACTGGCTGGCGGAGCTGACGATGCTGATCTTGCACAAGCAGCGCAGCCGCAATCCCGAGCTCGGCTACGCGGGCACCTTCCTCCGGCAGATGGAGCAGGTGCTCGCCACCTGCCTCGAGCGTGGCATCAAGGTGGTCACCAACGCCGGCGGCCTCAACCCGCAGGGCTGTGCCGACCAGGTGCGCCAGGTCGCGGCCCGGTTGGGGCTCGACGTGAAGGTCGCTCACGTGGAAGGCGACGATCTGATGCCTCGCATCGACGATCTCCGCCCACAGCTGGCGCATCTCGACACGGGCGAGCCGCTCACCGGTGTGCCGATCACCGCCAACGCCTACCTCGGCGGCTGGGGCGTCGCTGCCGCGTTGACGGCGGGGGCGGATGTGGTGGTGTGCGGGCGCATCACCGACGCTGCGCTCGTGGTGGGCCCGGCAGCGTGGTGGCACGGCTGGGCGACGGACGACTGGGATGCGCTCGCCGGCGCCGTCGTGGCGGGCCACGTGATCGAGTGCGGCACGCAGGCCACGGGTGGCAACTACTCGTGGTTCGAGGAGATCCCCGACCCGACGTTGCCGCTCGGCTTCCCGCTTGCCGAAGTCGCCGCCGATGGCTCGTCGATCATCACCAAGCACGCAGGCACCGGGGGTGTGGTCAACGTCGGCACGGTCACCGCTCAGCTGCTCTACGAGATTGCGTCGCCCGCGTACGCAAACCCCGACGTGGTGGCCCGGTTCGACACGATCCGGGTCGAACAGGCGGGCGACGATCGTGTGCGCATCAGCGGCACCGTCGGCGAGCCCGCGCCGCTCACCACCAAGGTGTGCATCAACCTCGACGGCGGCTACCGCAACCGAATGTCGTTCGTGCTCACCGGGCTGGATCAGCAGCGCAAGGCGCAATGGCTCACCGACGCGCTGTTTCGTCGTGTCGGTGGCAAGGACCGCTTCGACGAAGTCGACGTGCGGTTCGTGGAGGCACCCAGTGATGCTCCCACACAGGAGCAGGCATCGGGCCGGCTGCACGTCACCGTCAAGAGCCGCGATGAGCGGCTGGCCGGTAAGGCCTTCAGCGGCGCCGCCATCGAGCTGGCGCTGGCCAACTATCCCGGCTTCTTCGCCACCGGTGGCCCCAGCGAGGCACAGTCGTACGGCGTGTACTGGCCGGCGTTGGTGGCTGCAACCGACGTGCAGGAAGTGGTGGTGCTGCCCGACGGAACGCGCCAACCAGTCCCCAGGCCCGGTGTGGGTGGCACCCACGACGGGCTGGCGCCCACGCAGTTCGAGCCGACTCCTTCTGCTCCCTCGATCGTGGCCGCCGGCCCGCAACCCGGCGAGCCGCTGGGGGCGCACTTCGCTGCCCGCAGCGGCGACAAGGGCGGGAACGCCAACGTCGGCATCTGGGCTCGCGACGCCGCCGGCTACGCATGGCTGCACGAGCACCTCACTGCGGCGGCGGTGCAGCGGTTGCTTCCCGAGGCCGCCGGTCTGGAAGTGCGTCGATACGAGCTGCCCAACATCACGGCACTCAACTTCGTCATCGTCGGGCTGCTCGGCGAGGGTGTGGCCAGCAGCACCGCCTTCGATGCACAGGCCAAGGGCCTCGGCGAGTACTTGCGCAGTCGCGTCTGGCAGTAGGACGCCGCAGCCGCTACGCGAGCAGGCGGTACCCGATGCCGCGCGCGGTGACGATCAGCTTGGGATCGTCGGGTTGGTCCTCCACCTTCACTCGCAGCCGCCGGACGTGCGCGTCGACCAGCCGGCTGTCGCCCAGGTACTCGTAGCCCCACACGCGCTCGAGCAGCTGATCGCGTGACAGCACCATGTTGGCGTGGTCGGCGAACTCGCAGACCAGGCGGTACTCGGTCTTGGTGAGGTTCAGCTCCTGGCCGCTCTTCAGCACGATGCCCTGCTCGCGCCGCACCTCGATGTCGCCGAACCTGCTCACCGACGTGGACGACGCGGTGGACTCGTGCAGGTGCACACGCCGTAGTGCCGCTCTGATCCGCGCGGCGAGCTCCTTGGGCACCACCGGCTTGGTGACGTAGTCGTCGGCACCGGCTTCCAGTCCGGCGACCAGGTCGTAGGTGTCGGTCTGCGCGGTGACGATGATGATCGGCACGATGCTGTTGGCACGCAACGAACGACACACCTCGAAACCCGACAGGTCGGGAAGGCGCAGATCGAGCAGCACCAGATCCGGTTCGCGCTCGGCGAACGCGGCCAGTCCGGCCCGGCCGTCGGGCGCTTCGCGCACTTCGTAGCCTTCATCCTCCAGCGCCAGCGTCAGCGCCACACGAATGGCGTCGTCGTCCTCGATGAACAGCAGAGAGATCACGGCTCCATCCTGCCCGAAACCGCTGCCGCGCTCGACACCGCACGCCACCTGCCCCGACGTGCGCCCGGCAGCGCCGCGCCGGACACGAGCGCGCATGGCGATTCCGTTACAGAAATCGCACACAGCCAGCGTCGTCCCGTCACACAGGTTTGCCAGAGTGACACCTGTTCACGCTGCCCCGGTGAGGTACCTTCCTCCCCCTGGTGCCTCACCGGCAGCGGTGAACTCGCGGGCAGCGTACCCGGCGAATCCTCGCCGAAACCGACCACTTCTGGAGGTTTGCGACATGTTGGCACCTGCTCTCACCGCTCACACCGATCTTCGGCGGCATCACGTCGCGGTCTCGGTCAGCGGCCCGCTCACCACGGCCGACCACGGTGCAGCGCTCACCGCCGCCTGTCTCCCGCTGCCCCCCACCTACGGCTTGCTGGTCAACCTCAGCGCGGTCACCGTCCTCACCGAAGCCGGCATGCGCGGGTTGCGCGAGCTGGCCAGGGCCACGGCCGCGGCCGGCCACCGCGTCGCCTTCGTGTGCAGCGAGCTCATCCTTCGCTCCGAGCTCATCCTGGGCGACCTCGACATGCTCGCGCCGGTCCTGCAGGCCGACGAACAGGCCCTCCCCCTGGTGGGCTACGCGGCCTGAACCATCGCCGTCGGCGGACGCGCTCGCGTGCGCGTCCGCCGATGCGCCACACTGGTGGCGATGAGCGAGCCCCGCCGACGCCGAACGCTACGACTGCGCACACGCGTCACGCTCTTCTTCTCGCTCAACGCCCTCGTGGCCAGCCTGGGTCTGGCGGTGGTGACGTTCGCGGTCGCTCGCTCGTTTCTCATCGACCAGCGGCAACAGACGGCACAAGCACAGGCGTACGCCAATGCGAAGACGGTTCGCGATCAGTTGCTCGCCGATCAGGCATTCGAGATCCTCAGCCTGCGCACCGAGACCGGTGGGTTCCCGTTGCTGATCAGAGACGGCCGACCGTTCGTCCCCAACGTGAACTACCCGGTGGAGGCCTTCCCGCTCGAGCTCCGCACCGCGGTCACGCAGGGCCAGAGCGCCCAGCAGCGCTTCGACTACAAGGGCAAGCCGTACGTCGCCGTCGGCGTCGACATGCCGGCAGCAGACGCTCAGTACTTCGAAGCGTTTCCGATGGAGAGCACCGAAGGCAACCTGCGCACCATCGCCACCGCGCTCCTGGTCGGTAGCGGTGTCACCATCCTCTTCGCCGCCTTCCTCGGCTGGTGGACCAGCCGACGGCTGTTGCGGCCGCTGTCACGAGTTGCCACCGCCGCCGGCGAGATCGCGTCCGGCGGTCTCGATGCCCGCATGCCATCGGAGAACGACCCCGACCTCGATCGGTTGGCCAGCTCGTTCAACGACATGGCCGACGCGGTGCAGACCCGGCTCGAACGCGAGGCCCGCTTCGCCAGCGACGTCAGCCACGAGCTGCGCTCGCCCATCACCGCCCTCACGGCCGCGGTCGAGGTGCTCGATGGCCGCCGCAGCGACCTGCCGGTGCGCACGCAGCAGGCGCTCGACGTGGTGGTGAGCCAGGTGCGTCGATTCGACAGCATGGTGATGGACCTGCTCGAGCTGTCGCGCATCGACGCAGGCTCGACCGAACTGCATCGCGAAGAGGTCGACGTTCGCGAGCTCATCCCGCGCATCGCCCAGCGTTACGGCTTCGGCGATGTGGCGATCGAGACCGACAAGAAGGTGCCGTCGCTCGTGCGCCTCGACAAGCTGCGCTTCGAGCGCATCCTGGCCAACCTGCTGGAGAACGCCAACTCGCACGGCGGTGGCCCGGTGAGGGTGTTCATGGAGATGCGCGGCCGCCACGCGCTGGTGCTGGGGGTCGACGACGCCGGCCCGGGTGTGGCCCGCGGCGAGCGCTCGCGCATCTTCGAGCGCTTCGCTCGAGGCAGCGCGGCACGGCATCGCGTCGGCACCGGGCTCGGCCTCGCGCTGGTGGCGGAACACGCGCAGGCGCACGGTGGCGAGGCGTGGGTGGAGGATCGGCCCGGCGGCGGCGCCCGATTCATGGTGAGCTTCCTGGAGGTGACGTGATGCGCGTTCGGTTGTGCCTGCTCACCGCTGCACTGGCGCTGGTGCCGGTGGCGTGCAGCGTCGTCGACGGCGGCAAGGTGCAGCGTGTCGACGCGCCGCGCGAGCTCACCGACACGCTGCCCACCACTACCACCACTGCCGTCACCACCACCACGCTGGCCGTCAGCACCACCACGGGCTTGGAGACCACCACCACCGAGGTACGCGTGGAGGGCGTGCGGCTGTACTTCATCGCCAGCGGCAAGTTGAGCCCCGTGATCGGGTCGCTGCCATCGGAGTACGCACTCTCACAACTGATCGCGTTGCTGCAGAAGGGCCCGCCGGAAGGCGAGGTGGGCGTCGGTCTGCGCAGCGCGATTCCGAGCACGGTGGAGATCACCGCCTTGCCCGACGGCACGGGCGTCGCCCAGGTGCTGCTGCCGGAGGGCTTCTTCGACACCATTCCTGCGGGCGACCAACGGTTGGCGGTGGCACAGATCGTGATGACCCTGCTCGACAACACACCCGGGGTGGGCCAGGTGGCCTTCAACCTGCAGGTGTCGGGCCCGGCCGGCGAGTTCATCCCAGCCGGCCAGCTGCTCACCCGCGCCGACTACCAGACGCTGCTGGCCTCCACCGTCACGCCCGCCACCACCAGCCCACTGGCGCAGCAGGAAGCCGTCACCTCCACGTTGGCAGCGTGAGCCGCCGATAGCGTGTGGCACCTCATGCGCAGCGGATTCGTCACCCTCGTCGGCCGGCCCAACGTGGGCAAGAGCACGCTGGTCAACGCCATGTGCGGCCGCAAGGTGAGCATCGTCAGCGACAAGCCGCAGACCACGCGCCACCGCGTGATGGGTGTGCTCAACACCGACGAGTCACAGCTCGTGTTCGTCGATACGCCGGGCCTGCACAAGCCGGTCACCGCGTTGGGCGAGCGGGTCAACGCCACCGCGCTCGACAGCGTCAGCGATGTTGATGTGGTCTGCCTGGTCATCGACGCGACGAAGCCGTTCGGCAGCGGTGACAAGTGGGTGGCCAGCCATCTCGACATGTCCACCGCCATCGTCATCCTCAACAAGATCGACACCGCCAAGCAGAACCAGGTGCTCGCACAGTTGACGGCGCTCACCTCGTTGGGCGCCTCCGAGTACTTCCCCGTCTCGGCGCGCACCGGCAAGGGCATTCCCGAGCTGGTCGCGTTCCTGCAGAGCAAGTTGCCGGAAGGCCCGCAGTACTTCCCGGCCGACACCGTCAGCGACCAGCCCGAAGAGCAGTGGGTCGCCGAGCTGGTTCGCGAACAACTGCTGGCCGTCACCCACGACGAGCTGCCGTACAGCATCGCCACGCGCGTCAGCGAGTGGGAGTGGCCCCGCATCCGCGTCGAGATCATCGTCGAGCGCGAGAGCCAGAAGGGCATGGTCATCGGCAAGGGTGGCCTCATCCTCAAGGAGGTGGGCAAGCTCGCTCGCGCGCAGCTGCCCGAGGGTTGCTTCCTCGAGCTGTTCGTGAAGGTCGACAAGGACTGGCAGCGCAAACCCGACCGGGTGCAACGCCTGGGCTACTGATGGCGACACCGGCTGCGGAGATCGACATCGACGCGCCGCTGGTCGAGGCGCTGCTCGCCAGCCAGTGCCCGGACCTGGCCCACCTGCCGGTGCGGGTCGTGGCCAACGGCTGGGACAACACCATCGCTCGCGTCGGCGACGACTGGTTGGTGCGGTTGCCGAGGCGAGCTGCCAGCGCACCGCTGGTGGAGAACGAACAGCGCTGGTTGCCGGTGTTGGCGCCGTCGCTGCCGCTGACCGTGCCGGTGCCCTGGTTCGCCGGCCGGCCGAGCGACGTGTTCCCATGGCACTGGAGCGTGTGTCGCTGGCTGCCCGGTCAGTCGGCTGCAGCGGCACCGCCCAACGATCCTGTGGAGGCCGCACGCACGTTGGCCACGTTCGTTGCCGCGCTGCACGTACCCGCGCCGGCCGACGCGCCCCTCAACGAGTTCCGCGGTGTGGCCTTGCAGCAGCGCGCCGCTGCGGTCGAGCAACGGGTCGCGGCGATGGGGGCCGGTGTCGATGCCGCCCGCGTGCTGGCCGTGTGGGCCGAGCTCAGCGCGACGCCGCCGTGGCCCGGCCCGCCACTGTGGCTGCACGGCGACCTGCACCCATCCAACATGCTCACGCTCGACGGTCGGCTGTCGGCGGTGATCGACTTCGGCGACATCACCAGCGGCGACCCTGCCACCGACATGGCAGTGGCCTGGATGCTGTTCCCACCTGCCGAACGCGCGCTGTTCCGCTCGATCGCCGCGATCGATGCCCTCACCTGGCGGCGAGCGGCGGGCTGGGCGCTCAACCTGGCGCTGGCCTACCTCACCGGCGACGACAGCACGTCGATGCCGGCAATCGGTCGCGACACGCTGGCAGCGGTGCTCACAGAGTTCGGTTGACCGACATCGAGGCCCCTCGGGGGCCTTGACGAGCTCGACCGAAGTGCTTGCGGGCGCAACTGGGGAGGCCCAATTGCGTACGTAGCGTTCCGGGAACCCCCAGTTGTGGCCGCAACGATCGCGACCGAGCATCGTCAGCGCGGCCCTCAGCCCTGCAACCGCCCGATGCTCCGGGTGGCCCGGTGCAGCAACCCGCCCGATGCTGCGCCTGGCCACCGACAGCGCGGACGGGGCGCTACACCTGGCTGGCGCGGCCCGCCCAGAACGGTGCGCGCAGCTCGCGCTTGAGCACCTTGCCGCTGCCGGTCTTCGGGAGCTCGTCGATGAACGTCACCGAGCGAGGCACCTTGTAGTGCGCCAAATGCTCGCGGGCGAAGTCCATCACGTCGTGGTCGGTCATCGAGCCGCCTTCACGAACGACGACCACTGCGTGCACGCTCTCGCCCCACTCCTCACTGGGGGTGCCGAACACGGCCACCTCGAGCACGTCGGGGTGATGCTCGAGCGCCGCCTCGATCTCGGCCGGATAGATGTTCATGCCACCGGAGATGATCATGTCCTTCTTGCGATCGCAGATGTAGATGTAGCCCTCGTCGTCGCGGTAGGCGATGTCGCCCACCGTCTGGTAGCCGTGCTTGCTGTCGGCGAGGAACTTGTCGTGCTGCTTGTAGTAGTCGGTGAACACGCTGGGGCTCTTCACGAACAGTTCGCCCGTGTGCTCGGGGCCGCTGCCCAGCACCTCGTTGCCCGCGTCGTCGAACAGCTTCACCTCCACCATCGGTGCCGGCTTGCCGCACGAGCCGGGCTTGCGCAACTGGTCCTCCGGGCGCAGCACGCAGTTCACGCCCAGCTCGGTGCTGCCGTACACCTCGAACAGCGAATCGGCCGGGAAGTAGGCCAGGTACATCAGCTTGAGCGCGTAGCTCCACGGCGCGGCGTTGGCGATGAGCCGCTTCATCGACGAGACGTCGTACTTCGCCTTCACCTCGTCGGGAAGGTTGCACGCCATGCGCACCGGCGTCGGCGCGCAGAACGTGGAGGTGACCTTGTACTTCTCGATCAGGCGCAGCCAGTCCTCGGCATTGAACTTGCGCTGCAGCACGGCGGTCTGCCCCATTGCCTGGGCGGCACCGAGGAAGCCTCCCGGCCCGGAGTGGTACAGCGGGCCGGTGGGGATGTACACGTCGTCGGGGGTGTACCCGATGTGCATCATCAGCGCTGCCGCCTGGGCCGCACCCGAGTTGCCGCGGCGCAACGCTCCCTTCGGCTTGCCGGTGGTGCCGCTGGTGTAGATCATCGTGGCGCCCGCTTCGGTGCCCTCCGGGATCTCCGGCTCGCCGGCGCGGGCCGCGTCGATCAACGTGTCGATGTCGGTCATTCCCGCCGGCACTTCGCCGTCGAACACGAGGTAGTGCTCGACCTTCGGCAGCTCGCCGCGGATGCGATCGAACATCGGCGCGAACTCGGCATCGACGTACACCGTGGTGGCGTCACTGTGGTCGGTGACGTACGTGGCCTCCTCGTCGCTGAGGCGGTAGTTGAGCGGCACTGCGGTGACACCCAGCTTGCGCGCGGCGTTGATCATCAGCACCAGGCCGATGCTGTTCTGGCCGCACCACACGACCTTCGAGTCGCCGGGGCGCACGCCCATGTCGAGCAGCACGTTGGCCAGTTGGTTCGACTTCGCGTTCAGCTCGCTGAACGTGAGCGAGAGCACAGTGCCATCGGGCCGGTCGTCGATCATGGCCAGCTTGTCGGGTTGAGTGAGCGAGTACGCGGTGAGAAAGTCCCCCATGAGTGCACTTCGTATCAGGCGCGCGGAGTTCTTCGTGACGCGGAGCGGAAACAGTGCCCCACGCACCAGCCTGTCGCCGAGCGTGCGAGCAGGTTCCTGAGGTTCGTTCATCGGCTTCACCGTAGGGCGTTCGCGCCTGCCATGCTTGCGCCATGGCACCTCGCATTCTCAATGGCAGCACAGAACTCAAGGCCGCGATCGGCGAACACCTCGGTTACAGCGACTGGATGGAGATCACCCAGGAGCGCGTCAACCAGTTCGCGGAGGCCACCGGCGACCACCAGTGGATCCACATCGACGTCGAGCGGGCGAAGAAGGAGAGCCCCTTCGGCGGGCCCATCGCGCACGGCTACCTCACGTTGTCGCTGGCCCCTGTGCTGCTGCCGCAGGTGGTCATCACCACCGGGTTCTCGATGGGCGTCAACTACGGCTGCAACAAGGTGCGCTTCATGTCGCCGGTGCCGGTGGGCGCCAAGCTGCGCATGAGCGCCACCGTGCTCAACGTCGACGACATCGCCGGCGGCGTGCAGACCACCTACCAGCTCACCTTCGAGACCGAAGGCGCCACCAAGCCCAGCTGCGTCGCCGAAGTCATCTTCCGCGCCTACCAGTAGCACCCGCTTTTACGTAACGGCTGTCGGGCGCTGACCTGGGGCTGTGAGTTCCAGGGTTCGACACAAACCTGCGGCGGGCTCGCGGACCGGGCGCGGTAGCGTCCGCAGTCATGTCGCCTCGCCACGTCGCCATCGTCACCGGGGCCAACCACGGCATCGGTGCGGCCGCGGCGGAGCAGCTCGCTGCCGCGGGCGTTGCCGTGCTCGTCGCGTTCCTGCGCGGCCGGGTTGCGGAGGACGCCAACACGCCGGAGGGCTACCAGCGGAACAGGATGAGCGATGGTGGCGACGTGGCAGCGCGCATCATCGCGGCCGGCGGCAACGCCGTCGCGATCGAAGCCGACCTGCTCGACCCTGCCACCCCCGCCCGGCTGTTCGACGCCGCAGAGGATGCGCTCGGCCCGGTCGACATCCTGGTCAACAACGCAACCGGGTGGGCCAGTGGCGATTCGTTCACGGCCGGCACTGTCGACCCGGTCGGGCGCACCACGCCCGGTGTGACTGCAGACCTGTTCGATCGAACCTTCGGAGTCGACGCGCGCGCCGGCGCCCTGATGATCGCCGAGTTCAGCAGTCGGCTCGTCGCGCGTGATGGCACGTGGGGTCGCATCGTCGGGCTCACGTCGGGCGGACCTCATGGTTTCCCATCCGAGGTCACCTACGGCGCAGCGAAGGCAGCGCTGGAGAACTACACGATGTCGGCTGCGCTCGAGCTGGGGCGTCGCGGGGTCACTGCGAACATGATCCACCCGCCCATCACCGACACCGGCTGGGTGAACGACGCGGTGCGCCAGTTCGCCGCGACCGACAGCGAGCACTTCCACGTCGCCGAGCCGGCCGAGGTCGGCAGGGTGATCGGCTGGCTGTGTGGCGATGATGCGCGCATGGTCTCGGGCAACATCATCCGGATGCGGTGATGGCGCAGCCCACCCTTCACGTGGGGTGCCCGATGTGGGCGCAGCGGGCGTGGGTGGGCCGCTTCCTTCCTGCCGATACGGCCGCCGGCGGCGAGCTCTCCGCCTACAGCCGGTTGCTCAATGCGGTTGAGGGCAACACCACGTTCTACGCAGCACCCACGCCCGCCACGGTGGCCAGGTGGCGCGAGCAGGCGTTGCCCGGCTTCCGCTTCGTGTTCAAGGTGCCCAAGCGGATCACGCACGAGCGGCGGTTGCGCGGCGTCGACGCGGAGTTGACTGCCTTCTGCCGGCTGATGGCACCGCTGGGCGAGCTGATCGGCGGCTTCACCCTGCAGCTACCGCCATCGTTCGGGCCCGATGACATGGCTGCGCTGGAGAACGCACTCAGGCAACGCCCTGCTGCCTGGCGCTGGTCGGTGGAAGTGCGCCATCCCGCCTTCTTCGCCGGCGACGGTCGCATCGCTCTCGATGCGATGCTGCGGCGATTCGACGTGGAACGGGTGCTCCTCGACACGGAGCCCCTCTTCGAACGCCCGCCCACCACCGACGACGGCCGCGAGGAGTGGGAGCAGAAGCCACGACTGCGTGCATTGCGCGAGCCGATCACCGAGCAGCCGATCGTGCGCATCATCGGCAACGACGACCCCACCGTGACCGCCGCCGGAGTTGCGGTCTGGACGCCGATCGTTGCCCAGTGGCTGCGGCACGGCCGAACGCCGACCGTCTTCCTGCACACGCCCGACAACTCGGGCACTCCGGCGCTGGCGCTCGCCTTCCACGCCGCCGTCGGACAGCTGGTGCACGACCTGCAACCGCTGCCGAGCCCACCGCCCCTCAGCTCGAAGGCCCAGGGCTCGCTGTTCTAGCGGCGTCGTTCGTGCGCCGAGAGCGAAGGCCGCTGACCAGTCCAATACCTGCCAAGACAGCGAGGACGCCGAGCACAATCTGCTTGCCCCACCTGGGCGCTGCGTAACCGCACACGTCGTCGATGAACGCTCGTTCAGAGACGGCGGCTCTTCCGTCGACCTTCACCTTGCCGACCTCGAGGTCGGCGTCGCTGACCAGCACTCGATGCGGTTCGCGACGGCCGAACGAATCGACCGAGAAGCTCCACTCGGTCGGGCGTGGCACGGGCGTGTACGGAACTGCTTCCACCCAGCGATCGTCGGGCAGGAGCCCGAGCTCTACCAGCCCGACGTCGTGCTCGCCGCTGGTGGCATCGTCGGCCCCTACGATCTTCGCCGACCACACGACCCGCCCGCTGTCGACGTCGAGCACGTCGACCCCCGAGATGAACGCGCCACAGTTGTGAACCACCGGCGTGCCATCGGGCTCGAGACCCACGCCAACCAGGTTGTCTGGTGTACACGCAGCGAGACCCAACGCCAACGCACCGACACCAAGCAAGCGGACCGTCAACAGCGCGAGAGTCGTGCACCGCAGGCGTGAGAGTCGGCCTGAAGCCAGCACTTCGGCCGGCCGACCATCAGCGGAAATTGGGCATCACCTGGGTGGCGAACAGTTCGAGCGTCTCGGTGCTGGGGTAGTCGGGGCACCACGGGATGAAGCCGGTGCAGCCGAGGTCGACGTAGGTCTGGATCTTCTCGCACACCTGCTCGGGCGTGCCGACCAGGTTGCCGGCGCGCCACGACTCGGCAGCTTCGCCCCACGCGCTCTTCGAACCGGCAGCCAGCACCTCAGCCTCGGTCTCACGGATGAACACCTCTGGCGTCCAGGTCTTGCGGATGGTGGCCTCGTCGCGACCGACCGCTGCGCAGTGCCCCTTCAGGATCTCGCGCTTGCGCGCCCACTCGTCGGGCTTGCCACCGAAGTTGGCGCAGTCGGCGTAGCGGGCAACGACCCGCAGCGTGATCTGCTCGCCGCCGCCGCCCACCCAGATGGGTGGATGCGGCGACTGCAGCGGCTTCGGGTCGCACTGTGCTCGGCTGAGCTTGTAGTACTCGCCGTCGAACGAGGTCTCCGGCTCCGTCCACATGCTGCGCACGATCTGCACCGTCTCGCGCAGCATGCCGATGCGGTCGCGCGGCCGGCGGAACTCGAAGCCGTACCCCTTGTACTCGTTCTCGTACCAACCGGCGCCGATGCCCCAATCGAGCCGACCACCGCTGATGACATCGATGGTGGAGGTGATCTTGGCCAGCACGCTGGGTTCGCGGTAGCTGTTGCAGCCCACCATCTGACCCAACCGGATGTGTGACGTGCGCTGGCTGATGGCAGCCATCGTGGTCCAGCATTCGAACACCGCTTCGTGAGCGGGCTTGGGCACGTTGTGGAAGTGGTCGTAGACCCAGAGGCTGTCGTAGCCCAGCTCTTCGATGCGCACGGCGATGTCGACCGCGGTCTGCCACTTGGCGGCGGCACCGTCGATCGACGCCAGCTCCATCTTCCAGCCCTGTGGCATGAACATGCCGAACAGGACGCTCTCCACATCGCGGGTGTCAACGACCGGGTTCGTGTTCGTCATGACGCCGAACCTAGCCCGCGCGACCAGCGGGCACGATGCGTGACACGCGACACACCGCGCCTAGGTTCACGAGCCATGGGTCCCGTTCAGTTCTCGGTCGCCGACGTGCACGAAGCGATCGCCGCCACGCGTCCCGACGACGTGTGCCTGGTGCATCGCGACCGTCGCCTCACGTGGGCGGAGCTCACCGATCGCACCCGCCGGCTGGCCAACCACTTGATCGAGCAGGGGCTCGGCTGCCACACCGAGCGGGGCGAACTGCAGGGCCACGAGAGCGGCCAGGACCACCTGGCCATCTACCTGCACAACGGCACCGAGTACCTGGAGGCGATGCTGGGTTCGTTCAAGGCCCGCGTCGCTCCCTTCAACGTCAACTACCGCTACGTGGCCGAAGAACTGCACTACCTGCTCACCGACTCGCAGGCCACCGCCATCGTCGTGCACAGCCAGTTCACGCCCACCTTGGCCGAAGTGCTGCCCGACCTGCCCCGGCTGCGAGTGATCCTGCAGGTGCCAGACGAATCGGGCCTTCCACTGCTGCCCGGCGCCGTGTGGTACGAGGATGCGCTCGCCGCCGCATCACCCTCGCGACCGGCCGTGCAGTGGAGCCCCGACGACCTGTACATCCTGTACACCGGCGGCACCACTGGCATGCCCAAGGGCGTGCTGTGGCGCAACGCCGACGCCAACGTGGAGTGCTTCGGCGGCAGCAAGGCCGAGACGATGGACGCGATCGTCGCGGAGGCAACCGGCGGTCTGAAGGCGCTGCTCGCCCCTCCCTTCATGCACGGCGCCGGCCATTGGATGAGCTTCCGTGCATGGAACACGGGTGGCACCGTCTTCGTGCAGCAGCACACCGACCATCTCGACCCTGATGACATCTGGAGCATGATCGAGCGCGAGCAGCTCAACTTCCTGCTCATCGTCGGCGACGCGTTCGGCCGTCCGCTGCTCGACCAACTCGACCGACGCAGCTACGACCTGTCATCGCTCACCGTGCTGCTGTCGGGCGGCGCCGCACTGAGCGCGGGCCTCAAGGAGCAGTTCCTCCAGCACCTGCCCACGCTGATGATCGTCGACGGGTTGGGCTCGTCGGAGGCCGGCGGACAGCTCTCGCACGTGTCGGCCGGCGCGGGCGCCACCACCGGCACCTTTCCCATCAGCCCCGGCAACCACGTGCTCAGCGACGACCTCACCAGCGAGCTCGCCGCGGGCGACCCGGAGCTGGGGTGGCTGGCGAAGAGCGGACGGCTCGCCCTCGGCTACCTGGGCGACCCGGCGAAGACCTCGCGCACGTACCCGGTGGTCGCCGGCGTGCGCTACGCGGTGCCCGGCGACCGTGCCCGGTTGCGGCTCGACGGCATCATCGAGCTGCACGGTCGCGACTCGGTCACCATCAACTCCGGTGGCGAGAAGATCTTCGCCGAAGAAGTGGAAGCGGCCGTGAAGGCGCACCCAGCCGTGTACGACTGCGTGGTCGCCGGTCGCCCGAGCGAACGTTGGGGAAGCGAAGTCGTCGCCATCGTGCGCGTGCGCGATGGCTTTCAGGTCGACGACGCGGCGCTGCGCGCCGAGGCCGAGCACCACATTGCTCGCTACAAGCTGCCGAAGGCATTCGTGTACGTGCCCGACGTGGTGCGCAGCCCGGCGGGCAAGGCCGACTACCGCTGGGCCAAGCAGGTCGCCGCCGACGCCGACTGAACCAAGCAGCTGTTGCCGGCCGCGCTCAGCTGCGAACGGGGTCGATGGGGGTGATGGTGCCGAAGGCCTGCTCGAGCACTTCGGCAGCGGCGAGCGTGGTGAGATCGGCGAAGCGACGGCCCACCAGCTGCGCGCCCACGGGCAGCCCGCCGGCCATGCCCACCGGCACGATCGCCGATGGCAGCCCCAACAGGTTGGCGGGCAGTGCCGCGCGCAGTTGCTCGAGCACGCCCTGCGCAGCCTCCACCGACACGATGTCGGCGCCCAGTTCGAACGGCGGCTGGGTCCAGGTGGGCATCAGCAGCACGTCGTACTCGGTGAGGAACTCGTGCCACTCGCGGTCGACGGCATTGCGCTCGCCGAAGGCCAGCATCAGCGTGGCGACATCGATGGGTGGGTACACCTCGTCGGCGAAGCCCAGGAAGCGCTTGCCGTCGTCGCCCATCACCATCTCCAGCAACGGCCGTTGCACGCGCAGCTCCTCGTTGAGGATGAGGCCCCACAGCTCGACCGCGCGTTGGAAGGAGGCGGGCACGGCTTCGGTGACGTGGGCCCCCGCATTCGAGAAGGCATCGCCAGCAGCTTGGATGGCAGCGGCGACCTCGGCGTGCGTGGAGCCGGCCGGCGGCGCCGCGCACACGGCCACACGCAAGGCCCGGCCCTGCGCTCGGTCGGCGAGCACCACCGGCACAGCACGCGGATCGCGATCGTGAGCACCAGCGATGGCCAGCAGGCCGGCCCGAACGTCGGCCACGTGGCGCGCCATCGGGCCGTCGGTGAGCATCAGCTGCGCAGCGATGCCCGGGTCTTGCGGCGGGATCTCCGTCGCCCACGGCACCACGCCGGTGGTGGGCTTGATGGAGGTGATGCCGCAGCACGTGGCCGGGTTGCGCAGCGACCCACCGATGTCGTTACCGAACCCCAGCGGCGACATGCCGCTGGCAAGCGCCGAGCCCTCACCACCGCTGGAACCGCCCGCTGTACGACCGGGGTGCCACGGGTTGTGCGTGACGCCGTGCAGCGACGACTCGGTGGTGATGCGCAGCCCCAGATCGGGCAGGTTGGTGCGACCGATCGGAATGGCACCCGCAGCGCGGGCGCGCTGCACCAGCGGCGCATCGGAGGTGGAGACGGCTTCCGCGAGGAAGGCGACGGCCTGCGTGGTGGGGGTGCCGGCAAGGTCGATGTTCTCCTTCACGGTCACCGGCACACCGTGCAGCGCCCCCAACGAATCACCCGCCGCAACGGCCTTGTCCGCCGCATCGGCGGCAGCGAGCGAAGCGTCGTCCCAGCGGCGCACGACCGCGTTCAACCACGGATTGACCTCGTCGATGCGAGCAAGGTGGGCCGCCACGACGTCGCGACTGGACACCTCCTTGCGCGCGATCATGCCGGCCAGTTCGAGTGCACCCTTGCGCCACAGTTCGTTGCTCATCGTGCGATGTTGCCACAACCGCCCGCGCGATCATCGTGGCGGGAACGCCGGCGGTCGCGGTTGCCGCGCGCTGCTCGTAGCCTCTGTCGCGTGAGCGAACGCACCTGGGACCGCGACACCCTGCCCGAGGGCGAGGAGAAGGTGCAGGCCGTCCGCGAGATGTTCGACGCCATCGCCCCGCGCTACGACCTGGTCAATCGCATCATGACCTTCCGGCTCGACGTGCGCTGGCGACGCAAGGCCGTCAAGCTGCTCGCGCTCCCTGCCGGCAGCACCGTCATCGATCTGGCCGCGGGCACGGGCGATCTGTGCATCGACCTGCGCAAGGCCGGCCACCGGCCCATCGCGTTCGACCTCAGCTTCGGCATGCTGGCCGCCGATCGCAGCGCCAGCCCGCGCGTGCAGGCCGACATCCTGCGGCTGCCCCTCGCCGACAGCACGGTCGACGGGGCCACCTGCGGTTTCGCGTTGCGCAACCTGCTCGACCTGCCCACGTTCTTCGCCGAGCTGCACAGAGTGGTGCGACCCGGCGGGCGCATCGCACTGCTCGATGTGGGCGTGCCCCACAACCGCGTGGTTCGCTGGGGCAACAACATCTACTTCGGCAAGGTCGTACCCAAGATCGGCGCGTTGCTCAGCGACGGCGCGGCCTACCGCTACCTGCCCAAGAGCGTCGCCTACCTGCCGCCCCGAGAGGAGCTGGTCGCACAGCTGCGGGCGGCCGGGTTCGCCGATGCTCAGCACCACCAGCTTTCCGGCGGGCTGACCCAGCTGATGGTCGGCACGCGCGACTGACGATGCGCGCGCACACTCGACCGCTTGCCGCCGTGCACGACGGCGACCTCGATCTCAACGACGTCGCTCGCGGCGACGGGTACCTGTTCGTGCGCGACGGCGTCGGCATCGCCGGCCGCGGTGCAGCCGCACGCGTGCCGTTGGCCGACGTGGCCGCCGTGCTGGCGGCCATCGAGCACACCGACGACGTGGGCGGCGTGCACCCCATTGCCATCGGCGTGGTGCCCTTCGAAGCCGGGCTGCCGTGCGAGCTCATCATCCCGCGGGTGTTGGTCGGCAAGGCCGCCGACGGCAGGCAATGGGTCACCACCGTCCATGCCGGGCCCGGCGACGGCCCACCGGTCGACCTGTCAGCGCCGCCGCGGCCCAGCCCTCGTGCGCAGTCGTTCACCGTCTCCCCGCTCACCGACATCAGCTCGTACCTGGCGGCGGTGCGCACCGCTCGCGACGCGGTGCGCGACGGCCGGCTCACCAAGGCAGTCATCGCTCGCGAGGTGTCGGTCACCAGCCCGGAGCCGATCGACGTGCACGCCGTGCTGCTGCGGTTGAAGGCCACCTTCGGCAGCAGCTTCCGCTACTCGGTCGACGGCTTCATCGGCGCCTCACCCGAACTGCTGGTCGCGGTGCACGGCAGCACCGTGCGATCGCGACCCCTCGCCGGCACCACACCACGCACCGGCGACCCCGACACCGACCGGCGCGCCGCCGACGAGCTGCTGGCGAGCGAGAAGAACCAGATCGAGCACCGCGTGGTCATCGACATGATCCACGACACGTTGCTGCCGTGGTGCAGCTACCTCGACTGGCAGCCCGAGCCATCGATCGTCAGTGTTGCCAACGTGCAGCACCTCAGCACAGAGCTGGAAGGGCACCTCAGCGACCCTCGCCCCAACGTTCTGGAACTGGTGGCAGCGCTCTCCCCCACCCCTGCGCTCGGCGGGTTCCCCAAAGCCGAGGCGTTGGCACTGATCGCCGAGGCAGAGGGCTTCCTGCGCGGCAACTACGGCGGCGCTGTCGGTTGGGTCGATGCCGCCGGCGACGGCACGTGGGCGGTCGCCATTCGCTGCGCGGAGCTGTCGGCCGACCGTCGTACAGCCCGGTTGGTGGCCGGTGGCGGCATCGTCGCGGAGAGCGATCCGCTCAGCGAGCTCGCCGAGACGCAGGCCAAGCTGCAGGCCATGCTCTCGGCCATCGTGCGCCCGTAGGCACCGTCGCGGGCTACCGCAACGCGGCAGCCACCGCGGCGTGCAGCCGGTCGTGCTGCTGCACGTTGGCCGCCCGATTCGACACCACGCGCACCACCGCTACCGCGGGGTCGGCAACTGCCGCCTGCAGGTCGTGAGCGGTGGTGGCGACGCAGGCACCGAGGCCGTGCGCCGCCGCCAGTGCCACGATGTCGGTGCCGTGGGGGGTGCCGAACAGCTGCTCGAATCGCGTGTTCGTCAGTGTCGTCGCCTGCGGGAGGAACGAGAAGATGCCGCCACCGTCGTTGTCGGTGACCACGATGGTGAGCGGCAGACCCCGCGACGCCAGCGCCGTGAGCGACGACTGGTCGTGACAGAACGCCACATCGCCGAGGTGCACCACCGTGGCTTCGCCCGAGCCGGCAGCGACACCGATGCCAGTGGCGATGACCCCGTCGATGCCGTTTGCCCCGCGATTGGAGTGCACCACCGTGCGCACACCCGGCCGACCGAACCACTCGATGTCGCGCACGGGCATCGACGACGACACCACCAGGCGCACGGCCAACCCGCTGAGCACTCGCGCAACACCTGCTTCGCTGAGCACCGGCTCTGCCGACAGGGCATCATCGAGGGCCAGCTGTGCCGCACGTTCGGCCTGCTGCCACCGCGCCGGCCATTCCCCGTCGGCTGCTGCGCCGACCAGCGGCGCGAGCTCGTTGCACACCGTGGAGGGCTGGCCGTAGACGCGCTCGGTGATGATGCCCAGCGGGTCGATGATGCGCTGTTGCGAGTGCACCTGCACGTGCACCGCGGCGCCGGCCTGCAACCACTGACCGAGCACCTTCGATGCCGGCGCCTCGCCCAGGTGCAGCACCACCGTTGGCGTGTGAGCTGCTGCGAACCCGGGGTCGCGGAGCAGCGAGTCGAAGCCCGACACCGCCTGCGGTAGGTGCCGGCAACCCGAACGCGGGTCGGCGAGCACCGGCCACTGCAGGGCAGTCGCGAGACGCTGCACCGCTGCCGGGTCGTCGACGCCAGCGCCGGCGACGATGATGCCGCGCGGCTGATCGATCATCGCCGCCAGCCCGGCCAGGTCGGGCCGCATCATGAACCACCCGTCACCGTCGGAGACCGGCGTGGGGATGGGTGGCGGCAGCTCGCCCGCAACACCCACCAACGGCTCGCGGAACGGCAGGTTGACGTGCACCGGGCCGGGGTCGGCACCCACGGCACTGAGCCACCAATCGGCGGCCAGGTCGCGCCACCCATCGGCGCCGGCGACCGCCGGCACCCCTGGGTCGGCGAAGCGACGGACGACGCCGCCGTACAGTTCGATCTGATCGATGGTCTGCGGAGCACCGATGCCCTGCAGCTCGGGTGGGCGATCGGCGGTGAGCACCAACATCGGCACACCCGAGAGATCGGCCTCGACCACGGCTGCATGGAAGTGCGTCGCGGCCGTACCACTGGTGCACAACAACGCCGCAGGGGTGCCCGTGGCCAGCCCGATGCCCAGTGCGATGAAGGCGGCGCTGCGTTCGTCGTGCACCACGTGCACCGCCAGGTCGTCGCGGGCCGCGAGTGCGAGCGCCATCGGTGTGCTGCGCGAGCCAGGGGCCACCACCGCATGGTGGAGGCCCAGCCGCGCCCACTGGTCGACCAGCGTCGCGCAGAAGGTGGCCTGCACGTCTGCCGGCTGCATCTCGGAGCCGGGCTGCGTCATGACCACCACGATACGGGCCTATCGTGAGGCGCATGCGACCATCGCTGACAGTGGAGATCTGGTCCGATGTGGTGTGCCCGTGGTGCTACATCGGCAAACGACGGTTCGAGGCAGCCGCAGCGCAGCTGCGCGACGAGGTTGATCTGCAGGTGGTCTTCCGGCCGTACCAGCTCGACCCCACGGCATCGCCGGGCAAGTCGGCGCCCGTCATCGAGGCGTACGCGAAGAAGTTCGGCGGGCCCGAGCGCGCCGCTCAGATCATCAACCACGTCACCGAGGTGGCAGCCGGCGAGGGGCTCGAGTTCCACATGGACACGGCACTGCGGGCCAACACCCTGCTCGCGCACCGCCTGCTGTTCCTCGCCGAAGGCACCGGCCACCAGTACGCGTTGAAGGAGCGCCTGCTGCAGGCCTACTTCTGCGACGGCATCGACATCGGCGACCCCGATGCACTCGCTCGCTGCGCTGCCGACGTGGGGATGCCGGGCGACACGGTACGAGCGTTCCTCGACAGCAACGATGGCACCGAGGAGGTGCACCAGATGCTGCAGGCAGCGGCCCAGGCCGAGATCACCGCAGTCCCCACGTTCGTGCTCGACGGTCGCTGGGCCGTGCCCGGTGCACAGGATGCCGAGACCTTCGTCAACGTCATCCGCCGGCTGCTGCAACGCCGCGCCGACGAAGCGCCGGCCGAACCCGATGCGGCCGCGGACAGCTGCACCGACGAGTCGTGCGATGTCTGACTGGCGCCCGCATTCCGGCCCCTTGGCCGCAGAGCAGCTCGGCGACCGTCAGGCACCGCGCATCACGTTCATGCACGGCTTCGCCCAGACCGGCAACTCGTGGAAGCCGATCGCGGAGCACTTCGCCGAGCAGGGCTTCCTGGCCACCGTGGTCGACCTCCCCGGTCACGGCGGCTCGGCACACGTGCGCGCCGACCTGCGGCGCACGGCCGACATGTTGGCCACGGTGGGCGGCACCGGCGCCTTCGTCGGCTACAGCCTCGGCGGCCGAGCCAGCCTGCACCTGGCCCTGATGTACCCGCACCTCGTCACCTCGCTGGTGGTCATCGGTGCCAACCCCGGCATCGACGATGCCGGGGAACGCGCCGAACGGCGCGAAGCCGACGACGCGCTCGCCGAGCGCATGCACGACATCGGCCTGGAGGCCTTCCTGCAGGAGTGGTGCAACCTGCCGCTGTTCGGAGGCCTGCAGCTGACACCCGAGCAGTTGGCTGATCGCCTGCGCAACACACCCGAAGGCCTGGCCGGCAGCCTGCGCCTGGCCGGCACGGGTGCACAAGGGTCGCTGTGGCCGCGCCTGCGCGAGCTCAACATGCCGGTGCTGGCCATCGCCGGTGCGCTCGACCTGAAGTTCGCGGCCATCGCACAGCAGATCGCCGACGCCGCACCCGAAGGGGCGGCCGCCTTGGTCGCCGGCGCAGCGCATGCGGCGCACCTGCAGCAACCCGAAACCGTCGCCGTGCTGATCGCCGACGCCATCGCGTAGCGGAGCCGGCACGCGGGCTAGTTGTTGAGGCGGCTGAGCACCACGAGGCTGACGGGGATGAGGCAGATGCCGATGATCCCGAGCACGAACCCGGCCTGCGCCTGCCCGCGGTTGGTGTAGGCACCGGGGTTGCGATCGATCTCGTTCTTCGCCGAGATGCCCAGGCCCAACGCGACCGGCGACAAGACGATGCTGCACACGATGAGGCCGACGATGCCGCACACCATGGCCGCGGTGGCCTTGCCGAGCGACCGCGGCGGGCCTTGGTTGAAGCCGCCATACGGCTGGTAACCCGGCGGCGGGCTCATCGACGGCGGAGGCGGGGGCGGCATGTCGCTCATGTGTGCGACCGTACCCGAGACTCAGCCGGAGATCGTCATGCCCACCGCGGTGAGGAAGCCGGTGGCCAGCTGCACCTTGCCGGTGGCACCGAGCACCGGGATGAGTGCGGCGCCCTTCGCACCTCCACGAATCGCGCGGATCGCGGGCACGGCCACCAGCGCACCGCCCAACCCCAATGCGGCCAACGGGCGACCTGTCAGCGCCAGCGCCGCCACCAGCACCATCGCCGCTGCGAGCAGACCGAAGTAGAAGGTGCGAGTGAGCCGGTCGCCCAAGCGCACCGCCAGGGTGCGCTTGCCCACCTCGCGGTCCGTGGGGATGTCGCGCAGGTTGTTGACCACGAGCAGCGCGCAGGCCAAGCACCCGGCAAGGCAGCCGGCGAGCCAGGCAACCGAGGTGAGGCGTTGGCACACCACGTACGTGGTGCCGGCGGTGGCCACCAACCCGAAGAACACGAACACGAACACCTCACCGAGGCCGAGGTAGCCATACGGCTTGGGCCCACCGGTGTACCCCCACCCGGCGAGCATCGCCGCAGCCCCGACCACGAGCAGCCACCAGCTGGTGATCGACGCGAGCAGCAACCCGGCCACGGCCGCGACGCCGAAAGCTGCAAGTGCTGCTCGCTTCACCGCGCCGGGCGCAGCGAGGCCACTCGCAACCAGCCGCACCGGACCCACCCGCACTTCGTCGGTACCGCGCACGCCGTCGCTGTAGTCGTTGGCGTAGTTCACACCGACCTGCAGGGCAAGGCTGACGATCAAGGCCGGGGCCACTCGCCACCAGACGGGATCGGCCTCGCCGACGGCCGAAGCGGCACCGAGCGCCACCGGCACCACCGCCGCGGGAAGGGTTCGTGGACGGGCGCCGAGCAGCCAACGGTTCATTCCCGTCATTCTCGCCTAGTCTCGCCACCGTGCCACATCTGGTCGCGATCGATCTGCCCGGTGGCCAGCAGTTCGTGACTGCGCTGCGCCGCGAATGGGATGCCGGGAACGCCGTGCTTCCCGTCGATCGGCGGTTGCCAGCACCTGCGCGCGAGGCGCTGATGGCAGCAATGGCTCCCGCGTTCGTCGTGCGCGACGACGGCCGGCAGGCATTGGCGAACGGTCGCGACGTGGAGCCGGGCGACGCGTTGGTGATGGCCACCAGCGGCTCGACCGGCACTCCCAAGGGCGTGGTGCTCACTCACGAAGCAGTCGCTGCGTCGGCGATGGCCACCAGCCGCTTCCTGGGCATCACCCCCGGCGACAGATGGTTGGCGTGCCTCCCGCTGTCGCACGTCGGGGGCCTGTCCGTGGTCACCCGCGCCATCATCACCGGCACACCGCTGGTCGTCCACGATGGCTTCGATCCGGCACGGGTGGAGGCCGCCGCCGCCGGCGGCGCGACTGCGGTCTCGCTGGTGGCGACGGCGCTTCGCCGCATCGATCCAGCGCTCTTTCGCGTGATCGTGCTCGGCGGCGCGCATCCGCCCGCAGATCGACCGGTCAACGCGCACACGACCTACGGCCTCACCGAAACAGGGAGTGGCGTGGTGTACGACGGCCGGCCGCTCGACGGCGTGGAGGTGCAGCTGGAACCCGACGGAGAGGTCCTCCTGCGCTGCCCGATGCAGTTGCGCTGCTATCGCGATGGCAGCAGCCCGGTCGACGCGCACGGTTGGCTGCACACGGGCGACGCGGGCTCCTGGCTGCCCGACGGCCGCCTGCACGTGTCGGGCCGCACCGGCGACCTCATCATCACCGGCGGTGAGAACGTGTGGCCCGAGCCGGTCGAGGCGGCGCTGACCACGCACCCGGCCGTGGCAGAGGCAGCCGTTGCCGGCGTCGCCGACGCCGAGTGGGGCCAACGCGTGGTGGCCTGGGTCGTGCCCGCAGGCACGCCACCGACGCTGACCGAACTGCGCGCGCACGTCACGGCCACGCTGCCGGCGTTCTGCGCCCCGAAGGAACTCCACCTGGTCGAATCACTGCCGCGCACAGCGCTCGGGAAGGTGCGGCGCAACCTTCTTGCGCCACCGACTCCGCACTAAGGTTCCGTCGATGACTGACGCGAGCATGGGGTCCCTGGCGGATCGATTGGCCTTGGTGACGGGCGCTGCGTCGGGCATCGGGCGCAGCATCTCCTGCCGGCTCCTGGCCGACGGCGCAACCGTGCTGGCCGCCGACATCGACACCGCCGGCCTCGCCGCGCTGCGCGAAGAGGTCGGCGAACGGTGCGTACCGATGCGGTGCGACGTCACCGACCCCGACTCGCTCGCAGCAGTCGGGGCCGAGGCAACCCGCCGCGGCGGGTTGCACATCGCTGTGGCCAACGCCGGCCGGGGGGCGTTCGCTCCGATCGTCGACCACCCATTGGAGGAGTGGCGCTCGATCATCGACCTGTGCCTCACCGGCGTGTTCCTCACCGTGCAGCTGGCAGCGCGGGTGATGGTGAACGGCGGCAGCATCATCACCATCTCCTCACTCAACGCCACTCAGCCTTCTGCCGGCATGAGCGCGTACTGCGCGGCAAAGGCCGGCGTGGTGATGCTCACCCAGGTCGCCGCGATGGAGCTCGGCGCCCGCGACATCCGGGTCAACACGATCGCGCCCGGGCTGGTGCAGACAAACGCAACCAGTGCGTTCTGGATGGTGCCCGGGGTGGTCGACGAGTTCATCGAGAACACCACGCTCGGCCGCTTCCCGCACGCAGGCGATGTGGCCGCCATGGCAGCGTTCCTCGCCGGCGACGAGTCGCGCAGCGTCAGCGGGTCGCTGTTCCGAGTCGACGGCGGGGCATCCACTCAGCGTTACCCGGATCTTCCGGCCGCATTCGCGCGACTCGCCGCACCTCCTGCGTGACCGACCAACCGCTACCCGGCGCGTACTGGCGGCTGTGGTTCGCAGCAGCCATCTCCAACCTCGGTGATGGTGTGTTCGTCATCGCGCTGTCGCTGTTGGCCACACGTATCACCGACAGCCCGTTGTCGATCGGCCTCATCGCCACCTTTGCCACGATCCCCTGGATGCTGTTCGCGCTTCCCGTCGGCGTCATCATCGACCGGGTCGATCGTCGCAAGGTGCTGGTCATCGCCGATCTGAGCAGAGGTGTGCTCGTGGGTGGCCTCGCAGTGGTCGCCGCGTTCTGGGACGTGCAGATCTGGATGCTGTGGTTGCTGGCCTTCGGCCTCGGGGTGGGCGAGGTGTTCTTCGACAACGGGGCCCAGACGATCCTGCCCGCCATCGTTCCGCGCGACCAATTGGAGCGAGCCAATGGCTACTTCTCCGCCGCCGAGGTGACCACCAACACATTCCTCGGCATGCCACTGGGCGGCGCCCTGATCGCCTTTGCGGTGTGGCTTCCGTTCGGTGTCGATGCTGCCAGCTTCGTGGTGGCCGCGCTGCTCGCCGCCTCGCTGCGCGGTTCCTTCCGCCCGACCAACTCAGTGCCGAGCACGGGCATGATCGACGACATGCGCGGCGGGCTGCGCTGGTTGTTGGGTCATCGGCTGCTGCGCACCCTCGCGCTCGTGGTCACCGTCATGAACCTGGCGTTCGCCACCACGCAGGCCACGTTCGTGCTGTTCGCCCAACAGGAGCTGCACATCTCCGACAACGCGTTCGGCCCCCTTCTGGCCGTCATCGGCGCGGGCAGCCTGTTGGGTGGCATCATCGGCGGCAAGGTGGTGGGCCTGTTCGGCCGGCGGGCCTCGATGCTCACCGCTGCTCTGACGCCGGTGTTCACCAGCACCGCCATCGCGCTGTGGCCGGTCACGTGGTTCGTGATCGCGATGATCACGGTGCAGGCGTTCGCCACCACGGTCGGCAGCATCCTGTCGGTCTCCCTGCGCCAGCAGATCGTGCCCGGCCAGTTGTTCGGCCGCGTCAACAGCATCTACCGCTGGTTCAGCACCGGCGCCATGCCGCTCGGTGCACTCCTCGGCGGCGTGCTCGCCACGGCCTTCGGGCTGCGCGCTCCGTACTTCGCCGCCGCCGCGTTGCTGCTGATCGCCTCGCTGCTGGTCGCCACCGGGCTCACCAACGCTGCGTTGTCGGCCGCACTGACGCAGTACTCGCCGGTGACCACCGAGCCCACGTTCGCCAACAACGTCGACACGGACGACACGCCGGTGTCGATCGATCGCGACCCGCTCGACGATCTGCTTGCCGGTCCGTGATCGATCGGGTCGGCCAGCCGGCCCCCGTCAGGCGTGGCCGCTGGCTTCGATGGTGTCGTCCTCGATGGTGACCTTCACGCGGCGGATGCGGCGGCCTTCCACTTCGGCGGCGGCGAACCGCCAGCCGTCGTGCACGATCCACTCACCCTGCTCGGGGATGTGCTCGAGCGTGCCGAAGAGGAAACCACCCACGGTGTCCCAGTCGTCGTCGGGTATCACCGTTCCCAGCAGATCGTTGAGGTCGCCCACCGACATGGCACCGTCGACCAGGTAGTCGCCGTCGGCGAGCCGTTGCACCTCGGCGTCTTCGTCGTCGTGCTCGTCGACGATCTCACCGACCAGTTCCTCCAGGCAGTCCTCCAGCGTGACGAGACCGGAGAAGGCGCCGTACTCGTCGGCGACCAACGCAACGTGGAACTTCTCGGCCTGCATCTCCCGCATCAGGCGGTTGACGGGCTTGTTCTCCGGCACGAAGTGCGCCGGTCGGATGAGCTCGGTGATGGGCCGTGCGCCGCCGCCTTCGCGCTCGGTGCGCATGAGGTCCTTGGTGTACGCCAGGCCCAGCACGTCGTCGCCATCGGGGTTCAGCACCGGCATCCGGCTGTAGCCCTCGCTGAGCGCCAGATCGAGCGCCTGGGTGACGCTCCAGGAGTGCTCGATGACGACGATGTCGGGCCTGGGTACCATCACCTCGCGAGCGATGGTGTCGCCGAACTCGATGATGCTCTCGATCAGCTCACGTTCTTCGTGCTCCACCACGCCGTCCTCGGCGGCGACCTCGACGATGCCCAGCAGCTCCTGCTCGGAGACGAAGGGGCCGGCCTCCAGGCCCTTGCCGCGCACGATGACGTTGGTGAGCTTGATCAGTGCATTGGAGATCCAGCGCAGCGGAGGGAACGCCACCAGCGCCGACACCGGACGCGCCGCCATCAACGCCGACCGCTGCGGGTACAGCACTGCGTACGTCTTGGGCACCGCTTCCGCCAACACGAAGAACACGACCACGTTGAGCAGCACACCGACGACGACGCCCCAGGTGCCGAACATGCGCGCCGAGAAGATGCCGGTGAGGGTGGCCTGCACCGTCTGGGCGATGTTGACCGTGAGCAGCAGCGGGTTCACCCAGCGCTCGGGGTGGTCGACCAGCCGCTTGAGTGCCTTGCCCGACTTGAGCCCCTTGTCGGCCAACGACCCGGCCCGCGGCCTGCTCATCCGCGAGAGACCCATCTCCGCCACCGACGTGAAGATGAGCAGGATCAGCAACAGGAAGATCGTGACCAGCATCAGCAGGTCGGTGTTGTTGAACTCGTTGGCGATCATTCCGATTGCTCCTGCCGGAAGCCTTCCGGCGCAGGGCCACCCCAGTGGTGGTCCTGTAGTAGCGCCAGCTCGCGTGCGCGCATCGCGTCGCGAGTGGTCGGCTCGTCGTGGTCGTAGCCCAGCACGTGCAGGATGCCGTGCACCACCAACAGCGCCAGCTCGTCATCGACGGTGCCCGCGTGTTCGGGTGCCTGGCGAGCGGCGACGGCCGGACAGAGCACCACGTCGCCCAGCAGCAGTGGCATGTCGGCGGGGTCGGGCGGCGCGCGATCTGGCCCACGACTGGGCGGTTGGCCGTGCAGCACCATCTCCGCCTCGGCGGCGTCGATCGGGAACGCCAGCACGTCGGTGGCACCCGGCGCACCCATGTGCAGCTCGTTGAGCTCGGCCATCTCCAGTTCGGTGACGAACAGCAGCGACAGCTCGCACAGGCCACGAACGCCCTCGGCCCGCAACACGTTGGCGGCGAGGGCCTGCCAGCGCTCGAGGTCGACCGGAAGATCGCGCTGCTCGTCGGCGCAGAAGACCTCCGGCTCACCGTCGCCACCAACCCGAGGCGGAACGTTGAGCCGCGGCCGCGATGGGTCAACCACGTCGACCACCCTGCTGCGCTGCCTTGGCCTCGTCGGACCGCTCGTACGCAGCCACGATGTCGGCGACGATGCGGTGGCGCACCACGTCGCCAGAGGTGAGGTGCACGAATGCAAGCCCCTCGATGCCGGTGAGCGTTCGTTCCAGGCCGATCAGGCTGCTGCGCCCGTCGGGAACATCGATCTGGGTGGTGTCGCCGGTGACCACCACCTGCGAGCCGAACCCGATGCGCGTGAGGAACATCTTCATCTGCTCGGGCGTGGCGTTCTGTGCCTCGTCGAGGATGATGAAGCTGTCGTTGAGCGTGCGGCCACGCATGAACGCGAGCGGGGCAACCTCCACCGCCTGCCGTTCGAGCAGCTTCTGCGCACCCTCCACCTCCACCATGTCGTACAGCGCGTCGTAGAGCGGTCGCAGGTACGGGTCGATCTTCGCCATCAGGTCACCGGGCAAGAACCCCAGTCGCTCACCCGCCTCCACCGCCGGGCGAGTGAGGATGATGCGTTGCACCTTCTTGGTCTGCAACGCCTGCACCGCCATTGCGACTGCCAGCCAGCTCTTGCCCGTGCCAGCGGGGCCGAGACCGAAGGTGATGACGTTGTTGCGGATGGCATCGACGTAGCGCTTCTGGCCGGCGGTCTTGGGCCGGACGGGCTTGCCCTTCGCCCCGCGCATGATGTCGTCGGTGAGGACCTGGCTGGGTCGCTCGTTGTCACGCATCATGTCGATGCTGCGGCGAATGCTGGCTTCGTCGAGGTGCTGCCCGCGTTGCAGGATGACCACGAGCTCCTCGCACAGCCGACCGACGACGCCGGCCTGCGGGCCATCGACGTGGATCTCGTTGCCCCGCATCGCCACGTTGACATCGGGATAGGCAGCCTCGATGAGCCGCAGATGGGCATCGCGTTGCCCGACGAACGCAGCCATGAGATGCGCGCCGGGGACGATGACGGAGTACGGCTTCGCCGGCGGTGTCATTCGGAGGGGCCGGATGCTGGGCTCATTCAGCACCACGGTATCGAACCAGCGACCGTCCCCGGCGCATGAATCGGTTCATCGCCGTGCGGATCGTGGCATCTCCAGCGGTCGCGTGGCATCGGCGTTGCTGACGTCGGCGAAGTCGACAGCGAAGTAGTGCTGTGTCTCGAGGTGGTGCACGGGCGCATCGCCGCCCACCGACTTGGCCAGGCGCGCCATCATCTCGGCAAAGCCGCCGGTGAGGCCGGGCTGGTTCATCTCCGGCGAGTCGAACACGAGAAGGGCTCCCTCTGATGCTTCGAGGGCAAGCCCTTCCTTGGCGAGGCGGATGATGGCCCCCTTGGCCACGTGCGCCGGATGGACGACGAGCCACATGATGTAGTGCACCGCGCCGCGTCGCATATGGTCGGGGTAGTGATGCTCGAAGTAGGCCCGACTCAAGTAACGGGTGCTGCCGATCTCGGTGGCCACCAGCGACATGCCGATGGGCATGTTGTCGTCCCAGAGCACCCACAGCCGATTGGTGGGATCGGCGATCGTCTCGTCGAACTCACTGCGATACAGCATCTCGCGGGTGACCGCCTGTTCCGAGAGACCCTGATAGGCAACGTCGTACAGCTGCCACAACTTGTCGGCCAGCACAGCATCCACAACGTGCGTGTGACGAGTGATGAACATCTCCCACCTCCTTGTCTCGGTATACGCGGCGCGCGTGGGAAATCACCCATTGCGCGAATTAGGCACTTTCGGGTTATCATACGAACCGTTTACAAGCCGCGGGTGGATACCAACTCCTTCCCGCGCAGCGGAGGCGCATGAAGCGGGAATCAGCTCTCCTGACGTGGTGGTACCTCACGATCGGCGGCATCGTCACGGTGCTGGCGGCCGCATTGCCTTCGGCAAGCTGGCGCGAAGCGATGTACCTGGTCGCCGCCGTGCAACTGGCGCCGGTGCTGCTGTACTCCTACCGCCGGGGCCTCACCGCTGCGCCGATGGCAGCACTCCTGGCCGCTGTCGGGCTGTTGTACGCCACTGCGCAGCTGCTCTCGGGCGACTCCCCCACCTACGAGACACCGGTGGCCATGGCACTCGGGCTCGTCGGCACCGCGTGCATCATCGGCTGCCTGGTCGTGCTGCTGCGCGGTCAGGGCGCGCACAGCCACCCCGGTTTGCTGGGCGACAGCCTCATCGTCGCGCTCGGCAGCTGGATCATCAGCTGGGCGGCCTTGGTGCAGCCGATCGTCAGCAACGCCGGCGGCGCCGCCTGGAACACCGTGCTCTACGGCGTCTACCAGCCAACCGCTGCGGTCGTGCTGTTCCTGGTGATCGTCATCCTGCTCAACAACGCCTACCGGCCACCGTCGATGTGGTTGCTCGCCGGTGGGCTCACGTTCAACCTCTTGGGCGACCTCACCTACGCGCTCATCGACGGCGGCCACTTCGGCAGCGGCGTCGAGCGGTTCGCGCTGCCGATGTACTGCGCCGCGTACTTCTCCGCGGGGGCCGCGTTCCTGCACCCCAGCATCACCACCATCCGTCGCACCTCCGCTCCTGTGAATCGCCAGGTGCTGGGCCGCCTCATCGTCACCACGTCGTCGCTGGTCTTCCCTGTCATCGTTCTGGCCGGCACCGCCCCCAACGACGTCACCGACAAGATCGTGCGCTCGATCTCGGCGTTCGTCCTTGCCACGGTCGTGACGGTCCGTGTCGTCCTGGCCGTGCGCGCCAACAACCGTGCCCAGGCAGAGCTGTTGCACGGTGCCCAGACCGACCCGCTCACCAACCTGCCCAACCGCACGGTGCTGCTCGAGCGCATCAACCAGTTGCTCAGCAACTCGTGGGGCCAGGATCAACACCCCACGCTGTACTTCGTCGACCTCGATCGGTTCAAGAACATCAACGACTCGCTGGGTCACGCCGCCGGTGACGAGGTGCTGGTCACCGTTGCTCGCCGGCTCATCAACGCGGTTCCGGAGGGCACCATGGTGGCTCGGCTCTCGGGCGACGAATACGTCGTGCTCGATGCCACCGCCAAGTCGTCGGGCGCCGCGCTGGCCTTGGCGGAACGAATGCTGGCGGTCTTCCGCGAGCCGCTGGCGCTGAGCCAAGGCGACGTGTTCGTCACCGCCAGCATCGGTGTAGCCAGCATCAGTGCCACCTCCAGCACGTCCCCCGAAGACGTGGTGCGCCAGGCCGACACGGCCATGTACCGGGCCAAGGATGCCGGCCGCAACTGCCTGGCCGTGTACGACGAGAGCATGCACGAGCGTGTCGCGCACCGGCTGGCAGTGGAGACGGCGCTCTACCGTGCACTCGACCGGCGAGAGCTGCGGCTGTTCCACCAGCCCATCCTCGATCTGCAGTCGGGCGACGTGGTGGGTTTCGAGGCCCTCATGCGCTGGCAGCAGAGCGACGGCACCATCGTGTCGCCCGCCGAGTTCATCCCCATCGCGGAAGACACCGGCACCATCGTGCCGATCGGGTCGTGGGCCCTGCTGGAGGCGCTCAGCCAGCTCCGCCACTGGATCGACGACGGCGTGTGCAGCCCGGCCGCGACCATGTCGGTCAACGTCTCGCCACGGCAGCTCAGCGACACCAACTTCCCGGCAATCGTCAGCGAAGCCCTCACTCGCTCCGGCGTGTCACCACAGTTGCTGTGGCTCGAGGTCACCGAGAGCGTCATGATCACCGAGCCCGAGCTGGCGCTCGCCACGCTGCGCCGGTTGCGGTCACTGGGCGTGCGCATGGCCCTCGACGACTTCGGCACCGGCTACTCCTCGCTGTCGCTGCTGCAGAAGTTCCCTCTGCAGCGCATCAAGATCGACCGGGCATTCGTGCACGGTGTCGCCGACAACCCCAATGATCGAAGCCTGGTGCGCACCATCATCGCCATGGGCCGGTCGCTCGGCCTCGACATCGTGGCCGAGGGCGTGGAGAGCGTGCATCAGCTCCAGGTGCTCAGCGACCTGGGGTGCAGCAAGGCACAGGGCTTCCTCATCAGCCACCCTGTTCCCGCCGACGCGATGCGCAGCACTGTTGCCGCACTCGAGCGCCTCGGGCAGTTCCCTGGCCTGCGGTCCAACGTCACGACGCCGGTCAGCTGAGCCGGCCGGCCGCGGGCCGCGCCTACTTCTTCAGCCAGGCCTTGAACTTGGAGCTCATGCCGGCGTCGGCGCTCGCAACTGTCGTCGGCCGCGCGGCTGTGTCGCGGCAACGACACCTGTCGGCCTTGGGCACATCGCCCAGCACCATCTCCACATGGGCGCCGCAACCGGCCCAGTTGGGTTTGCTACAGGTCTTGCAGGTCACACGTCGGCACATACCCCATAGGGTATCTGGCACGGCGAGTTCGCCGCAACCCACACCTGCGCGATGCCTACGTGCCCAGCAGTTGCCGACGAATGGTCTGACGATCCCAGTAGACCCGCTCGCTCACGATCCGCTCGCCATCGAACTCGAAGATCGCGATCATCCGGCACTCGAACCCACGAGCGCTGCCGGCCGGTGTGCCGCGCAACCAGAACTCGACGATCACCGCATCGTCGGTGCTGTGCATCGCGATCAACTCGTTGCGTTGGTCGGGCGTGGCGGCGCGACTGGCTCGGTAGTAGTCGCGCACGGCCTGCTCGCCGTCGAACACCTCGCCGGTCGCGACCAACTCGTAGTAGGGGTGGCTGAAGGTACCGATCGTCTCGTCGAACTGCTGTGTGTTCTCCGACTGCATGTGAGTGCGCACCACCTGTTCGCGCAGCGCCTTCAGATCGTCGGAACGCATCATCGAGTCAGTCTGCCGCACCGGCGCGGCTCAGGCCGAGATGGCGAAGCCCTCGGTCATGTACGACCACGGCTTCGGGCCACGAGCAAACCTGCTCTCGTACCGCAGCACCTCGAAGCCGGCGGCGCGCACCAGCGCCACCGGGTCGCGGGTGAGGTGACAACCGTCGGCCACCCGGCGCTGCATCGGCTCGAGGCGGCGCTGCCATGCCGCCACACCCGCATCGGGCGCGATGCCGTGCTCCAGGAAGTGGAAGCGACCGCCGGGACGCAGCACCCTGCGCAGCTCACCGAGCGCGGCGGCCACGTCGGGAATGGTGCAGAGCGTGAACGTGGACAGCGCACCGTCGCAACTGGCATCGGGCAGCGGCAGCAGTTGACCGTCGAGCCCCACGTGCTCGATGCGCGCGTGGCTCTTCGCCACGCGCGGCTCGGCGAGCCGGCGCGCCACGTGTGCCGGCTCCACCGCGAACACGTGGTGCACGTCGGCTGGGTAGACAGGCACGTTGAGGCCCGACCCGAAGCCGATCTCGACGATGGTGCCCCACAGCCCCTCGGTGACGCGTGCCCGCCACTCGCTGAGCTCACGGCTGCCGCAGGCCCTGTCGACGAGGTGCGGCAGCACACGGTCGCGATAGATGCCCACCGGCGCCTCCGTCAGCTCAGCAGGTGGGCGATGTCGCGGATGAGCAGCACCCACAACAGGCTGATCACCGACAGCGCGACGATCGTGAAGTGCCACCGCCACCGATGGTCGACCGCGAAGAACCGCCGGATGGAGAACACGTCGCACACCATGGCAAAGACACCGATGACGATGCCGATGACGGGGCCGACCCCCGTTGCCAGCCCGACGGTGGGCAGCACGAACGGAAACACCACGTAGGTGAGCGTGCACCGCACCGCCGAGATGAGCATCGACTTCTGGAACGCGGAGTAGGCATCGCCGGAGGTGAGGCCCGCCGGCCGCTCGTGGATGCGCAGCAACGAGCGCATCATCAGGTCGGCGCGTGACCGCTGCGGTGCAGGCCGCGGCTCGCCGTCGAACCCGACGGGGCAGGTGCCCGCGCGAGCGGTGTGGTCGATGGGGCACTTGGCCGCCGGTGCTTCGAGCAGCGTGTCGTCGCCGATCATCGCGGGTGAACGATCCATGCGAGCACTCTAGAGGCCGGCGCCGCCAAGACGCTCGACCGCAACGGCCGTGAGTCGCCGATAGTCGACCTTGCCGTTCGGCGCCCGCCCGATGGAATCGACGACCACCAGGTGCCGCGGCGCCTTGTAATGGGCGAGATGCGACTTCACGTGCTCACTCAGCTCGTGCAGCACCGGCGAGGCGCCAGGCGCCGCCTCCACCACTGCGCAGATGGTCTCGCCGAACCGCGCGTCGGGGATGCCGACCGCCACTGCATCGCGCACGCTGGCGTGTTGCTTCAACGCTTCTTCCACTTCCTCGGGAAACACCTTCTCGCCGCCGCTGTTGATGCACACCGAGCCGCGCCCCAGCAGCAGCAGGGTGCCATCGTCGGCGACCTCGGCCCAGTCGCCGGGCACGCTCCAGCGCCGGTCCTCGAAGGTGCGGAACGTCGCTGCTGACTTCACCTCGTCCTTGTAGTAGCCCAGCGGGATGTAGCCGCCGACTGCCACCAGGCCACGCTCGCCGGAGCCCGGTTGCACGCGGCGGCCATCCTCGGTGAACACCACGCAGTTGGGGCCCAGCTGGAAGCGAGCGGTCTGGCTTGCGCCATCGGCGGTGGAGACAGAAGCTCCCATGCCCACGGCCTCCGACGACCCGAACGAGTCGAACAGCGCCGCCTGCGGGACGTGCCGCAGCAGACCCTGCTTGTTGTCCTGGCTCCACATCACCCCTGACGAGGAGATCATGACCACGCTGGAGAGGTCGAACTGGTCGGGGCTGGCATCGAGGTGTTCGAGGATGGGGCCGGCGAACGCTTGACCGACGATGATCACCGAGTTGACGCGGTTGCGCTGCACCTCGCCGAGCAGCTCGCCCACGTCGAAGTGGCGAGACGGCAACGAGACGACGCAGCCGCCGAGGTTCATCGCGATCAGGCTCGAGAACTGGCCGGTGCCGTGCATCAACGGGCAGGCCGAGAGCAGCACGAAGCCGGCCGTGTCGGGCGACAACCGCTCGGCGACCTCGTCGATGGTGGCGGCGGGGCCGATGCCCAGCACCGCGTTGCCACCCGAACCGAGCACGTTGAACAGGTCGTCCTGGCGCCACATCACGCCCTTGGGCATGCCGGTGGTGCCGCCGGTGTAGAGCAGCAGCAGATCGTCGCCGCTGCGGCCCCACGGGCCGCGCACCGGGCCGGCCACCGGTACCGCCACCACCGCCTCGTAGTCGGTGGCCCAGTCGGGCACGGCCGTGGTGCCGTCGGCCACGCAGTACCACCGGCGCACCTTCGGCAGCTCGTGTCGAACGGCTTCCACCAGATCGACGAACGCGGCATGGAACACCACGGCCTCCGCATCGGCGTTGTCGAAGAGGTACACGATCTCGTCGTGCCCGTAGCGGTAGTTGGTGTTGACCGGCGCGAAGCCGCCCTTGAACGCGGCAACGTAGGTCTCGAGGTACTCGGGGCAGTTGAACAGGTAGGCGGCGACCTTGCTCTGGCGAGTGAGCCCGGCGGCGAGCAGATCTGCCGCGAGCGCATCGGCGCGGGCGTCGAACTGGCCCCAGGTGATGATGCGGTCGCCCTGCACCTGGCACGGGCGTGCCGGCACCTTCGCCGCCACCGCCTCGTACACATCCGCGAAGTTCCAGCCCGACATCGAAGCCCCCCTTGGTCACTGCCCCTCCCCAGCATGTCAGCGGGCGCGCCGGCGGCTCGTACGGGGGCGCCGCGCCGGCCTCAGCTCGTGGCAGGCCGGCGCTGTTGCAGCCAGCCTCGAACGCGTCGCAGACCCCGCTTGGCGAACTTCCACAGCAGGATCGCCACCAGCACGCCGATGACTGCGGCCAGCACGGCGATGACCGTTGCAGTCTTCGGGTATGCCATCGCCAGGGCGACGAGCACGGCGACGAGGCCGTCCTCGGCGACGCTGGCGAGGATGTTGGTGAGCGGCTCGGGCGACATGTTGATGGCCAGCCTGCTGGTGGTCTTGGTGAGGTGGCCGATCAGGGCGAGGCCGGCGGCCAGCGCGAACGCCGCCGGCCGCCCCAGCTGGGCGCCGGCGATCGCAGCACCGGTGAGCCCGCCCACCACCGGACGGATGAACGTGTGCCCCAGATCCCACAGGCTGTCGAGGATGGGCACCTTGTCGATGACGAACTCGATCACGAACGCCACACCCGCGGCCGCCAGCACCCACGTCTGCTGCAGGTCGTGGGGCGTTTCGGCCCACCCAGCGCGCCCGGCGACACCCAGGATGAGGAGCGTGAGGTAGGCGTTGAGACCAGAGGCCCAGCCAGCTGCGACGAGCGCGATCGACTCCATCGCCCGAGCGTAATGACGGCACCGGCGAGCGCACGCACAACAGCCCCTGAACAGGCGAACCTGCTCAGGGGCTGTGGAGGCGACGATGGGAATTGAACCCATGTGGACGGCTTTGCAGGCCGTTGCCTCAGCCACTCGGCCACGTCGCCATGACTGCCGGTAGAACCCCGGTAGCGGCGCCTGCACGATAGCGGCTGAACGAACGATCACGCCCGTCGCTTTCCGACAGAGCACGCCCTCGCCGGCCGTGGCAGGCTCGCCGGATGCTCTCCCGCCGCTTCGCCGTCCCGATCGCCGCACTGCTCGTCCTCGCTGCGTGCAGCGACGCCGAGCAATCGACGAACAGCACCGCCGCCGCTCCCACCGACAACTCGCCGACCACCATCGACATCGCCGAGCAGGCGCTCGCCTACTCCGAGTACGGCGACTTTCCGGTCGGTGTCACGACGCTGCAACTCGCCAAAGGCCCGAAGGTGGAGATCTGGTACCCGGCGGCGGCCGGCACCAGCGGCACCGAGACGTACGACATGCGCGACTTCGTCGGCGAGGGCATCCGAGCCATCCTCACCGGCGACGCCCCGTCCACTTATAGCTACCCGGCCGGTCGCGACGCCCTCCTCGCAGACGGCTCCTTCCCGGTGGTGCTGTTCAGTCACGGGGTCGCGGGCATGCGCCTGCAGAGCTCGTTCCTCACGTCCAACCTCGCCAGCTGGGGCATGATCGTCGTCTCGGTCGACCACCCGTCGCGGGCGCTGGAGAACTTTCTCACCGGCACGGCCACCGGCGACGGGGGCGACTCCGTCGACGACATGTTGCGGGGCCTGGAGCTGATCACAACCCTGGGCGCCGACGCAACCAGCCGATTCAACGGCCACGTCGATGCGGAGAAGGTAGCGGCCGTGGGCCATTCGGCGGGAGGCGGCACGGTGCTGGCGGCCGCCGCCGATCGCAGGATCGACGGCTACGTGTCGCTGGCATCGGGAGTGTTCCGGGGCGGCCCGGCGGTCGAGGGCGCCACCACCACCACCACCGCTCCCCTGCCCGGAAAGCCGTCGTTCTTCATCGGCGGATCCGTCGACGCGTTGGCGTCGTTCGCCACCCTCACCCAGCCGGCGTTCGAGGCCGCTCCCTCGCCCAGCCTGCTGTGGGAGATCGAGGGCGCCGGTCACAACGCGTTCGACGACTTCTGCACCTTCGGCAACGGCACCGGCATCATCGGTGTGGCAGAAGCCAGCGGCCTCGGTGCGCTCCTCGATTCGATCCCACAGCTGCGCTCACTTGGAGAGGACGGATGCGTGCCACCGGCCATCCCGGTCGACATCACGTTCCCGATCATCAACCACGCAGTCACCGCCTGGGTGCGCAACCTGTTCGGGATCGACACCGAAGCCGTCGGCCTCGGCGACGACGTGGCCGGCGCCTACGACACGCCGGTGACGATCACCAGCAAGTAGCCGTCACCAGCAAGTAGCCGTCACCAGCAGAGTCACTCGCCCACGATTGCCGGGTCGAACGCCGCCCGGCCGAACACGTCGCGCAGCATCGGCTCGAAGTGCTCCAGGGCTTCGGTCGGGTAGTCGGGATCGAACGACGCCTGATCCCACCGTTCGCAGAACCGTTCACAGGCAGCGAACCACTCGTTGTCGCGATGTGCCTCACGAGCATCGGGATCGAGCCCGAGGTGATGGCCGTAGTAGTGCTGCTGGAAGACGCCGTGCATCAGCACAGCCCACGTCACCTCCGCGCGCACGTATGGGCGGATGACGGCGGCGGCGAGCTGCGAGTGGTTCTCCGGTGCCAACGCGTCGCCGATGTCGTGCACGAGCGCGGCGACCACCCAATCGCTGTCGGCCCCGTCGCGCTCGGCTCGAGTGGCCGCCTGCAGCGAGTGCTGTAGCCGCGAGATCCGATAGCCGCCGAGGCCGTCGTCGAGCGCACGCAACGCGCCGAGGATGCGGTCGGGAAGAGCCGCGATGTAGTGGCGCTCCATCTCGTGCAACAAGTCGTACTCGGCCTTCGTACCGTCGCGCATCTGGGTGAACTGCACGGTCTGCATCGGTGAGCTCCGTTCTCTGCGGTCGGGCCGATGGTAGGCCGAGGGAAGGTCTACCGTGACACGCGTGACCAGCGAGCGAGACGACCTGCAACTCATCCGCGAGCACGTCGCGAGACTGTGCAGCAACTACGACGACACCTACTGGGCC
>Ga0209477_1000070_pt1 | contig 49099 bp, 45 predicted proteins | sample KloWWTupernatant_FD_187180 | JGI IMG/M metagenome (GOLD analysis project Ga0209477, IMG submission 187180) | Active sludge microbial communities from Klosterneuburg, Austria, studying microevolution and ecology of nitrifiers - Klosterneuburg... | ecosystem: Engineered > WWTP > Aerobic digester >...
CCGTGGGAGTGGGCATGCCGGTGGCGATTCAGTTCGATTCTGCCGTGGCCACCAAGGAGATGCGGGCGCAGGTCGAGAAACTGGTCACCGTGACCACCGAGCCGGCCGTCGAAGGATCGTGGGGGTGGCTCGACAACCGACAGTTGATGTGGCGACCGAAGGACTTCTGGGCGCCGGGCACCAAAGTGACCGTCAACGCGCCCCTGACCGGCGTGCAGACCGGTGAGGGCAAATGGGTGGCCAACGACACCAACGGGGGCTTCACCATCGGTGACGCCAACATCAGCTACATCGACATCCCGGGCCACACGATGACCGTGACCAAGAACGGGCAGACCATGCGCACGATCCCGGTGAGCAATGGCCAGCCCGGCCCACAGACCGAGACCCGCAGTGGGACCAAGGTGATCATCGAGCGCAAGGCCGACATCACCATGGACTCCGCGACGGTGGGGATCCCAGAGGGTTCCCCCGGCTACTACAAGGTCGACACGAAATGGAACCTTCGAGTCACGTGGACCGGTGAATTCCTCCACTCGGCGCCCTGGTCGGTCGGAGCTCAGGGAAGTGACAACGTATCCCACGGCTGCACGAATATGTCACCGGAGAACGCCGAGTGGATGTTCAACTTCAGCAAGGCCGGTGACGTCGTCCAAGTGTCCGGCTCCGGTCGGCAGTTCCTGCCCTCTGAAGGCATCGGTGTGTGGCAGTACAGTTTCGATGACTGGAAGAAGCAGAGCGCGCTCGCAGCCGTCTGAGCGCCAGCCCTATGACTGGGCTGGTTCACCCCCAGCCGAGATCGTGCAGGGCCTCGTCTTCGATCCCGAAGTGGTGCGCGATCTCGTGCACAACGGTGATGGTCACCTCGTCGCGCAGATCCTCCAGGTCCTCACACATCCGGGTGAGGGGACCCCGAAAGAGGCGGATGGTGTCTGGCAGGTTGCCCAACCCCCAGCCACCGTCGCGCTCGGTGAGCGGGACGCCCTCGTAGAGCCCCAAGAGGTCCGGTTCGTCCGCTGGCGGCTCCTCGTCGACCAAGAAGACGACATTGTCGAGCAGGTCGAGCAGCTCCGGGGGGACCTGGTCGAGGGCCTCGCCCACGAGTCCCTCGAAGTCCGCCTCGCTGATCTCGACCATGTCTCCAGCCTGCCATGATGGCGCGCATGCGCCTCACCATCCGGGTCCGACCCGGCGCCGCACGCACCCACGTGGGAGGTAGGTACGGTGACCAGGAGCCGCCGATCCTGGCCGTTGCCGTCACCGCCCGTGCCGTGGACGGCAAGGCCACCGAGGCGGTCTTGCGTGCAGTGGCGCAGGCCTTTGCCGTGCCGACGCGATCGGTCACCCTGGTGAGTGGCGCCACCCATCGCACGAAGATCCTCGAGGTCGACATCGACGACACCCTGGGGGAGGGACGCCTGCACGCCCTTCTCAGGCCGTAGGGAGGGGAGTGCAGGGGCTGAGCAACAAACCCATGTATGCCGTGAGCCGGCTTCCCGTGGGGAAGCCGGCTCACGGCATACAACGGCTGGTCAGCCGCCCGGACGATCAGTGGCGCTCGATGCCCGCCTGCTCGGCGGATCCGATGGCCTCGTGACCGTGTCCGTCATGGTGGGCCGCAGCCAACTCCTCCGGGGTCACGGGGTTGACCCGGTCCTTGAAGTAGAAGCGGGACACGGCAGCACGCGCCTTGGCCATCCGGCCGCCTTGCTTGACCACACCGTTGGCGTCGACGCCGGCCTCGATCTCCCATGGCTCCACCGGGTCGTGCTGGACGAGGTCCCAGCGCTCGTAGGCGTCGAGGTCGTCGTGCCGCTCGAAGAAGGCACCCTCGGGCGTGCGGATGATCGTGCCCGACTCGCGCTGGTGGAGCACCTTGTTGCGGTCAGCGCGCTGCAGGGACAAGCAGATTCGCTTGGTGCACCAGAAGACGATCGGGGGCAGGACGAAGAACGCAGCACGCAGGAAGTGCGTGATGTCGTTGATCGACATGTGCAACTTGATCGCGATGATGTCGTTGGCCGCGGCGAACATCAGGACGCTGTATGCCGTGATGCCAGCCATGCCGAGGGCGGTGCGGACCGGCGCGTTGCGAGGACGGTCGAGCAGGTGGTGCTCGCGGTTGTCACCGGTCACCCAGCGCTCGACGAAGGGGTAGACCCCGACGACGATGTAGACCAAGGGCAGCAGGATCAAGGCGCCGGGCATGATGTTGAAGGAGAACGTGTAGCCCAGGGCAGTGAACTCCATCCAGCCCGGGAGCAGACGCAGCGCCCCGTCGGCGAAGCCCATGTACCAGTCGGGCTGGGAGCCCGCTGTCACGGGGGAGGGGTCGTAGGGTCCGTAGGCCCACACCGCGTTGATCGATATGAAGGCGGCCATCGCGGCGATGACGCCGAAGACGATGAAGAAGAAGCCACCGGCCTTCGCGGCATACACCGGCATCACGGGGAAGCCGACGACGTTGTCGTTCGTGCGTCCCGGCCCGGGGAACTGGGTGTGCTTCTGGATCGCCACGAGCAGGATGTGCGCGGTGAAGAGTCCGATGATCACCGCGGGCAGCAGCAGGATGTGCGCGCTGTAGAGCCGGGGGATGATCGCCTCGCCGGGGAACGGGCCACCGAAGATGCCGTAGACCAGGTAGGAGCCGATGACCGGGGCCGTCTGGACGAAGCCCTGCATCGCGCGGATACCGGTGCCCGAGAGGAGGTCGTCGGGGAGGGAATAGCCCGAGAAGCCCTCGATGATCGCCAAGAGCGCAAGGACCGAGCCGATGACCCAGTTGAGCTCGCGCGGCTTGCGGAAGGCCCCGGTGAAGAACACGCGGAACATGTGCACCACGACGGCCACGCAGAACATCAGGGCGGCCCAGTGGTGGATCTGCCGGATGATCAGGCCGCCACGCACGTCGAAGGAGATGTGCAGGGTCGAGGCGTAGGCCTCGGACATCTGGACACCGCGCAGCGGGATGTACGAGCCCTCATAGACCGTGTGACCCATGCTCGGGACGAACCACAGCGTGAGGAAGGCCCCGGAGAGCAGGGCGATGATCATCGAGTACATCGCGATCTCGCCGAGCATGAAGGACCAGTGGTCGGGGAAGACCTTCTTCATGAGGTAGCCGACGCCCTTGGCAGCGCCCGTGCGGTCATCGACCCAGCCGGCGACACCGCCGATCTTGCGGGCCGCCGCGCTGGGCGCGACCTCAGCGGGCTGGTCGCCGGCGCGCAGAGCGTCGGCGGGTCGGGTGTTGGTGGTCATCAGCCACGCTCCCAGAAGCTCGGGCCGACCGCTTCAGCGAACGGCTTCTCAGAGACGAGGTAACCCGCGTCGTCGACGGTGATCTTCAACTGCGGCAGCGCACGCTTGGCCGGGCCGAAGATGACCTTGCAGTCGTCGGTCACGTCGAAGGTCGACTGGTGGCACGGGCAGAGCAGGTGGTGGGTCTGCTGCTCGTAGAGGCCGACGGGGCAACCGACGTGGGTGCAGATCTTGGAGTAGGCGACGATGCCCTGGTGGCCCCAGTCGAGTTCCTTCTGGGATTTGATGTCCTTGGGGTCCAGGCGCATGAGCAGGACGGCCGCCTTGCCCTTCTCCTCGAGGACTCCGTGCTCGAGGTCGAGCAGCCCCTCGGGGAGGACGTGGAAGACCGAGCCGATGGTGACGTCGGAGGCCTTGATCGGGGTGTTCTCCGGGTCGCGCATGAGGCGCATCGGCTTGAACGTCGGCTCCTCGCCGGGGCCGCTGGGCCCGCCGTTCCAGAAGGTGAGCGAAAGGCTCTTCTGGGGCATCGGGCCGAGGCCGCCCAGGACGGGCAGGAGGAGAGGGACCGCGAAGAGGCCCATGGCCCCGCCGAGGGTGTACTTGATGAGGGGACGACGGTTGATCTGGGCGTCCTCACCACCGTCCTTGAGGATCTGCACGACGGCGGCGCGGTCCTTGTCGGAGCTGCGCATCTCGTGGCGCATCTCGATGACCTCTTCGTCGGGCATCAGGGTCTTGGCCCAGTGGACGGCGCCGAAGCCGATGCCGAGCAGAGCGAGGGTCATGCCGAGGCCGAGCAGGACGTGCTGGCGGCCCATGTCGCCGATGCCCGGGATGTACGTGATCTCGCGGATGTCCACCGCGAAGTAGGCCACGATGAAGATGAGCGTGCCCAGGATGGAGAGGCCGAAGAGAGCCGCGACCTGCTTCTCGGCGCGCTTGGCGGCCGCCTCGCTGAGGTCCGTGCCCCGCGGGATGTGCGGGGGGAGTCCCGGGTTGGCGAACCGCTCCGGGATGCCGCCGTAGCCCTCGACATGGCCCTCGTCGAGACGCACCGCGTCGCGACCGAAGTCGTGCGCCGTCGCGACCTCGCCGGACGCGCCACTCGCAGGGGTTTCGTGCTCGTTCATCGGGTCTTCGATCCTGTTCGACGACGGGGCGAAATGACGGTCATGGCTCACGCAGCCTTGTTGCCGAGCCAGACGGCGCAGCCGATGAGGATACCGAGGCCGAAGATCCAGGCGAACATGCCTTCACTCACGGGACCGAGGGATCCGAGGGTGAGCCCACCGGGGCTCTCGGACTTGTCGAGCGTGGTGAGGAAGGCGATGATGTCACGCTTGCCCTCGGGGGAAATGTTGGTGTCGTTGAAGACGGGCATGCTCTGCGGGCCGGTCTCCATCGCCTGGTAGATGTCCTTGGGGGCCACACCCATCAGGGTGGGCGCGTACTTGCCGCGGGTCAGCGCGCCGCCGGAGCCGGACGAGTTGTGACACATCGCGCAGTTGACGCGGTAGAGATCGCCGCCCTTGGCGGGGTCACCCTTGGTCGGGTCGACCATTTCCTCGCTCGGGACCGCCGGTCCGGGAGCCAGGGAGGCCACGTAGGCCGCGACCGCGTCGATCTGCTCCTGGGAGAACTTGATCGTCTCGCTGCGTGGTGCCTGAGCCGTGGGGGCACGCATGGGCATGCGGCCCGTGCCCATCTGGAAGTCGACCGCGGCGGCTCCGACTCCGGCCAGGGCGGGGCCGGCGACATTGTCGCCGAAGCCGGTCGCGCGCCCCTCGGCATTGATGCCGTGGCAGGAGGCGCAGTTGGCCAAGAAGAGTTGCTTGCCCTCGTCGACCTTGTCAGCGGTCACGGTTGCGGCCTCGGCCGGTCGCGGCGCGAACGCGGAGTAGACAGCCCCCGTCAGGAAGAGCCCGACCATGAGGAGGATCGCGATCGCCGCCGGGTGTCGGCGGCGGGCGGCCAATGCGTTCACGATGCGTGTCTTTCGTCTCGAGGATGCGGTCCGTGCGGGTGCCCGATCTGGGGCGACATCAACACTTCAGATCACTTCAGCAGGTAGATCATGGCGAACAGGGCGATCCACACGACGTCGACGAAGTGCCAGTAGTACGAGGTGACGACAGCGCCCGCCTCCTGCATGCGCGAGTAGCGCCGCGTCGTGAAGGTCCGGCCGATGATGAGCAGGAAGGCGATGAGGCCACCGGTGACGTGCAGGCCGTGGAAGCCGGTCGTCAGGTAGAAGACCGAGCCATAGGCGTCGCTGGCCAAGGTCACGCCCTCCTCGATGAGGTGGGCATACTCATAGACCTGCCCGGCGACGAAGATCGCGCCGAAGATGTACGTGAGGACATACCACTCGCGCATGCCCCACTTGCCGACCTCGAAGAGCCCTCCGGTGCGGGCGGCTTGGCCGTGCTCAGCCTTGTGCACGCCCAATTGGCACCACACCGACGAGATGACGAGGATCGTGGTGTTCGCGGCGGCGAAGGGGACGTTGAGGATGGCGGTGCGCTCGGCCCACAGGCCCGGCTCGTGACCACGGATGGTGAAGTAGAAGGCAAAGAGCGCGGCGAAGAACATGAGTTCGCTGGAGAGCCAGACCATGGTTCCGACGGCGACCATGTTCGGCCGGGTCGCCGGACCGTGTCCGGGGATGCTCGGAACTGCGCCGCTCGGGTTCTGGATCACTGCTGCATTCGCCACGCGCGCCATTATGGCCTGTATTGGCCCGCATTGCTCCCCCGACCCCCCGTTTGGGGGTGTCTCATCAGATTTGCTGCACGGGTACGATCACGACATGACCTCCACGTCCTCGACCACGGGCCCCGCCGCTGCTCCTCGCGCGGGCGTCACGCAGGTCTCGGTGCTCCTCTACAGCGACGACATCACGACCCGCGACGCCGTGCGCGCGGCTGCTGGTCGCCGACCCGCTCGTGATGTCGAGATCGTCCGGTGGCACGAGTGCGCCACGGGTCCTGCGGTCAGCGAGGCCCTCGATGCCGGTGGCTTCGACGTGGTGGTGCTCGATGGTGAAGCCGTGCCCGCCGGTGGCCTCGGTCTCTGCCGCGAACTCAAGAACGAGATCTACAACTGCCCGCCGATCCTCGTGCTCACCGGCCGCCCTCAGGACGGTTGGTTGGCTGGTTGGTCGCATGCCGATGGTGCGGTGTCGCACCCGCTCGACCCGATCCAGATCGCTGACGCGATCGCGGAGTTGGCGCGGGCAGCCCGGCCCGCGGTCACTCCGTCGGCCTGAGCAGCCACTTGATGAGCGCTCCCATGCCGGCCCACACGTGGCCGGAGGTGCTCAGTGCCCTGATCGCCGGTCAGGACCTCGAGCAGGAGACCGCCGAATGGGCGATGGGCGAGATCTTCGGTGGTGATGCCACCCCGGTCCAAGTTGCTGGCTTCCTCATTGCGCTACGGGCCAAGGGCGAGACGGTGGCCGAACTCCACGGGCTCGCCGACGTCATGCTTCGACACGCACATCGGATCGAGGTGCCGGGGGAGACCATCGACATCGTGGGCACCGGCGGTGATCGGCACAACACGGTCAACATCTCGACCATGTCGGCCATCGTCCTGGCGGCCTCGGGCCTGACACTCGTCAAGCACGGCAACCGCGCCGCCTCGTCAGCCTCTGGATCAGCGGACGTTCTCGAGGCGCTCGGAGTCGCGCTCACCCTCACCCCAGCGCAGGTCGCCGAGGTGGCGCACCGCGCCGGGGTCACCTTCTGTTTTGCCCAGTCCTTCCATCCGGCCATGCGTCACGCAGCAGGCGCCCGGCGTGAGCTCGGCGTCGCCACCGCCTTCAACATGTTGGGCCCGCTCACCAACCCCGCCCAACCTCGGTACGCCGCGGTGGGAGTTGCGGATGCACGTGTGGCTCCGCTGATCGCGGGGGTCTTCGCCGCTCGTGGCCGCCCAGCTGTCGTCGTCCGCGGCGGGGACGGTCTGGACGAGGTCACCCTCTCGACCCACACCGACGTGTGGTGGGTCCAGCATGGCGAGGTGTTCACCCTTGAGGTGACGCCAGAGGAACTGGGGCTCGCACGGGCGCCGCTGGAAGCCCTGCGTGGCGGGGATGCTGCTCACAATGCCGCTGTCGCGCGCCGGGTGCTGACCGGTGGGACCGGTCCGGTGCGTGATGCCGTGTTGGCCAATACCGCTGTTGCCCTCGCGTTGGCCGAGACGGCGGGAGGCCCCGCGCTGACGAGAGAAGGGATCGTCGCGGCGATGCGACGAGGCATCGACCGGGCCGCTCAGGTCATCGACTCAGGAGCAGCCACGACCAAACTCAGCGAGTGGGCCCAGGTGTCGAGCGAGATCGCCCAGTCCTGAGGGCCGTGCCTCGCGAGGGTCTCAGGACTCCAGACCGAGGCTGAAGGCGCTCTCGAGATCGTGCTTGCTGTAGGTGCGGAAGGCGATGTGGGTGGCCGTGCCCGTGACGCCCTCGACCTTGTTGAGACGGTCAGCGATGACATCGGCGAGCTGCTCGTGCTCACGGACGCGCACCATGGCGATCAGGTCGGCATCCCCGGCCACCGAATACACCTCGGTGACCCCGTCGAGATCAGCGATCCCTTGCGCGACCTCCGGAATGCGGTCGACGTCGGCGGAGATGAGGACGATGGCAGTGATCACCGGGCCAGCCTAATGGGCTCGGTGCGACTCATCCCTCACGCAATGGCGGCGAAGCCAGGCGTCCTGGCCCGCGATAGCGCCAGTGGTTCGAGTTCTTCGCGCGCCCCGGCCGCACCACCGATCGGGCAGGACCAGATCCCTTCGACGTCCACGACCCGGACGCCGGGGGACTCCAGCCACCGGAGAATCTTCTCGGTCTCCTCGGGATGCGCTGCTGTCGCTGGCGCGAGCGGTGACTGCACCACCTCGGCGCTTGCTCTCAAGGCGTCCACGTAAGGCAGGGGATCAGCACCTCGCGGGGAGCGCGAGGCGCCGGCCAGCCGACCGTGCCGAATGCAGGCCAACTCCCAGCCGCCCTGGACCGGGCATCGTCGGGCCGCGATGAACTCGGGGATCCGGGCGAGTGGCGCCATGCGTTGGGCGCGTGCGGCGCCCCGGACGAGGCTGAGCGTGCGGTCGCGCACGGTGCTCGCGTCCTCGAAGCGCTCCTGGGCCGCCAGTGTCGCCATGCGGTCCCTGAGGGCATCGACCACAGGTCGGCTGTTGCCGCTGAGGAGGTCAGCTGCGCGAGCGGCCACCACGGCATACGACTCCACCGACTGCGCCCCGATGCATGGGGCGCCGCACCGGCCCATCTCCGCGAGGGCGCAGGCCGAACCCGTCGTCGTCCGTGTCGAGAGTCGTCCCGTGCACTGCCGCAGCGGGAGCACCTCGTGGACGGCGGCCACGGCGTCCTCCGCAGCCGAACGCGAAGCGAACGGACCGGCATACGTGGCATTGTCCTGTGCCACCTTGCGGACGATCGAGAGCCGCGGGAAGGTCTCGTCGGTCAACTTGAGCCAGACGGCCTTCTCGGGGTGGCGAGAACGACGGTTGTAACGCGGCTTGAGCTCGGCGATGAGGCGCAACTCGCGGACCTCGGCCTCGAGGGGAGTGGCGCAGACGATCGGTGTCACGCTCTGGGCCAGGCGCACCATCTCGGCCATCCGGCGGCGGCCCTCGGAGGCGGTGAAGTAGGAGCGCACGCGGGAACGGATGGAGACCGACGTGCCGACGTAGAGAGCCTGGCCGTGCTCGTCCTTGAAGACATACACGCCCGGGGCGTCGGGGAGCCCGTCGGCGAGGTGACGCTTGCGCCGCGTCGCAGCCGGCACGCGCCGGCTGTAGGCGGTCAACTCCTCGAGACTGTGCACCCCCAGGGAGCCCACCCGGCCGATGAGGCCGTGGAGGACATCGACGGTCGCGCGGGCGTCATGGAGAGCCCGGTGGTCCGGGGTGGTGGGGCTCGCGAAGAGCCGGGCGAGCGAGGCGAGACGATGGTTGGGCGCCTCGTCGCGGGTCACGAGTTGTCGCGCGAGGTGGACCGTGTCGAGGACGGGGAAGCCGGGCCAGTCGTGTCCGGTCTGCTTCGCCGCGGCCTTGAGGAAAGAGATGTCGAAGCCAGCATTGTGTGCGACGAGGACTGCGCCAGAAGCGAATTCGAGGAATGAGGACAGAGCGGGGGCCAGGCGGGGGGCCGTGGACACCATGGCGTCGGTGATGCCGGTGAGCACCTGGATGAAGGCGGGGATCGGGTGACCGGGGTGGACGAGAGTCTGGAACTCGCCGAGCACCTCACCACCGCGGACCTTGACCGCGCCGATCTCGGTGATGCCGCACTCGGCCGGGCTGCCCCCCGTGGTCTCGAGGTCGACGACGACAAAGGTGACGCCGGCGAGCGGCGTCCCCAGGTCATCGAGTGTCCCCTGAACCATCGGCATGGTGCTGACGCTAGGAGGAGGGTGTGACAACGCCCGGTTCCGCCACGCGCGAAAGGGCGTTGTCGGTGGTCACCTCTAGCGTTTTCTGCATCGGAGGACTTCCCCCTCCGCACCGAAACGAAAGGGGTGAGCTCGATGGCTTCCCACTGGCGAGCACCCACCGACACCGCGGACGATCGGCCGCGTCGACGGGTCCCGCACCCGCTTCTCGCACCGAGCCTGACGATCAGTTGTGAGGGGTGCCCGGTCCGGGGCACCGGGTGTGACGACTGCATGGTCACGACGATGCTCTCGTGGCCGGCGCCCCGCGCCTACGACGAGGACGACTGGGAGCTCGATGCCGACGAGTCACGAGCAGTGCACCTGCTGTCCCGTGCCGGACTGGTCTCCGCTCCGGAGGCGGCATCGGCCCGGGCACGGCGCGTGGACATCGGCCGCCGCGCCGTGGGCTGAGCAGCTCACCGGTCCTGTCACCATGGATCGGTGACCCTGCCCCGTCGACATCTCGCCTCGCTCCTCGCGGTGGTGCTGGTCGGCGGGAGCAGTGCCTGCTCGGCCGGAGATTCGCCAGCGCGCACCGACGACCGATCCGAGACGACGTCCGTCCCTGAGGACCCCCTGGTTGACATCGAGTCCCTGCTCGACGCGCGGGCGAGGGCCGTCCTGGCCAAGGACCAGTCAGCAATGACCGCGACCGTCGCTGACCCCACGTCCGACGAGGGTGCCCGATTGACGGCGCAACACGCCACCTTGGCCGCCCTTCCGTTCGCCAGCTTTCGGTATGCCGGGGTGCAGCTTCTCCCGTCGGCCGCCGGATCTCCCACGGCCGGGTCCGGGGGAGGGTCCGCTGGGGCTGCGGCGCCGGCTCTCGCGGACACGATGACGGTCGAGGCGCAGGTGATCCATTCCTACACGGGTTTCGATGTCGGCGATCGCCAGGGAAGTGAGCGCTTCGAGGTCTCGATGACTCCCGAAGGATGGCGCCTCACCGGCCACACGGCGGTTGCCGGGGAGCCCGTGCTCTGGGCCGCGGCTGACGTCACCGTGACCTCGGGTTCTGGCGCCCTCCTGATCGGCACCCTGTCCGCGGACGGGATCAGCCGTCGCGCAGCGGACACCGAGCGAGGGCTGGCCCTGGCACGGGCAGCGTGGCCGGACGAGGTGGCCACGGCCTCGACCGACGGCTCGACCGGAGCAGATCGTGGAGTCGTGGTGCTCGCGCCATCGACGGCGGTCGAGTACGCCGCGCTGACCGGAGCCCCCGCGGTCACCGCTACGCCGGCGCAGAAACCTCCCGGCTCGTCCCCGCCGTCCCTGTCTGCGACACCGGCGCCACCCGCCTCGGCGCCTCCGCAGGTCGCTGCCACCACGGACGGTCCGGAAGCTCCCGACGGACGGTCCCTGGCCGATCGAGTCGTCCTCAATCCCGACGCCTTCGCGCGGCTGACCGAGCAGGGTCGGGCCTTCGTGGTGGCGCATGAGTGCGTGCACGTGCGGATGCGTGCGGTCACCGGGGGTCACCTGCCGACCTGGCTCGCGGAGGGGTATGCGGACTGGGTGGCCTATCGGGACAGCGGCCTGGCGGACGCGGTCATCGCCGGACCGGCTCTTGACGCCGTCCGCGAAGGGGCCGTGCCCACGGGTTTCCCCACGGCCGCGGACTTCGACGCGGCCACGTCATCGCTGGCCCCGGCCTACGCCCGTAGTTGGCTGCTCGTCGATGTCCTCGCCGATCGCCTGGGCGAGGCGGGTCTGCGGTCCTTCCTCGCTGCAGTGGCTGTCGGGGCGGAGCGGGGCAACGAGCCCGCGATGGAGGCTGCCACCGATCGAGCACTCACGGCCGTCGGGACGACTCGCGCCGAGATCCTGGCGTCCTGGACGGCTCGGCTGCAGCGTCTCGCCGCGGAGTGACCTCTGGATGCTCTGAGGGCGACGCGGGTCCGACGACCAGCGAAGCCGCGACGAGGGCGAGCGAGAGCCAGAACTGGTTGTAGAAGGCCTGCTTGTTGACCAGATTGGCGGCCAACAACACCAGCGCCAGCCACCTCAGCATTTCGTCGAGCGGGGGCTGGCGCCGGTGGATGGCGTATCCCGCGATGGCCACCGTCCCCAGGACGACGACACCGGTGATCCAGAACGGCAGGGTGATGCCGAACTCGTTGAGGAAGAACAGAAACCACGTGTTCGCGAAGCGGATCGGGTGGAAGTGAACGAGCGAGGTGATCGTGTCGTTGATGAAGGCGGCAGGGGAGGTGACGAGCCACGGCGAGATGAGTCCGGCGGCCCCGATACCGGTCAGCAGCACGCGACGCCAGCCGAAGAGGTGCCAGAGGGCGAGCAAGGGCATGAGGAGGGCGAGATGCTGCTTGCTGGCGCAGGCGAGGGCGAGGGGCAGGATCGCCCAGTTCGCCCGACCCCGTTGCACCAGCGCGGCCCAGGCGATGACCAATGCCGCGAGGACGGGTTCGGTCCAGGCCTGGTCCACCTGGGTGATCGCGCCGGGGATGACCACGAGGGTCACCATGACGCTCGCCGCGGCCAGTGGCCCACGCCCACTGCGTCCCCGAGCCAGCAGCCACAGGCCGACGAACAGGACCATCGTCCACAGGACCAAGGTCCAGCGGACGTCGCCCGCGAGCCATCGACCGGGAGCAACAAGGGGGGTCATCCACGGCAGGTAGGTGTAGAGGTCCTGGACCCCCGGGGAACCGACCCAGGTGACGTCGTAGAAGTTCTCCCCGCGCAGGAGCGCATCGCTGGACTGCTGGAGCATCACCCACACATCAATCTTGGGCGCACGGTCCCCGATGATCGCCACGCAGGCCAGAGCGACATGGCCTGCACCTGCCCACAGGGCGAGCGCCACAGGAAGCCCGCGATGGTCTCGCCACGGTCCCACCAAGAGCGCCACGGCGCCAGCAGCGACGAGGCACACGATGAGGATGGCTGCGGTCCGAGCCCCACCGCGCAAGTAGGTGAAGAGCGGGACCGTGACCAAGATGACGGCAGAACCCAGCCATAGGACGGTGAGGGGAACGCGATCCCTCATCGGCTGGAGTTCCGGCGCGCGACCGCGCCAGAGTGTCCCGGCGAGGGCTGCGGCCGCCACGGTGAGGGTCAGCAGGATGAGCACCCTGAAGCGGACGACGCTCCACTGCAGGGCGGCCGTCGTGGCCAGCCACAACGCCACGAAGGTCCAGAGCGAGGCCGAGGAGCGGGTCCAGCGTGACACCCTGACTCCTCGGTCATCGACGGTCGACCGGCACGGTCGCTTTCGAGCGTCCATCCTAGGGATCCTCGGTGCAGGCATCGGCCGGCGGAAGGACCATCCCCCAGAGCGCGATAATCTGCACTCCATGTCTGACAGCACCCGTTCCACCATCGAGATCGCTGCGGCGCCCGGCGCCGTCCTCGATGTCATCGCCGACTTCGAGGCCTACCCGGAATGGGCAGGTCAGGTCAAGAAGGTCACGGTCCTCACCGAGGATGGCGACGGGTGGGCCGATCAGGTCGAGTACGTCCTCGACGCCGGGGCGATCAAGGACACCTATGTCCTCACCTATGACTGGGACCAGATCACCGAGGACGGCACGGGGTCGGTGTCGTGGGCGCTCGTGCGGGCCACGGTGTTGACGGCGCTCAACGGCACCTACACCCTCACGTCGAATGACGCTGGCACCCTCGTGGAGTACCAGCTCGAGGTCGACGTCCGCATCCCGATGATCGGCATGCTCAAGCGCAAGGCGGAGAAGATCATCATCGACACGGCACTCAAGGAGCTCAAGAAGCGCGTCGAGTCCCTCGACGCGCACTGAGGTCCCCGATGGACCACCAGGGGGCGAGCGACGCGCACGTGGGTTCGGTCGCCGAGGAAACCGAACGACTCCTGCGCGCACTGCGTTCCCCGCAGGAGTCGGCCCGCGGGTCCGACCAGCGGGCCGGTGGACAAACCCGGACCGCACGCGGATCACGCGCGAGCGGTGAGTCCCACAGCGACTGTGGATGGTGCCCCATCTGCCGTGGGGTTGCCTGGGTCCGCTCGGCAGATGAGCAGACGATCGACAAACTCGTCCAGGGAGCGAGCATGGTGGCGAGCGCTCTCGTCGAGTTGGCCACGCAGGCGAGAACTCCCGCGCCCACGTCCGGGCCCAACTCCGCCGCCTCCGACGCCGCCACCGCTGGTCCCACCGAGGGTGACACGACCACCCCGGCGGCCGACGCACTCAAGCACCACCAGCGCACCAAGGGAGCCTCATGAGCCACGCGAAGTCCACGCATCCGTCGACGGCACCCCTCGCGATCGGCATCGACATCGGTGGCACCAAGGTGGCTGGCGGTATCGTCGACGGCGACGGCGCCGTCGTCCACCGGGCCCGCCGGGACACGCCCGAGCGATCCAAGAGCCCCAAGGTGGTCGAGGACACCATCGTCTCGGTCGTCGAGGAGTTGCTCGCCCAGGACGCTGACGTCACCGCGATCGGCATCGGGGCAGCGGGGTTCGTCGACGCGGACCGAGCCACGGTCGTCTTCGCACCGCACCTGTCCTGGCGCAACGAACCCCTCCGTGACGCGCTCTCCCGGCGAATCGGGTTGCCGATCTTCGTCGACAACGATGCCAATGCCGCGATCTGGGGGGAGTCGCGCTTCGGCGCCGGAGTGGGCGAGAGTCACCTCGTCATGGTCAATCTGGGCACCGGCATCGGCGGTGGGATCGTCCTCGACGGCAAGGTGGTGCGTGGCCGCCACGGCATCGCGGGTGAGTTCGGGCACATGCAACTGGTGCCAGACGGCATCCGGTGTGAATGCGGGAATCGTGGGTGCTGGGAGCAATATGCCTCCGGCAATGCCCTTGTGCGTGAGGCCCGGGCCCTCATGGACAACCATTCACCGATGGTGACCCCACTGTTTGCGGAGATCTGTGGTGGCCACGACGTGCTGACCGGTCCGGTCATCACCGAGGCCGCCCAAGCGGGTGACCTCCTCGCGCGTGAGTTGCTCGCCGAGATCGGTCGTTGGCTGGGCATTGGCATCGCCGACCTCGCCGCGGCCCTGGATCCGGGTGTGTTCATCATCGGGGGCGGGGTCAGCGCGGCCGGAGACCTGCTGCTCGAGCCGGCCCGAGAGACCTTCCGACGTCACCTCACCGGTCGCGGGTACCGACCCGAGGCCAGGATCGTGGCTGCCGCGCTCGGCAACGAGGCCGGGCTCATCGGGGCTGCGGATCTGGCCCGCCACGACGCCAACCCCTGACGCGGCTGCGCTCGGGCGAGGCGAATCCGTCGTGACCGTGCTCCGCGTCGCGAGTTACAACACCCGCGACTTCCTTGACGATCCGACTGCAGCCGCGGCCGTCGTCCGGGCGATCGCGCCGGATGTGTTGTGCCTCCAAGAGGTGCCACGACGGCTCTGGGCATCCCGGAAGGTGGCGGCGTTTGCGCGGTCCTGCGGCATGCGCTGGATTGGTCGACACCGGGGGAGCGGAGGCACGACAGTCTTTGTGTCGGACGCTGTGGAGATCCGCTCGGCCCGCCACCATCGGCTCCACGTCGCACTCCTGGACCGCACAAGGGGGTATGCCGTGGCGCACCTGGCCGTGCCCGGCTGGCCGCCACTGGTGGTGGCGAGCGTCCACCTCGGCCTTCGGCCGAGCGAACGGGAGGAGCACACGAAGGTGATCCTGCGCAGCCTTGCGGCAGCGTCCGGCGACGTGAGCATTGCGGCCGGTGACCTCAACGAGGGAGCGGATGGGCCGGCATACCGGCGTTTTGTCGAGCCGATGCGCCCAGTCTCGCCGATGGTCCCGACCTATCCGGTGTGGGCTCCACGTGCGGTCCTGGACGTCATCTTCGCCTCGCCCGAGCTGCGGGTCGTCGAGAGCGGGCCAGTGGTGTTGCCCGAGGACCTCGTGCGCAGGGCCTCAGATCACCGACCCACGTGGGTCGACCTCACGCCCGTCTAGCGCCCGGAGTCAGACGCGAGCGCCCGAGTCGTCGTCCTCTGGGTCACGGTGCGCCGGGCCGCGCAGGACGAGGAGGACGAAACCGCCGATCATGAGTGCCAGACCACCCGTGATCCACCACACGCGGTGGAAGGGGTTGGCGAAGTAGATCCAGAGCAGGAGCAGTGGTCCCCCGATGAGGCCGACGACGGCGCCCCAATAGTGCAGGTCCTCACCCGGGGGCAGCGTGACCGGCCCCGGGACGAACTCCTCGTTCTCCTCGGCCTCGATGATCTCGTCGATCGTGGGTCCGGATGCGCCCCGCCACACCGGGATCGAGATCGAGATCGGCGGGTTGATGACCGGGTTGCCCTGCGGACGGGATCCGCGCTCGATGTCGTCGATGATCCGGTCCTCGCCGCCGTCGGTACCAGCGGTGTCGGCAACCGAGGGCGGCTCCCAGTCAGCGACCAGACCGGCAAAGCGAGCGTCGACCTCGTCGTCGCTCAGCCGGGGATCGGCCGGGTCGGTGCTCACGGCGGCAACTCCTGCGCGGTTGGGATGGACGGGCTCAATCCTCCCATGGGCTCGGTTAGGCTGCATGGGTCAGGGACGAGAAGGGGCGGCATCGGGTGTTCTATTGGATGCTCAAGACGGTCATCCTCGGACCGATCCTCAAGCTCCTCTTCCGACCCTGGGTCGAGGGTGAGGAACACATCCCGGCCGAGGGCGCGGCGATCTTCGTCAGCAACCATCTCTCCTTCTCCGACTCGATCTTCCTGCCCCTCGTCGTGCCCCGCCGGATGACCTTCCTGGCCAAGGCCGACTACTTCACCGGTGGTGGCCTCAAGGGTCGCCTGACGCGCGCCTTCTTCAAGGGGGCCGGGCAGTTGCCGGTCGATCGCTCGGGTGGTCGGGCGAGCAATGCTGCGCTCGAGGCCGGCCTGAAGGTCTTGCGGGAGGGCGAGTTGCTCGGCCTCTATCCCGAAGGCACCCGTTCACCCGACGGGCGCCTCTACAAGGGCAAGACCGGCGTGGCCCGGATGGCCCTCGAGGCACGGTGCCCGGTCATCCCGGTCGTCATGGTCAACACCGACAAGGTGCAGCCCACCGGGCGGATCATCCCCAAGATCATGCGAGTCGGCGTCCGCGTCGGCACTCCACTCGACTTCTCGCGCTATGAGGGCATGGAGGATGACCGCTTCGTCCTGCGCTCGATCACCGACGAGATCATGTATGCCCTCATGGAGTTGTCGGGCCAGGAGTACGTCGACATCTACGCCGCGCAGATGAAGGACCGGATCCTCAAGGCCAAGAAGGCCAAGGGCCGGGCAGCGGTGGACTCGGCGACGAGCTGACTCAGCGGCGACCTATCCTTGTGCGGTGAGTACGACGATCGACGAGGCACCGCTGGAGCGCTTGCGCTCCGGCACCGACCTGCCGGCTGCCCAGCAGCCGACCTGGCCCGACGCCGCCGCCCTCGAGGTGGCCGTCTCGACGCTCGCCTCCTATCCTCCGCTCGTCTTCGCCGGTGAGTGCGATGTCCTGCGGACGCGGATGGCCGCGGCTGCTCGCGGCGAGGCCTTCGTGCTCCAGGGCGGCGACTGCGCCGAGACCTTCGACGGCGCCACGGCGGACAACATCAAGAACCGCGTCAAGACGATCCTCCAGATGGCGGCCGTCCTCACCTACGGCGCCTCGGTTCCGGTCGTCAAGGTGGGTCGGATGGCGGGGCAATACGCCAAGCCCCGCTCGTCGGACAGCGAGACCCGTGACGGCCAGACGCTGCCGGCCTACCGCGGCGACATGGTCAACGCCTTCGAGTTCACCTCCGAGGCGCGCCAGCCCGACCCGCAGCGGCTCGTGCGGGGCTACCACGCGTCCAGCGCGACCCTGAATCTCGTGCGCGCCTTCACCCAGGGCGGCTTCGCCGACCTGCGCTACGTGCACGAGTGGAATCGTGGGTTCGTCGCCAACGCCGCCAACAGTCGCTACGAGAAGATCGCGCGCGACATCGACAAGGCGATGAAGTTCATGGCGGCCTGTGGCGCCGACTTCGAGGCGATGAAGACGACCGAGTTCTTCGCCGCGCACGAAGCCCTGTTGCTCGACTACGAGCGCCCCTTGGTGCGCATCGACTCGCGCACCGGCGACCTCTACGACACGTCCGCACACTTCCTCTGGGTCGGCGAGCGCACCCGCGACCTCGGCGGCGCCCATCTCGATTTTGTCTCCCGCGTGCGCAACCCGATCGGCGTCAAGGTCTCGGCGAACGCTGACATCGATGACGTGCTCCGGATGATCGACGTCGTCGACCCGAGCCGCGAGCCCGGTCGCCTCACCTTCATCACGCGCATGGGGGCGGGCCGGATCCGGGAGGCGCTGCCCGGGATCGTCGAGAAGGTCACGGCGTCCGGGGCCCAGATCACGTGGATCTGCGACCCGATGCACGGCAACACCTTCAGCTCGGCCTCGGGCTACAAGACGCGCGACTTCGACGACGTCGTCGATGAGGTGCGCGGCTTCTTCGAGGTGCACCGGTCACTGGGGACGATCCCGGGCGGGATCCACGTCGAGCTCACCGGCAACGACGTCACCGAGTGCATCGGTGGGTCGGAGAAGATCCTCGACGCCGACCTGGCCAACAACTATGAGTCCCTTTGCGACCCGCGCCTGAACCACCAGCAGAGCCTCGAGCTCGCCTTCCTCGTCGCCGAGATGCTGGCCCGGGACTGACCTCTCCATTCTTTCCCCGCCGACGCGGGCTCGCCTGCGGCGCACAACGATCGGAGCGTATGCCGTGAGCTCACCATGGATCGCCGACCTCCTTTCCGACACGGTCACCAAGCCGACTGCTGAGATGCGGCGTGCGATGGCCGAGGCCGAGGTCGGCGACGACGTCTTCGGTGAGGACCCCACCGTCCGTGCGCTGGAGGAGAGGGTCGCCGCTCTGCTCGGTCACGAGGCAGGGCTGTTCTGCCCGACTGGGTCGCTCGCCAACCAACTCGGCCTGCGGCTCCATGTCCCTCCCGGTGCCGAGTTGATCGCCGACTCGCTGGCCCACGTCGTGCGGGCCGAGTTGGGTGCGGCCGCGGTGTTCTCGGGGATCACCTCGCGGACCTGGCCGAGCGTTGCCGGTCGCCTGCGGGCGGAGGACCCGATCGCGATGGTCCAGGTCGGGGTCGGCCCGTATCAGGTCGAGACCAAACTCATCGTCGTCGAGAACACCCACAACTTCGGCGGCGGCACCATTCAGCCGCTCGACGAGATCCGGGCCCTGCGCACACAGAGCCGCGAGCGTGGTGTGCGCATGCACCTCGACGGTGCCCGGCTGTGGAACGCCCACGTCGCCACGGGAGTCCCGCTCACGGCATACGGGGAATTGTTCGACAGCGTCAGCGTCTGCCTCTCCAAGGGCCTCGGGGCACCGGTGGGGTCGGTGCTCGTGGGGTCCCGCGAGGCGATGCAGGAGGCCCGGGTGTGGCGCAAGCGCTATGGCGCGGGGATGCGGCAGGCCGGCATCCTCGCCGCCGGCGGGCTGTATGCCGTGGAGCACCACATCGAGAGGTTGGCCGAGGATCATGGGCGGGCGAAGCGATTCGCCGAGGCCGTGGCCGAGGTCGCGCCGGTCGTGGACCCCAGCGGAGTCGAGACGAACATCGTCATGGTCGACACGAGTGGGACCGGCCGGTCGCCCGGGGAGCTCACGGAAGCCTTGGGGGAGAAGGGGATCCGGGCCTATCCCTCGGGTGCTGCACGTGTCAGGCTCGTCTGGCACCTCGACGTCGACGATGCCGCCACGGACGCCGCGATCGCGGCCTTCCGCGAGCTCCTCACGGCCTGAGCGGGCTCAGGGAGCCTCATGGTGGAGGGCTTCGATGGGCGGTTCCTCCAGCGCTGACGGCTCCGGATCCCGTCCAGGTCGCCACTCGACGAGATAGGTCGCGACAATGACGAGCGCGCCACCGATGAGCATCCGGGGCGTGAGGCCCTCTCCACCGAAGAGGACCGCGAAGAAGGCGGCAAAGACTGGCTCGAGGGACATGACGATCGCGGCCTTGGTCGCGGTGATGTGCGCCTGGGCCCACGTCTGGGCCCAGAGTGCGAAGGCCCCAGCGATCAACGCCATGTAGAGCATCGAGGCCCATTGGCCGACACCTTGGGGCAGCGAGAGACCGCCGGGCAGCGCGGCGACGAAACAGATGGCCGCGATGACCCATGCCTGCACGGTCGCCAGCCCGACGGCGCTCTCCGAGGTCGACCATCGGGCCAGGGCAAGGATGTGGAGGGCATAGATGACAGCGGCGAGGAGCGTTTGTCCCTCACCCAGTCCGACGGCAAGCCCGCGCAGCGAGAGGATGGCCAGCCCGATGGTGGCCAATCCGACGGCGAACCACGCCATCGGCGTGATCCGATCGCGCAGCAGGATCGCGCCGATGACGGGGGTGAGCACGACATAGGTGCCGGTGATGAAGCCGGAGATCGATGCATCGGTGTGTTGCAGGCCCATCGTCTGGAGCACTTGAGCGGCGCCGTAGAGGGCGCCCAGGACGACCGCCAGACGCAGTTCGCGACGAGTGAGCACGCGCACCTGACGGTGAAAGATCGCGAGCATGACGAGGGCGGCAATGGCGAAGCGGACCGCGAGGAAATCCGTCGGCGGAAGGGTGACGACCAGGTCCTTGATGAGGAAGAAGGTCGAACCCCACAGTGCGGTGACGATGACGAGCAACAGGGCAGCAAGACGTCCTGCCCGCTGCGCCGCAGCGGTACTCGTGCCGGTCATCCTCAGACGACCCGAATGGTGATCGTGCTGCCCTTGGGGACGCTCGTCCCGGCAGCGGGGTCCTGCGATCGCACGGTGCCGAAGACGCCGCCGAGGACCGCTTCCACCTTGACCTTGAAGCCAGCCTTCTCGAGGATGTCGGTCGCATTGCCGACCTGCTTGCCGAAGACATCGGGCACCTCGACGAGCGGGGGGCCGTCCGAGACCACGAGCTTGATGCCGTCGCCCTTGAAGAGTTCACCCGACGGCGGGGTCTGAGAGATGACCGACCCCTTGGGGACGCTCTCGCTGTTCTGGTGCTCGGAGGCGTCGACCTTCAGGCCGGCATCGGCGAGGGCCTTGGACGCCTCGTCCGCGGATTTGCCTGTCCAGTCGGCGAACTCGACCGGCTGGCGTCCCTTGGAGACCACGAGATTGACGGCACCGTTGGGCGGCAGAGGCGATGTCGCCCCCGGGTCGCTGCTGATGACCGAGCCTGACGTGACCTTCTCGTCGTAAGCCTCGGTGACCGTGCCCACCGACAACTTGGCTGCGATGATCTGCGCCTTGGCGGTGTCGAGGGGGATCCCGGCGAGGGTGGGCACGGCATAGCGCTCGGGCCCCTTGGACACGCGGAGGGTGACCGGGGCGAACTTCCAGTTCGTCACTCCCGCCTTCGGGGTGGAGTCGATGACCACACCCTTCTCGACGGTCTCGGAGAACTCCTCGGTGTCCCGGTGGGTCAGTCCGACCTTCTTGAGGGCTGCGTCGGCCGCGGCCAAGGTCTGACCGGCCACAGGTGGCACCGGGGTCGGGGTCAGGGGGCCGGCGGTGAACGCCCAGACCGTGGCGGCGAGCAGCGCAGCGGCGAGGACGGCGAGCACCCAGGGCCAGCGCTTACGCGTGGTCACGGCGGTCCCGGCGCCCTTGCCAGGCCCCTTGGGCGGAGCAGGGGTCGGGTTCGGCTGGGCCGGAAGCCGCTGCGTGCGGTCACCCCGACCGATCGGGTATGCCGTGGTGGCGGCCTGGCCCGGACGTGCCGTGCCGTCGTGGGGAGTGGGTGCCAACCCACCGCCGCCGGTCCCGGCCGCGCCCCCGCTCGTCACGAGTCGCCGGTCGAGCTGCTGGTCGCTCAACGCGGCCTTCGTGGCCCGGAGCCGATCGCGGAAGTCGAGCGCGTCCTTCGGGCGTTCGTCAGGGTCCATCGCCGTGGCGTCGGCGACGAGTTCGTCGAGGGGTTCGGGGACGCCGGGCACCACGGACGACACCAACGGCGCGCCCTGGTGGACGTGCTGGAACGCGACGTTCAGCGGGACGTCGCCGGCGAAGGCCTTCTCCCCGGTGAGCAGTTCGAAGAGGACCAGCCCCGCGGCATACACGTCCGAACGCTCATCAGCCACCCCGCGCCCGACCTGTTCGGGGGAGACGTAGGCGACGGTCCCCAGCAGGATGCCGCTCGCGGACGTGACGGTCTGGCTCGAGACCGCCCGGGTGAGGCCGAAGTCGGTGACCTTGACGACGCCGTCGTCGCGGATGAGGACGTTCTCGGGCTTGATGTCGCGGTGGATGTCACCGAGGCGGTGCGCGTGCCCGAGAGCCTGGAGGACCGGCGCCATGAGGTCGAGGGCGGCACGCGGCGTCAGCGCTCCCTCGGTCTCGAGCACCTCGCGAAGGGTGCGACCGGGCACGTATTCCATTGCGATGTATAGCCGGCCGTGCTCACGACCCTGATCGAAGACCGAGACGATATGGGGGTGCTGGAGGCGGGCCGCGACCCGGGCCTCGCGCTCGAAGCGACGCACGAACTCGTCGTCCTGACCCAGGTGCGGGCGCAGCACCTTGAGGGCGACCTCACGGTCGAGCCGGAGATCCATCGCGAGATAGACCCGCGCCATGCCGCCGTCCGCGAGGTGCTCGAGCACCCGGTATCGGCCATCGAAGACCGTACCGATCAGCTCGTCTTCGGCGTCGGGGGACACCGATGAAGTGTACGTAGTCATGACGGGACTCCCACGCAACCGGGCGTGGAGGGGCTGATCGAGGCGGCGAGCAGGGTGGTCACGGCGGTGGCTTCACATCCGGGACTTGAGGGCCAGGACGGAGCGGACGTAGAAGCTGGTGTCGGCATACCAGCCACGGGCCTTCACCGAGGCCAAGCCCTGGTAGTAGGACGCGATGGCCTGCTCCTCGCTCCCGGCGAGACGGCCCAGGCCGCGCAGGATGACGACACCGGCGGTGACGTTGTCGCGGGTGTCGAGCAGGTTGAGGTCACGCCCGAGCAGGTGCTCGGCCCAATTGCCGGCGGCCGGGATGACCTGCATGACACCGATCGCGTTGACCGGGGAGACGTGGCGCTGGTCCCAGCCCGACTCCTGCATGGCAATGGCGAGCGCGAGCTTGGGGTCGACCCCGTGCTGGTTCGCGATACCGACGATCATGTCGTGTGTGGCCGTGCGTGTCGGCACGGTCGCGGTCGCGAGCAGCGCGCGGTTGGCGGCCGCGGAGGTCGACGGCGTCGGGGTCCCGTTGATCCCTGCGAAGGTGGTCTCACCGGTCGGGGTGCGCGCGACAACGGGGACCGGGGCGGGCTTGGCCGCCGATGGTGCTGCCGCTGTCGCGCCGGGGATGCTCAGCGACTGACCGATCTGGAGCAGGGATGAGGTGCTCAGGCCGTTGGCCTTGAGCAGGGCCGGGACGGTGACATCGTGGGCGCGGGCAATGGCCCAGGCCGTGTCACCGGCTTTCACCGTGTATGCCGTGGCGCTGGCTGCACTTGCGGGCGCGGCTGGGGTGGGGGCCGGGGCTGTGGAAGGGGTCGCAGCCGCCGCGACCCCCGAGCTCGGGACCCAGATCGTGGCGCCCGCCCGGAGGGCGCGAGGGTTGTCGATGCCGTTGCGCGTCGCGAGTTCACCCACGGTGCTCCGGTGGATGGCGGCCAGGCCGATGAGGGTGTCCCCGCCCTTGACGGTGTAGGGGACCCAGCCGCTCGGGGCGCTGGCCCGGCTCGTCGCCACGGTCGAGGCAGGAGCGAGCGCGGGCAGGGTCAGGACGTCGGCCGGCAGGGCAGGGGCCGCGAGAAAGACCATGTCGGGTGTCCTTCGGGGGTCGTGAGTGGTCGGGCCTGGCAGGTGAGGACCCATCGGTGGTACGGATGTGACTAATGGGACTCCTGTGAGGCTAACGCAGGTGATGTCGTGCCCGTGGGAGGACACTCTCGCGGCGCTGACGTCCCATCCGGTCGCTGGCCCAACGGCATGTGGCACGCTGACCTGCGTGAGTGATGTCGACGAGATCCAGTGGTGGACCGTGCCGGAGGTCGTCGAGCACCTGGACCAGCCGTTGCTGACCGTGCGTCGCTGGCTCGAGGACCGCGAAATCCTCGGGCTGCGCCGCGGGGAGCGTTCGGTGCTCATGGTCCCGGTGCTCTTCTTTGATGACGAGGGGCCGCTGCCTCATCTCAAGGGCACCTTCACTGTTCTGGCCGACGGCGGGATGAAGGACGACGAGATCATCCATTGGCTCTTCGAGCCCGATCCCACGCTTCCGGTGGAGGGTGGACCGATCCACTCCATGCTGGCCGGCTTCAAGACCGAGGTGCGCCGGCGCGCCATGGAGACCGCCTTCTGACCCCTCCTCCCGCCGATTCGATGTATCGGGCGCACAGAATCTGTGCGCCCGATACATCGAATCGGCTCAGGAGGAGCGAGCCGTCGAGGCCTCGATGAGGGCCTCGAGCACGGCGTGAGCCTGGGGCTCCAGACCGATGGTGGCGTCGAGTGCTGCGCGGGCCGACCCGGTGAGGGCATCGATGCTCGCCTCCACGGCATCGACGGCCCCTGAGCCGGTGATGATCTCGCGGAGCACGTCGACCTGATCGGCATCGAGATCGGGGCGTCCCAGCAGGGCATCGATGCGCTCGCGCCCACCGGGTGTGGCCCCCGTCAGAGTGTGGGCGATGAGGACGGTGCGCTTGCCCTCGCGCAGGTCGTCGCCCGCGGGCTTGCCGGTCGTCTCCGGGTCGCCGAAGACCCCGAGCAGGTCGTCGCGCAACTGGAAGGCCTCACCCAGGTCCAGTCCGTAGCGCGACAGCAGCGCAGCATCCTTGGCGTCCACCCCGCCGGAGGCTGCCCCGATGAGCAGCGGGTGCTCGATTGTGTATTTCGCACTCTTGTAACGGATGACGTGGCTGGCCCGCGCCACTCGCTCGGCGGCCTCGAGGTCATCCCATGGGCGCACGGATTCCACGACGTCGAGGAACTGCCCGGCCATGAGTTGGGTCCGCATCCGGTCGAAGAGGGGGCGCGCACGAGCGAGGTCCTCGGGAGCAATCCCGCTGGTCGCGTAGAGCTCCTCGGTCCAGTTCAGGCACAGGTTGCCGGCGAGGATGGCCCCGGCCATGCCGAATCGGTCCGCGTCACCGCCCCAGCCCCGCTCGCCATGGTGAGCGGCGAGTGCCCGGTGGGCGGACGGCATACCCCGCCTTGTGTCGCTGTCGTCCATGACGTCGTCGTGGATCAGGGCCGCGCCCTGGAAGAACTCCATCGAGGTGGCGAGCCGGATGACGGCGTCACTGTCGGGGCGACCACCGGCGCGATGGCCCCAGTAGAGGAAGGCCGCGCGAAGTCGCTTCCCACCGGTGAGCAGTCGACCGATGGCGGCGAGCAGGTCATCGACGTCCGGACCGATCTCGGCGAGGACCTCGTGCTGGTGGACGAACTCGGCGTCGATGCACGACTGGACCCGCTGGCGCAGGTCGGCGACCTCGAGGGGGCTGGGCACTCCTCGAGCCTAATGGGTGGGTGAGATCGGTCCCCCCGGCCCGCCCGACGCCGGACGAGCCGTCCCTCGCGGCGGTGACGTGCGTAGGATTGCCGACGATTGGCGGGGGGCCTGCCACGCTTGAGGAGGACGCGATGATCGGCTTCGAGTCGATCCTTCGGGATGCTCGGATTGCCGGCCACGAACCTCTCCTGTATGCCGTGACCCCGCCTCGGGTGACAACTCCTCCGGAGCGGGTGGCCCAACTCGCCGAGCGCACCGTGGAGCGGCTCTCGGCCATGTCGGCCGATGGTCTGGTGATCTATGACCTCGTGGATGAGGCAGACCGGTCCGAGGCCGAGCGCCCGTTTCCGTTCCTGCAGACCCGTGATCCGGCCGAGTACCTCGAGCACTGGCTGGGGGACTGGCAAGGACCATCGATCGTCTATCGCTGCGTCGGAAAATACGACGAGTCCGAGCTGCAGACCTGGATGCTGGCGCAGCCGCGCAGTGTCGGTGCGGTCTTCGTCGGGGCGGCCTCGGCGGGGACTCCGGTGCGCACGGACCTACGCGCGGCTCAGCGCCTGCGGGCTGAGGTGCGTCGGGACCTGCCGATCGGTGGGGTCGCGATCCCTGAGCGACACTCGGTGCGCGGTGATGAGCATGCCCGACTGCTCCGCAAGCAGGCCGCGGGCTGCACCTACTTCGTCTCCCAGGTGGTCTACGACCTCGGGGGAGCCAAGGACCTGGCCTCGGACTACGCCTATGCCTGCCGAGAGGCCAGGGTGCCGCCGGTGCCGGTCTTCTTCACCCTCTCCCTCTGCGGATCGGCCAAGACCCTCGACTTCCTGCACTGGCTCGGGGTCGACATCCCCCGGTGGATGCGCAACGAGATGCTCCATGCGGACGACACACTCGAGGCCTCCTTGGCCTTCTGTCTCCAGACCGCGCGTGAACTCGCCGAGTTCTGCCGCTATCTTCGGCTGCCGTTCGGCTTCAATGTCGAGAGTGTCTCGACTCGTCGGGACGAGATCGAGGCAACGGTCGACCTTGCTGTCGCCGTGCGCGAGATCATCCGCGAACCCCAACCTCCCCGTCCACGCCTGCGAACCCACACTGCGGGGCGATAGTCCACGACCGACTCGGCGTGTGACCACAAGAGGTCCCAGCGCCGGGCCAGCGCAGGCTCAGACCACCTCGAGGGGAGTGCCTCCGGTCAGGGTGATGAGGTCGGCGTAGGTCGTCGCGAACACCGAGTGTGAGTGGCCGGCCGCGGCCCACACGACGGCGAAACGAGCCAGGCTCACGTCGACGACGGTCCGTGGCTGCTGGAGGTGACCGACCGGCGCCACGCCGCCGATCGCGAAACCGGTCCAGGACCGGACCTCCTCGGGTGTCGCTCGCCGCAGGGGTGGGAGGTCGAGGGCCTCGGCGATCTTGACGAGGTCAACCTTGTGCCCGCCCGAGGACAGCACGAGCAGGGGAGTGGCTGGGCTGCCGTCGGCCGGGTCGGCGGCAAAGACGAGGGAGTTGGCGATCTCTGCCGGGGTGATGCCCAGCGCCTCGGCCGCGGCGGCAGCGGTGCGGACCGCGTCGGGCAGATGGCGGATCTCGGGAGTGTGTCCGTGGCTGCGAAGCACGTCGAGGACGCGCGCCACCGAAGGGTGTTCGCTGCGGTCGTGCTCTCCGGAGGGCTCGTTGGTCGGTGCGCTCACCAGCGCAGCGTATGCCGTGGGTGGTCTCCCGCTCGAGGGCTCGCCGGGCGTGTGGTCGCCGCCGGATCGGCGGCTGGGAAATGACGACGCGCCGACCGAACCGGACACGCCGGAGGACTTGACGGGTCCGGTTCGGCAAGGGCTAGTCTTGAGGCATATCGAACAAACGTTCGAATATTGCACAGGTTGCCCACATCCCATCCCCAGGCTCGACAAGGAGTCCATGTCGTCATGCGCAGATTCGATGAACCCATCCAGGTCCGCGTCGATACCGCAGGGGACACAGAGGCTGCAGGGTCCGCAGGAGTTGCGGCGCCAGCAGAGCTGACCGGGTCACTGGTGGGACGACCCACGGCCTTCCTCTGGCGGGGTCGTCTCCACGTCGTCCGGTCCGTCGAAGGGCATTGGCAGGAGCGTCGGTCCTGGTGGCGCGGTGAGGGTGAAGGAGTGGCCATGGGGGACCGGCGGGTGTGGCGGGTGCACGCCCAGGCCGGACGCACCGGCAGCCCCGGGATCTACGAGCTCGGCAGTGATGGGCCGGGCGCGGCCGGACCGTGGGTGCTGCTCTGTGCCCAGGACTGACGACCACGTGTCGCAGTCCGGTCGATCAACCCGACCCCGTCGATCGCACCGATCCAGTTGAGCTAACCGTCAAGGACCGAGGAGACCCGATGACCTTCCCGCACCAGATCAGCCCTCCGGACAACAGCACATTGGCCTTGGTCGAGCGCGCCCACGAGTCCCTCGTCCTCGGCTACGCGGCGGAGTCGGCCACGGCGCGACACCGCGCCGCCCACCTGGCGGCCCTGCGCGCGGCGGCGGCCGTCGTGGCCGCGCGTGACCGTCGACGTCGTCACGAGCACGCGGGTCCGGTCAGCCTGTGGGACCTGCTCACCCGCCTGACGCCCGAGTTGTCCGAGTGGTCGCGGCACTTCGCCCTCGTGACGAGGCGGCTCTCCCTCGTGGAGTCCGGGCGGGTCCGGGTCAGTGTGCGGGAGGCCGACGACCTGCTCCGCGATGCCGAGAGCTTCCTCGCACGCGCCGAGATGGTCATCGGCCTCCCGGTGCGGATCGAGGCCCATCCGGGGCTGGCCCCGGTCCGCACCGCCTAGACCTGAGTTGGGTGCGCTGGGGTGGGTCAGGGCCCATCTGGACGCACCCAACTCGAGAGGAAGTGGAGGCTCGTGGACTCGACCGATTTCGTCCATCTCCATGTCGCTTCGGGCTTCTCGATGCGTCATGGTGCCGCGACCCCGAAAGCCCTCGTCGAACGTGCTGCCGAGCACGGCCAGCCGGCGCTTGCGCTCACCGACCGCGACGGTCTCTACGGCGCGATCCGGTTCGCGACGGCCACGACGGCCGCTGGGATCACCCCGATCCTCGGCGTCGACCTGGCTCTCGCCTCCTCTCCGAGTTGGGTGCGCAGGGAGGGGCCAGGGCAACCCTTTGCGCACCCAACTCGAGACAGGTCTCCGGTGCGTGGGGGAGCGATCGTCGATCCGCGCCATCCCCGCGTCGTCGTCCTCGCAAGGGGCGGTGCAGCCGGGCTCGGGTCGGCGAGTGGCTGGTCGGCCCTGTGTCGACTCGTCACCGACACCCACCTGCGCGGCGAACGCGGCACCCCGATCACCACCCCCGACCTCCTCGCTGCTTGGGCCACGCCGAGGCTCGGCCCCACCGCCCCAGTCGAGTGGGCAGTAAAAGACGTTTCAGAGGGCGCTCAAACATCCTTTACTGCCCACTCGACTGCCGGTGGGCCGGCGCGGTTGCGGGTGCTGCTCGGGCCGGACTCCGACGTCGGACGGGCACTCCTCGCCAATCGCCTCGACCGTGCTCGTGACCTCCTCCTCGCCTGGCGGGCCCTGCTGCCCGACGACGCGCTCGCGATCGAGGTCGTCCATCACGGTGGGCCGGACGGAACTCCCGGGTGTCGTCGTCATGCCGCCCGACTGCTCGGTCTGGCCGACGAGGTCGGCCTGCCCGCCGTGCTCACCGCAGCGGTTCGCCACGTCGCGCCCGCAGATGCCGTCGTCGCCGATGTCCTCGATGCCGCCCGCCGTCTGGTCGTGCTCGACACCCGCCACCTCGACCGGGTCACCGATGCCGGACATCTCGCTGACACCGCGACCATGTGGCAGCACGCCCTGACCGTCACCGGGGACCGCAGCCGCGCCACCCGACTCTTCGCCGACACGATGGCGCTCGCGGTCGAGTGCGCCCAGGATCCAAGGGCTGACCTGGGCATCGGGGGAGTCCATCTCCCCGAGCCGCACATCCTCGGCATCAAGGAGGGCACCGACCCGCAATCCGTTCTCGCCGAACGCTGCCGGAGCGCCATCGGGAGGCGATACCCGGGAGCGGACGACAGCACACGGCATACGGTGGAAAGAAGGCTGGACGACGAGCTGAGGGTCATCGCCGAGCTCGGCTACCCCACCTATTTCCTCACCGTCGCCGAAGTCACCGACCTCATCCGCGAGAAGGGGGTGCGGGTCGCAGCCAGAGGCTCGGGCGCCGGCTCGCTCGTCAACTTCCTCCTCGAGATCAGCGGCGTCGATCCGATCCGCCACGACCTGCTCATGGAGCGCTTCTGCTCACCGCTGCGGGCCGAGCTCCCCGACATCGATGTCGATGTCGAGTCCGCGCGCCGCACCGAGATCTACGAGGCGATCCTCGAGCGCTTCGGAGGGGAGCGGGTCACCTGCGTGTCGATGATGGACACCTACAAGGTGCGGCACGCGATCCGGGACGTCGGTGCGGCCCTGGGGATGCCGCCCGCGGAGGTCGACGAGATCGCCAAGGCCTTCCCACACATCCGGGCCAGGGATGCACGGTCGGCGATGGCGGACCTGCCCGAGCTCCGCGTGCTCTCCCGGCGCGGAGTGGACGCCCAGCGCCTCGACACCCTCTTCGACCTCGTCGAGCGGCTCGACGGACTGCCGAGGCACATCGCCCTGCATCCCTGTGGCGTCATCCTCTCCAACGCCGGACTGCTCGACCGGACGCCGGTGGAGGCGAGTTGGCTCGGCTTCCCGATGAGTCAGTTCGACAAGGACGACGTCGAGATCCTCGGCCTGCTCAAGCTCGACGTCCTCGGCATCCGGATGCAGTCGGCAATGGCCCATGCGGTCGCCGAGATCGCTCGGGTGGAGGGAGTCGATGTCGACCTCGACGACGAGACGTGCGTGCCCCTAGACGATGAGGCGACCTTCCGGATGATCCGGACGACACGCACCCTGGGCTGCTTCCAGATCGAGAGCCCCGGGCAGCGCGAACTCATCGGCAAGTTCGGGCCCGAACGCTTCGACGACCTCATCATCGACATCTCGCTCTTCCGCCCCGGCCCGGTGAAGTCCGACATGATCACCCCCTTCCTGGAGAGTCGGCACGGTTGGCGTAGAAGGAGATTCCTCCACCCGAGCCTCATCCCGTCGCTCGCCGAGACCGAGGGGGTCGTCGTCTTCCACGAGCAGGTGCTGCGGATCGTCGCCGAGACGACCGGGGTGAGTCTGGCCCAGGCCGACGAGGTGCGGCGCGCCATGGGCAGCCCCAAGGGCCAGGAGGAGACCGAGGCCTGGTGGCGCCCGGCAGCCAAGGCCAAGGGCTACACCGCGAGTGAGCGCGACGAGATCTGGGAGGTGCTCAAGTCCTTCGCGTCCTTCGGCTTCTGCAAGGCTCACGCCGCCGCCTTCGCCCTGCCGACCTACCACTCGGCCTGGCTCAAGACCCACCACCCTGCGGCGTTCCTCGCGGGGGTCCTCACCCACGACCCGGGGATGTACCCCAAGCGCCTGATCCTCGACGACGCCCGCAGCCTGGGCATCACGATCCTGCCGCTCGATGTCAACGCCTCCACCGACGTCTATCGCATCGAGGCCCTCGACGTGGTGGGGGAGACCCCTCACGACCCGGACCTGCCCGACGGCAGCCGCCACGGCATCCGACTCTCCCTCGCCGACGTCAAGGGGATGAGCGGAGCGGAGGTGGCCGCGATCGTCGCCGGCGCCCCGTATGCCGACCTGTCCGACTTCTGGTCGCGCGCACGGGTGAGTCGGCCGGTCGTCGAGCGGCTCGTGCTCGCGGGTGCCTTCGACTCCCTCCACGGACTCGGGGGCACGACCGGGCCCGAAGGGCGTGCGGCTGGGTTGGGCCGGCGTGGTCGGATCACCCGTCGTGACCTGCTCCTCCACGTCGCCGAACTCGACCGGTGGCAGCGCTCGCTCGGTCGCACCGGTGGCCGAGGTGGTCGTGGTGGTCGCGGCCGGACGGCTCCGCGACCGATGACACCGCGCGGTGAGGGTGATGTGCGAGCCCTCGCGGCGGCCCAGTCCCAGGCCGCCCAGGAGGTGGTCCCGGCGGAACGTCAGTCGGTCCAGCTCCTTCTCGACCTCGGGGATCGCCCTGACCTCAGCGTGGGCAGTGGACTGCCCGAGATGACCGGCACCGAGCGGGTGCGGGCCGAGCTCGACATCCTCGGCCTCGATGCCTCGGCACACGTCATCGCGTTCTACGCCCCGATGCTGCAAGCGCTGGGGGTGACACGCAGCGCCGACCTGATCCGCGGGCGCAGTGGCAGCACGGTCCTCGTCGGTGGAGTCAAGGTCGCGACCCAGACCCCGCCGATCCGCTCGGGGCGTCGAGTCGTCTTCCTCACGGTCGACGACGGCACCGGGCCCGCGGATGCCACCTTCTTCGAGGATGTCCAGGGTCCCTATGCCGCAACGGTCTTCCACTCCTGGTTGCTCCTCGTGCGTGGGGTGATCCGCCGCACGGGCGCTCGTGGACTCTCGCTGCGAGCAACCGGTGCGTGGGAGATCCCCACCCTCTGGGAGGCCTGGCAGGAGGGTGGTGTCGACGCCGTCCGCGCTCGCCTCGAGGAGGTCGATTCCTTGGCCAGGGCGCGCGCCGAGGAGGCCGAGGCGATGGCCGATCCGCGACGCCGGGTCCTCGTCCATGCCTCCGGCTTCCGGCAATCCCCGTATGCCGACACCAAGCCTGCAGGTATCGGCATCCGGTCGGGTTCAGGGGCGCCTCCCGGGGTGGCGGTGCCCGACGGGCTCGGGGTCGCCGAGGGACAGCAGCCGCCGCGCAAGCTGTGGCACTCCAGTCCCGGGAGCTCAGGACATTAGGGTGGGCCCGTGACCGATGAGCGACTCTCGCACCGCCGCCCGGGCGTCGAGGCGTCCGTCCGCACCGCCGCCATCTGGGCGACCGTCGCCGAGCACGCCAGTCGGCGACAGGCCGAACTCGATCGACCTCTCACCGTGCTCGACCTCGGCGGGGGGAGCGGTGGACTGGCCGTGCCCCTGGCCCTCGAAGGTCACGAGGTACTCGTCGTCGACCCCAGCCCGGATGCCCTGGCCTCCCTGCGTCGACGCGCCGCAGAGACTGACGCGTCACACCTGATCACGGCCCGTCAGGGTGACGCCGACTCCCTGAAGGCCCTGCTGGACGGCCGGGCCGTCGACCTCGTGACCTGCCATGGCACCCTCGAGCACGTCGATGACCCAGAGAGCACCGTGGCCAGGCTCGCCGAGGTGCTCGCGCCGGGTGGGCTGCTGTCCCTCGTGACCACCCAGCGACTGGCGGCCGTCCTCTCGCGCGCCCTCGCGGGGGCCTTCGACAAGGCCCGCACGGCCCTGTCCAGTCCCGACGGCCGGTGGGGAGCTGACGACCCGGTGCCCCACCGCTTCGACAGCGACGAGGTCCTCGCGCTCGTCCGCGCAGCAGGTCTCGACGTCGTGGACACCCATCCGGTGCGGATCTTCACGGATCTGGCCCCGTCGGCTGCCCTCGATTCCGAGGCGGATCGGCACGCCCTCCTCGCCCTCGAAGAGGCCGCAGCGGCCCACCCTGCGTTGACCTCGCTCGCCAGCGCGCTGCACGTCGTCGCCGCCCGTCCCTAGGTGCTCGGACAGGCCTCATGAGCCGGCGCCAGTACGCCACACCCGCCCGTCGCGGCGACGGACCACCCGACGACACCGGGTGCACCGTCCTCCACGTCGACATGGACGCCTTCTATGCCTCGGCCTCGCTCCTGGCCCGACCCGAGTTACGCGGAACCCCGGTCATCGTCGGAGCGGCCGCCGGGCGCGGAGTGGTGCTCTCGGCAACCTACGAGGCACGCGCCTTCGGCGTCACCTCGGCGATGCCGATGAGCCGGGCCCGACGGCTCTGTCCCCAGGCCACGATCCTGGCGCCCGACCATGGGCTCTACTCCCGCATCTCGGGTGCGGTGATGGAGATCTTCCGCTCGGTGACGCCGGTGCTCGAGCCACTCAGCCTCGATGAGGCCTTCCTCGACGTCAGTGGCGCGATCCGCCGGATGGGCCCTCCCGCCGCCATCGGTGCCCACATCCGCAATCTCGTCGCCGACGAGCAGGGCATCACCTGCTCGGTCGGAGTGGCATCGACCAAGTTCGTGGCCAAGCTCGCCTCGGGACTGGCCAAGCCGGACGGGTTGCTGGTCGTCCCCGCGGACGAGGTCGTCGCCTTCGTGCAGCAGTTGCCGGTTGGAGCGCTCTGGGGAGTCGGGGAGCGTACCGAGGAGACCCTCGCGCGCCTCGGCCTGCGCACGGTCGCCGACATCGCCCACACGCCGCTGACGACCCTGACGCGGGCACTGGGCGACGTCGGTGGGCGACACCTCCACGACCTCAGTTGGGGACGCGATCCACGATCGGTCGAACCCGAGCACCGCGAGCGGAGCATCGGCTCGGACGAGACCTTCGCGCACGACATCGACGACCTGGTCGAGATCCGCAAGCACCTGCTCAAACTGAGCGACCGCACGGCCGCCAGGGTCCGGGCCGCCGGGATGGCGGGACGGACCGTGAGCATCAAGGTCCGCTTCGCCGACTTCACCACCATCACGCGCTCCAAGACCCTGCGTGAACCCACCGACGTCAGCAGGGACATCTACGAGACCGCGGCCGGGCTCTTCGACGCGCTCGGGCTGCAACGCGCGCGACTGCGCCTCGTCGGAGTGCGAATGGAGAAGCTCGTGCCCGTCGAGGAGGCGCCAATCCAAGGGATGTTGGGCGAGCCCGACCACGGGTGGCGCGACGCGGATCGTGCCATCGACCGAGCGAGTGCCCGCTTCGGAGCCGGTGCGGTCCGACCCGCCAGCCTGCTGTCCAACCGGCGCCCCGACCGCCGGTCCGAGCCCTGACCGGTGAGCATTCTGCAGTGGTGGGGCCGCGACCTACCGAGACGTGCTGCGGCGATCTATCCTTCAGAGAGAACGTTCCACGCGACCACTGCGAGAGCAGGGTCCACACGAGGTCTTCCAGGGAGGTTGCCATGCCGTTGTCGGAGCATGAGCAGCAGATGCTTGCCCAACTCGAGCAGGCCCTGGCGAGCGAGGACCCACGGTTCGCGGACCAGATGCGTGGTGGCGCGGTCCGGGGTCAACGACGCACACGCCTGGTCGTCGGCCTCGTTGGCCTCGTCGTGGGGCTGGGTCTGGTCCTCCTCGGTGTCAACACCACCATGTGGGTCGGAGTGGCTGGGTTCGCGATCATGGTGGCCGCTGTCGCCTACGCCCTCTCGCCGGGGCGAACCCTCGACGCCCAGCCGCCGAGTCCCGGTGGCGTCGAGCGCAAGGGCCCGAAGGGACCGGCGAGTTCAGGGTTCATGAGCAAGCTCGACGAGCGCTGGGAGAAGCGCGAGCGCGACCTCTGAGTCGCCCGGCGCCCTGCTCCGTCAGGTGAAGATCAGGCCGATGACCCACGTGATGACGATGAGGATCGCCGCGATCAGTTCGATGCCGATCGAGGTGAGGATCGCGCGCAGGGCGGCCTTCGTGCGCCGCCAGGCAGCAGCGGTGTCGCGCCGTGGCAGGTAGGCCTGCAGGAACAAGCCGACGACGAAGGCCACGAAGAAGCCGACGATCGGGATGACGAACATCCCGGCGATCCCGCAGAGTGCCGCCAGCACAAGGGCGCCCGTGCTCACACCTTCGGCCTTGAGCCGCTTGCCCGGGATGAGATATTGCCCGGCCACACCCGAGACGAAGAGCACGGCGCAGATGGCGAAGACGATCCAAGCGGCCGTCGTGCCCGTCTCGAAGGCCCACAGCAGGACCCCGAGCAGCGTGATCAGGAGGCCGGGAAGCACGGGCACGACGATGCCCACGATCCCGATGAGCATGATCAGTGCGGGTGCCCAGATGTGGGCGCCCTCGGGCAGCAGCCCGGTCACGCGAGTGGCGCGTCCTCGGTCGCGTTCTCGGCGGTCAGTCGGTCGCTCTCGTCATGGATGTCCGCGTGGTCGCGCAGGACCGGGGCGTGCTGACGGCCGTGGTGGGCGCAGAAGAGGAGTTCGCCGCCGCCGTGGAGGCGCGCGCGCACGTAGGCCTGGGCGCCACACCGGTCGCAGCGATCGGCGGTGGACAGGCTCGGTGCCAGTGCAGCGTTCACATCGGCCTCCTCATAAGGCTCTTCTCGTGGATCCGGGTGGATCCGGTGTCGGGCGGGGTGTGTTGGCCCCGCCGTCCTGCCAACAGTCAAACACGCAAAACCCTTCCCGGCCCAAAAGTGTCCGTCTCGTGATCCCGCGTGTCCCCTCTCGTGCCCGACCACAGACCAACCGTCGCGTATGCCGTGAGCTGGCTCCCCGGCATACCTCGCCGTTGCAGGGAACGACGTGGGGAGGGGGCCGCGTGGCGGGGCGGCGCTGTCGGTGGCCGCGGTTAGCCTGAGGGCTGCACTGTTCCAGCCAGCGCTCGTTGGCCCGCACGCACCCGACAGGAGCGATGATCGCCCGTGGCCACAGCCGCGAAGAAGGCCGCGACGACCAAGTCGAGCCAGGACTACACCGCCCACCACCTTCAGGTGCTCGAGGGCCTGGAGGCCGTGCGCAAGCGTCCCGGCATGTACATCGGGTCCACCGACGGTCGCGGCCTCATGCACTGCCTTTGGGAGATCATCGACAACTCGGTGGACGAGGCGCTCGGTGGGCACTGTGATCGCATCGAGGTGATCCTGCACGCCGATGGCTCCGTGGAGGTGAGCGACAACGGTCGTGGCGTGCCGGTCGACATCGAGCCCAAGACCGGGCTCACCGGGGTCGAGTTGGTCTACACCCGCCTGCACGCCGGTGGGAAGTTCGGGGGCGGGTCCTACACCGCCTCCGGTGGCCTGCACGGTGTGGGTGCCTCGGTCGTCAACGCCCTGTCCTCGCGGCTCGATGTCGAGGTCGACCGCGGGGGCAAGACGTATGCCATGAGTTTCCGACGGGGGGAGCCGGGTGTCTTCTCCGACGTCGCGGGCGCCAAGGGGCGCAAGGACCCCGAGCACGAGTTCACCCCCTACATCGCGGGCAGCCAGCTCGAGATCATCGGCTCGGTCCGGCGTGGGCTGTCGGGCACGCGGGTGCGCTACTGGGCGGACCGGCAGATCTTCCTGCGGGATGCGGGCTTCGACCTCGACGGCCTGATCGCCCGCGCCCGCCAGACCTCCTTCCTCGTGCCCGGGCTCACCCTCGTGGTCCGAGACGAGCGCAGCGAGGAGGTGACCGAGGAGATCTTCGTCCACGACGGTGGCATCTCCGAATACTGCGAGTTCCTCGCCATCGACCCTCCCGTCACCGATGTGTGGCGTTTGCAGGGCTCCGGCACGTTCACGGAGACAGTGCCAGTTCTCGATGCCAAGGGGCACATGAGCCCGACCGATGTCGAGCGCGAATGCCAGGTCGACATCGCCCTGCGGTGGGGGACCGGCTACGACACCCTGATCCGCAGTTTCGTCAACATCATCGCCACGCCGAAGGGCGGCACCCACATCGCCGGCTTCGACCAGGCACTGCTCAAGGTCTTTCGCAAGCAACTGGAGGTCAATGCGCGCCGGCTCAAGGTGGGCTCGGACAAGGTCGACAAGGACGACATCCTCGCCGGCATGACGGCCGTGGTCACCGTGCGTCTGGCCGAGCCCCAGTTCGAGGGCCAGACCAAGGAGGTGCTGGGTACCTCGGCCGTGCGTGCGATCGTCGCCAAGGTCGTCGAGCAGGAGTTGACGTCGTTGCTCACCTCGACCAAGCGCGGTGAGAAGCAACAGGCGGCACTGGTGCTCGAGAAGGTCGTCTCGGAGATGAAGTCGCGCATCAGTGCGCGGCTGCACAAGGAGACGCAGCGGCGCAAGACGGCGCTCGAATCCTCTTCACTGCCAGCCAAACTCGCCGATTGCCGCAGCAGCGACCCCGAGCGCACCGAGCTGTTCATCGTCGAGGGAGACAGCGCCCTCGGCACGGCCAAGCTGGCCCGGAGCTCCGACCACCAGGCGCTGCTCCCGATCCGGGGCAAGATCCTCAATGTCCAGAAGGCCTCGGTCACCGACATGCTCGGCAATGCCGAGTGCGCGGCGATCATCCAGGTCATCGGTGCCGGGTCGGGCCGCACCTTCGACCTCGACTCGGTGCGCTACGGGAAGGTCATCATCATGACCGACGCCGATGTCGACGGCGCCCACATCCGGACCTTGCTGCTCACCCTCTTCCACCGCTACATGCGACCGCTCGTCGAGGCAGGTCGGGTCTATGCCGCCGTGCCACCTCTGCACCGGATCGAGTTGGTCAACCCGGGCAGCAAGCCCAACGAGTTGATCTACACCTACTCCGAGGCCGAGATGCGGCGCACGATGGCGGGCATTGCCAAGCGTGGACGCTCGATCAAGGAGCCCATCCAGCGCTACAAGGGCCTGGGTGAGATGGATGCCGACCAACTGGCCGAGACGACGATGGACCCCGGGCATCGGACCCTGCGGCGGGTGACCATCGGCGACATCGAGGCGGCCCAGCGCGTCTTCGAGCTGCTCATGGGCACCGACGTCGCTCCTCGCAAGGATTTCATCATCGAGTCCGCCCAGACCCTCGATCGTGAGCGCATCGACGCCTGAGCTGGCCGGGTGAATTCCTCACCCACTCAACCCCCGTCGGCGCCTCCGCCTGTGCCACAGTGATGGACTCATGAGGGGGTCAGCGTCGACTCCCGCGAGGGGAGTCGGTCATGGCGGAGGCGAAGACCACCGGAGCGAGCAGCGCTGAGCTCAAGGTTTCGGACACCGGTGAGGTCGAGACCGACCTCAAGCGGGTCATGGGGCCCAAGCTGCTCCTGCTCTTCATCGTGGGAGACATCCTCGGCACCGGGGTCTATGCCCTCACCGGTGATGTGGCCGCCGAAGTCGGGGGAGCGGCGTGGGTGCCCTTCCTCGTCGCCTTCGCGATCGCCATGGTCACGGCCTTCTCCTACTTGGAGTTGGTGACCAAATACCCCCAGGCGGCCGGAGCTGCGCTCTACACACACAAGGCCTTCGGCATCCACTTCCTCACCTTCATGGTCGCCTTCACGGTCATGTGCTCGGGCATCACGTCGGCCTCGACGGCCTCGCGTGCGTTCGCCTCCAACCTGGCCAAAGGCTTTGGTCTCGACGCCAAGAACACCACCCTCGTCATGATCATCGCGCTGGGCTTCATGGCGCTGGTGGCGGCCGTGAACTTCCGCGGGGTCGGTGAGAGCGTCAAGGCGAACATTGTGCTCACCTGCATCGAGCTCTCCGGCCTCCTGCTCGTGATCATGGTGGGCTTCTACGCCCTCTTCGCCGGGCGCACCGACTTCTCGCGGACCATGGTTTTCGACAGTCCCAGCGACAAGAGTGCCTTTCTCGCGGTGACCGCGGCGACAGCCCTGGCCTTCTTCGCGATGGTCGGTTTCGAGGACTCGGTCAACATGGCCGAGGAGACCCATGACCCCGTGAAGAACTTCCCGAAGATGATGATCACCGGGATCGGGGCGACCGGGATCATCTACATCCTCGTCGCCCTCTTCTCCGTGGCGATCGTCCCGGTGGGGGAGCTCGGCGAGACCGACACTCCGTTGGTGCGCGTGGTCGAATTGGCCGCACCCGGCATACCCATTGACACCCTCATGCCCTTCATCTCGATGTTCGCCGTGGCCAACTCGGCCCTCATCAACATGCTCATGGCCTCACGCCTGCTCTACGGCATGGCGCGTCAGGAGGTGCTGCCCCCGGTGCTCGGCTGGGTGCACAAGGGACGCCAGACGCCGTGGGTCGCGATCATCTTCACGACGCTCATCTCCTTCGGCCTCATCGTGCTCGTCACGAAGAACTCCGGCGACGTCATCTCGGCCCTGGGTGGCACGACGGCTCTGTTGTTGCTCGGGGTGTTCACGATCGTCAACATCGCCGTCCTGGTCCTGCGCAAGGACACGCTGCAGCGACGGCACTTCCGCACGCCGACCGTCCTGCCCATCATCGGAGCGATCGCGTGTGCCTTCTTCGTCACCCCGTGGACCGGCCGGGATCCGCTGCAGTACACGATCGCCGGGTGGCTGCTCGCGCTCGGTGTGGTCCTGTGGGTGCTCACCTGGTTGGCCAACCGGTTCTTCTTCGCCAAGCGCACCTATCTGCGCGACCCCGAGCAGTATCTGGGCGGGAGCGAGACGGTCAACTGAGCCGGTGAGCCCTCCCGCCCTGATGCGCGGCCAGAAGGTCAGCTTCGGCGGGGGGCACTGGTCGAGGTGCGCATGACGACCTCGGTCGGGACGTGCACCTGTTGACTCTCGTCGAGATCCCGGCCCTCAAGGAGAGCCTCGAGGAGGAGTTCCCCAGCCACGACGCCCTGCTGTTGGACGTCTTGGCGCACCGTCGTCAGTCCCATGACCGCTGAGAGCGAGTGGTCGTCGATGCCGATGACCGACAGGTCGTCGGGCACTGACAGGCCGAGCACGGCCGCCGCGCGCAGGACCCCGAAGGCCATCTCGTCCGATGCGGCGACGATGGCGCTGGGGCGATCGTTCGACGAGAGCAGTTCGGTCGCATGCTCCAGGGCCGAATCGGCCGTCCAGTCTGATGCCAGAATCCACCGCTGCTGGTCCTGGAGACCGTGCTCGCGCATGGTCGCCCGGAAGGACTCCAAGCGGGTCTGGGGCGTGAGGACGTGAGCAACGTTGTCGGGCACGGCGCCCACGTAGGCGATCCGCTGGTGACCCAGGTCGATGAGGTGCTCGGTCGCCTGGCGCATGGCGACCGCATCGTCGATCGCGACGAGCGGCCGACCGACGATCGGGGTTCCGATGGCGACCACGGGAAGGTTGAGGCGGTCGAGGAGATCGACCTCATCCGGGTCGAGGGGCAGGTTGAGGGTGATGACACCATCGACGCGCTTCCAGAGCATGTTCTGGCTGAGCGAAAGTCGACTGTCGTAGGAGTCGTCCTCGAGGTCGAAGAGGAGGACGTGGTGGCTGCGCGCGCGCAGGGACTTCTCGATCGCGCTCACGATCGAGGCGAAGAACCACCGGGTGAGAAAGGGTGCCACCACCCCCACGACCTGCGTCCTGCCGGAGGCGAGGGACGTGGCCGTGGGGGAGGCGACGTAGTCGAGCTCTTGCGCGACCTTGAGCACCCGCTCGCGGGTGTCGGCACTCACACGATCGAGGCCCCGAAGGGCTCGGGAAACCGTGGCCACGGAGACCCCGGCCTCCCGAGCAACATCGGTGATGGTGCTCATCCGTGTGGAACGTGCCTGCTCGGCCATGTCAGCCCTTCGTACCCCCGGCCAGCAGGCCGCGAACGAAGTAGCGCTGCAGCGAGATGAACACCGCGACCGGGAGCGCGATCGAGATGAAGGCGGCTGCCGAGAGGAGGTACCAACGGTTGCCCAGGGTTCCGCTGATCGTGTTGAGGATCATGGTCAGCGGTGCGCGCTCCGGTGATCCACCGAGCATCGTCATGGCCACGAGCAGGTCATTCCAGACCCACAGGAACTGGAAGATGCCGAAGGAGGCCAAGGCTGGTGCGATGAGCGGTAGGAGCACCTGGAAGAAGATGCGGACGTGCCCCGCACCGTCGACCCGGGCAGCCTCGAGGAGTGATGCCGGGATCTCCTTCATGAAGTTGTGCAGGAGGAAGACCGCCAACGGAAGAGCGAAGGCACTGTGCGCCAGCCAGAGTGACCAGTAGTTGCCACCGGGCCAGTTCTTGACGCCGAGGTCCTGGAACATCTGGACCAGAGGGAGAAGAGCGATCTGCAAGGGCACGATCTGCAGCGCGAAGACGGCAACGAACAGGCCGTTGCGGAACGGGAAGTCGATCCAGGCGAAGGCATAGGCCGCGAGCGATGCGAGCAGCAGCGGCAGGAGCACGGCCGGGATCACGATGACGAACGAGTTGATGAAGAAGTCCGTCAGCGGTGGCTGGCCCTCGGCGCCCTGGAGGACACCCTTGTAGTTGTCGAGGGTGAAGCCGGTCGCCCACGCGTTCCACCAACCGGTGGTCTGGATGTCCTTCTGGTTGCGGAAGGACGTGACGAACAGCCCGACCGTCGGAGTGGTCCAGGCAAGCGCCATGATGATCGCGAAGACTGAGGCCCACGGTGAGGACACGGCGCGGGCAGCATTGCCGGCGGCGCTCTTGCCCTTGGCCTTGCCAGTCTCGAGCGAGGGGTCGCCGCCTGCCTCCTCGACCGCGACGTTGGCGACCGATTCCGGGACGGGGGGAGGGGTTGCGCTGCTCATCAGGCGTCCTTCCGCATCTGGATCACGTTGAAGATGATGATCGGCATGACGAGCACGAAGATGACGATGGCGATGGCCGCGCCGAGCCCGGGCTGCTGGGTGACGAACGAACGGGTGTAGAACTCGTTGGCCAACACCGAGTCGCCGAGTTTGCCTCCACTGGAGGCCTGGACGATGTCGAAGGCCTTGAGGGTGGCGATGGCGATCGTCGTGAGGACGACGATGACCGAGGCCCGGATGCTCGGCAGGGTGATGAACCGGAACATCTGGAAGCTCTTGACGCCGTCCATGTTGGCGGCCTCGATGATCTCGTCCGGAATGGCCTTGATGGCGGCCGAGAGGACGGTCATCGCGAAACCGGCCTGGATCCAGATCATGATGACGATCATCGAGAAGGTGTTGAGCGGGGCGTTGCCGAGGAAGTCGATGGGCGACATGCCCAACTTCGCGAGCGTCGCGTTGATGAGGCCGACCTGGTTGGCCGTGGGGTCACCGACAAAGTAGTAGACGAACTTCCAGATCAACGTGGCGCCGACCATGGAGATGGCCATGGGCAGGAAGATGAGCGCCTTGGCGACGGCCTCACCCTTGGCGCGGTCGACGAGGATCGCGTAGATCAGGCCGACACTCGTGGCGACCAGGGGCACCAGGATGACCCAGGCCAAGGTGTTGCCGAAGACGCCCGGGAGGCCGGGCGTGGTCCAGAGGGCCTGGAAGTTCTCGAACCCCACGAACTTGCCGCGCGAACGGGCGTTGCCGAAGCTGAGGTCGAAGAATTTGCCGTCGTAGAAGGCGCGCCGGATGGTGAGGATGGCCGGGTAGATCAGGCCGATGGCGATGAAGAGGATCGTCGGACCGACGAAGGCTGCGGCCTGGATCTTCTCACCGAGATGACCCTTGAAGAGGGACGCGATGAGCAGAATCCCGATGAAGACCGCGGCGAAGACGGCGATCCCCATGAGCAGCGCCAACAGCTTGGAGACGTTGTCCGAGGAAGCTGCGGCAATGGACAGCGCGTACATGTCACCTCCAGGAGAAGAGAGAGCCTGTGAAAGAGCAACGTGATGTGGGCAAAGGACAGCGGGTGGGGCGGGGTTCCGCCCCACCCGCTGTCACGTACTTCAGGTTCAACGAGAGCGCATCCTTGCGCTCCCATCGGGGCTGGTCAGCCTGCTCGAGGGTCCCGAGGAGGGACGTGAGCCCGAACCGGCTGGCCGGTGGGAGGTGTCAGGTGTTGCCTGACACCTCCCACGCGAGCATCAGCTCTTCGGCCAGGACTTCTCGATGTTGTCGAGCGTGGTCTTGTCGTCCTGTCCCTTGATCCAGTTCGTCATCTCGGACCAGAAGGTGCCGGCGCCCACGGCGGAGGGCATCATGTCCGAGCCGTCGAAGCGGAAGACCGCGGCCGGGTCCTGGAGGATCTTGGCCGACTGCTGGTCGATCGGGGAGACGAGGTTGTTCGGGTCGAGCTCCTTGTTGGCGCTCACCCAGCCGCCGCCCGTGGTGGCCTTGGCCTTGGCGTTGGCCCAGTCGGGGCTGGCGAGGAAGGCCGCGAAGGCCTTGACCTCGGGAGCGTCACGGAAGGTGGCCACGAACTCGCCACCGCCGAGGACCGGCTTGGCGGAGGCGTCGACCGACGGAAGGTAGAAGGCCCAGACGTCGCCGTCCTCGGCCACCTTGATGCTCTTGTCGAAGTTCGATGCGTAGAACGAGGCCTGGCGGTGCATGTAGCACTTGCCGGTCGTGATCGGCTGGCCGCCGTCCTGGAAGGTGGTCGTGGCGATCGAGCCCACGTCACCGAAGCCACCGTTGACGTAAGCCGGGTTCTTCAGGATCTCGGTGACCTTGGAGAGAGCCGTCGCGACCTTGGGGTCATTGAAGGGGATCTTGTGCTCGACCCACTGGTCGTAGGTGTCCTTGCCCGCGGTGCGGAGCATGAGGTCCTCGAGCCAGTCGGTGGCCGGCCAGCCGGTGGCCGTGCCCGAGCCGAAGCCGGCGCACCACGGCTTGGCAGCCGGGTCGTCCGCCGCGATCTTCTTGGTGAGGGTGAGGAGCTCGTCCCACGTGGTGGGGACCTTGTAGCCCTTCTCGGCGAACTTCTTCGGCGAGTACCAGACGTAGGACTTCACGTTGGCGCCGAGGGGAGCGGCGTAGAGGACCCCGTCGACCGAGCCGTACTTCTTCCAGTCCGGACCGAAGTACTTGTCGACCTCGTCGCTCACGCTCTTGGAGGCCTCGACGGCCTTGCCCGTGTCGACCATGGTCTGGAGCAGGCCCGGCTGCGGGATGAACGCGACGTCGGGGAGGTTGTCGCTCTGCGCGCGCTGGGGGAGGTTCTTCTCGAAGTCCTTGTCACCTTCGTACTTGATGGTGATGCCGGTGCACTCTTCGAACGCCTTGTAGGACTCCTTGTGGGAGGCGTCCTCGGGGGTGACGATCGAGGTGTAGATCGAGACCGTCTTGCCCTGGAGCTCGGACTTCAGGTCGCACCACTTGGAGTAGTCCTTGGTGTCGGCTGCGGCCTCGCCGCCTCCCGAGCCACCATCAGACGAGCCGCCGCCACAGGCGACTGCCGTGAGGGAGACCGCGACGATGCCGGTGATGATTCCGGCCGCGCGGCGCTTGGGGTGAAGGGCCATTGCCCGCCTCCATTTCCGTGATTCGCGCGAGGCCGGGCGGCCTCGGCGGTGAGGGGTTCGTGGATTAGAGTAAAAGCGTTTTCGTGATCCGTCCACGGATGAGTTCCCTTCCGCGGTCACGATTGCGTAACAACGTTTACGCAAACCCCGAAGGGTCAATGCCGGATCCGGTCGAGTGAGAGCAAACGGCAGCTTTCGGGCGTCGAAGCTGCAGTTTGCTCCCACTCGACTGGGGAGGCGGGTTGGCGAGACGTCCACGGAAGGCGACCACACGGCATACGTATGCCGTGCTGTTGGCTCGCGAGGGCGGGGCTCAGTCTCGCGAGGGTGGGGCGCGGTCTCGCGAGGGTGAGGCCCAATCGCGAAGGCGCGGCTCAGTCGCGCGGCCGGACTGGCGCGCCGATCCCGGCGATGACGGCAGCGGCCGGGGACCCCGAGCCGTCCCGGCGTCCGTCGGCGGCCGGGAGTTCCAGAGCCACTCCGCCGGCACCGCTCGCCCGAGCCGGCGTCGCGCCCACCCACGCCAGGACGAGGGTGTCCTCACCCTTGAGGAAGCGATGGGCACGGACCCCGCCCGTGGCCCGGCCCTTGGCGGGGTATTCGGCGAACGGGGTCACCTTGAGGGCGCCGGGCTGGGTGCCCGGGAGGGCACCTGACGTGCCACTCGACGTGACGACCACGTTGTCGCGCGCGGGGTCGACCGCACCGAAGAAGACGACCCGGGCACCGGGGTCCACTCGCACGCCGGCCATGCCGCCTGCCACTCGCCCCTGGGGTCGGACGGCGCTCGCCGGGAAGTGGAGCAGTTGCGCGTCGCTGGTGACGAAGACGAGGTCCTCCCGTCCGGTGACCAGGTCGACTGCCCCGACGACGGAGTCACCGTCCTTGAGGACGATCGCCTCCCAGTCCCGCTTCGCGGGTTGATCGTTTGTCACTCGTTTGACGACACCCTGCGCGGTGCCCAAGGCCACGCCGGGTCCCTCTGCCGACAGCCCCACGATCGTGAGGGGTTCCTCCCCGCGGGCAAGATCGACATAGGCCGCCAGAGGGGCGCCTCCCGACAGGGCAGGTGCCCCACCGAGGGGCGGCAGGGTGGGCAGCTCGAGCGCCGACAACCGGACCATCCGCCCGTGACTGGTGACCAGCGCGAACTCACCTCGAGCACTCGTGCGGACCGCACCGATGATCGCGTCGTGCTTCGCGCGGGGTCCTTCGCTGGGGATCGGGTCCGCTGAACTCGTCCGTGCGAGCAAACCCGTCGAGGAGAGGAGCACCCAACAAGGGTCATCGCTCACCTCGAGGGGAGTTGACGTGGCCGCGGGCACCCCGGCGGACTCCAACAACACGGTCCGCCGGGGGGTGCCGTGAGCCTTGGCGACATCAGCGAGTTCGGTGGAGACCAGACGATGGAGCACTTTCTCGTCGGCGAGGATCGCCTCGAGTTCCTCGATCTGGCGCTGCAATTCGTCGCGCTCGGTCTCGAGTTCGATGCGGGAGAACTTCGTGAGTCGGCGCAACTGCAACTCGAGGATGTAGTTGGCTTGCGCCTCGGAGAGGTCGAAGACCGAGATGAGGCGATCCCGCGCAGCAGCGGTGTCGTCGGAGCCACGGATGAGCTGGATTACCTCGTCGATGTCGAGGATGGCGATGATCAACCCCTCGACGAGGTGCAGACGGTCCTTGCGCTTGCCGAGCCGGAACTCGGTGCGCCGCCGCACGACATCGATCCGGAAGTCGACAAAGCAGCGCAGCAGCGCCTTGAGCCCCAGGGTCTGCGGCTGGCCGTCGACGAGCGTGACCATGTTGATGCCGAAGGACTCCTCCATCGGCGTCAGCTTGTAGAGATGCTCGAGCACTGCGTCCGGATTGAAGCCGTTCTTGACCTCGATGACCAGGCGCATGCCGTTCTTGCGGTCGGTCAGGTCCTTGATGTCACTGATGCCCTGGAGCTTTTTGCCCTGCACGAGGGTCTTGATACGTTCGGCGACCTTCTCGGGGCCCACGAGGTAGGGGAGCTCAGTGATGACGATCCCCGACTTGCGCGGGGTGAGCTTCTCGATCCGGGCGCTCGCCCTCGTCCGGAAGGTGCCGCGTCCGGTGAGGTAGGCGTCGCGGATGCCGTCGAGGCCAATGATCCGACCACCGCAGGGCAGGTCCGGGCCCGGCACGAACTTCATCAATTCGTCGAGCGAGCAGTCCGGGTGAGCGATCAGGTGACGGGCGGCGCCGATCACCTCGACGAGGTTGTGCGGCGGGATGTTCGTCGCCATCCCGACGGCAATGCCGGAGACGCCGTTGACGAGGAGATTGGGATACGCGGCCGGGAGGACCTCCGGCTGGAGCAGCGAGTCGTCGTAATTGGGGACGAAGTCGACAGTCTCCTCGTCGAGCCCCGAGGTGAGGAGCTGGGAGGCAGCCGCAGGGCGGGCCTCGGTGTAACGAGAGGCGGCCGGGCCGTCATCGAGCGAGCCGAAGTTGCCGTGGCCGTCGACGAGGGGCAGGCGCATCGTGAAGGACTGGGCCATGCGCACCAGAGCGTCGTAGATCGCCGAGTCACCATGGGGGTGGTACTTGCCCATGACCTCGCCGACGACGCGCGAGCTCTTGACGTGCCCCTTGTCCGGTCGCAGCCCCAGACCGTGCATCCCGAAGAGGATGCGGCGCTGCACCGGCTTGAGTCCGTCGCGGGCATCGGGAAGGGCCCGACTGTGGATGACACTGACGGCGTATTCGAGGAAGGCGTTCTGCATCTCGCCCACGACGTCGATGTCGACGATCTTCTCCTCGGGGGGCTCGGAGGAGGGGGGAGTGGTGCGTCGGGCCATGAGGCGTGGTGCTCCGTCAGGTCGTTCGTGGTGTCGGTCGAGGGCGCCCTGATGAGGGGCGCGGTCAGACAACTGTCCGTGCCATCTTCACAAAGACGTCCGACAGTGCCTCACTGCGACGCGCCGGGCTCTGCGTCGAGGCGGGGGGAACGGCCGAACTGCCCCAGGTGGAGCACGTCGGCAAGCGGACGTCGCCCCCGGGCCAGCGACGGGCTCCTGACCTCTTCGCTCTCGGTCCCCAGAGCGATCACGCCCACGAGCCGGCGATGCTCCGGGATCCCGAAAGCCATCAGGACCGACTCGTGGCGCCCGGCGGGCACACCGAAGAAGAGCGAACCCAGGCCGCGATCAGTGGCACCGAGCAGCAGGATCATGGCGGCCATGGCCGTGTCGGTGTCCCAGAAGGGGATCGGCCAGTGCGCCAGCGAGCGGTCGGTCCACCCCTTGTCCGGCTCGGCATAGCGGTCGAGGTATGCCGTGGGGTCGGCCAAGAGGAGAAGGAGGGCCGGGGCGGCCGAGACACCACGCAGCCAGGCGTCGGGCTCGCTCACCCTCCCGGTGGTCGCTGCCCAGAAGCGCTGCCGGTCCTGTGTTTCGAGAAGTGCGACCACGTCCCAGCCCTGGGTGAAGCCAGCCGACGGCGCGTGCTGCGCCAACGAGACCAACTCAGCGATCACGGCATACGAAATCGTCGGTGTGGGCGCGAAACGGCGGGTCATCCGACGGCGCCGCACGACTCGCTCGAAGTCCATGTCGGCAGTGTCGCCGATGGATGCCACGATGGGGTCATGAGCGACGAGGAGTTGCCCCCCGGTTACCCGAGCGAATGGGAAGCCGATGTCGTCCTGCGCGACGGGACCGTGGCACATCTTCGGCCGATCAAGCCCTCCGATGTCGGGGGCATCCACCGGTTCCACGCCGGGCAGAGCGAGGAGTCGATCTACCTGCGCTTCTTCGCACCGTTGCGGCAACTCTCGGAGAAGGACGTGCACCGCTTCACGCACGTCGACTACGTGGATCGGGTGGCGCTCGTGGTCCTGCACCGCGACGACATCATCGGGGTCGGGCGCTACGACCGGGTTGGCCCCCGAAGCGCCGAGGTCGCCTTCAACATCAGCGACCACAGCCAGGGCAAGGGCATCGGGTCGGTTCTGCTCGAGCACCTCGCCGCCATCGCGCGCGAGTTGGGGATCAGCGAATTCACCGCCGAGGTGCTGCCGCAGAACCGCAAGATGTTGCAGGTCTTCGCCGATGCCGGGTATGCCGTGAGTCGCCATCTCGAGGATGGCGTCGTCTCCGTGCACTTCGACATCGAGCCCACGGACCAGTCCAAGGCCGTGGCCATGTCCCGCGAGCACCGCGCCGAGGCCCTGAGCGTGGCGCGGATCCTCAACCCGAAGGTCGTCGCCGTCGTCGGGGCCAGTCGACGGGAGTCGACCATCGGCAACATGTTCCTGGGCAACCTCAAGGCGGCGGGCTTCACCGGAGCACTCTTCCCGGTCAATCCGCATGCCGACGAGGTCCAGGGCCTGTCTGCGGTGCCCTCCATCGGCGCGATCAGCGAGCCGGTGGATCTGGCCGTCATCGCGGTGCCGGCCGAGCAGGTCCTCGATGTCGTTGACGAGTGCGCCGAGGCGCAGGTGAAGGCTCTCCTCGTGGTGTCCTCCGGGTTTGCCGAGGAGGACGAGGCAGGTGCCGAGCGGCAGGCCGAACTCGTGCGCCGGGCCCGGGGTGCGGGCATGCGGGTGGTCGGGCCCAACTCCTTCGGACTGATCAACAACGATCCTGCCGTCCAACTCAATGCCTCGTTGGCGCCCACGGTGCCTCCCACCGGCGCCTTCGGGCTCTTCGCCCAGTCGGGGGCCCTGGGCATTGCTGTGCTGGCCTCTGCGGCTCGGCGGCGACTGGGCATCTCGACCTTCGGGTCGGCGGGCAACCGAGCCGACGTGTCGGGCAACGACTTCATGCAGTACTGGATCGACGATGAGGGCACCAAGGGTGTCGGTCTCTATCTCGAGTCGATGGGCAACCCGCGAAAGTTCTCACGCATCGCCCGCAATCTCGCCCTCATCAAGCCGGTCATCGTCATCAAGTCGGGCGTGGCCCGTCGCGGACTGCCGCCGGGCCACAGCGTGCGGGAGACCAAGGCTCGCCCCGAGGTCTTCGAGGCGATGCTCCGCCAGGCGGGGGTCATCCGGGTGGAGAACGTCCACCAACTCTTCGACGTGGCCCAGGCGGTCGTCCACCAG
>Ga0209477_1000071_pt1 | contig 49007 bp, 51 predicted proteins | sample KloWWTupernatant_FD_187180 | JGI IMG/M metagenome (GOLD analysis project Ga0209477, IMG submission 187180) | Active sludge microbial communities from Klosterneuburg, Austria, studying microevolution and ecology of nitrifiers - Klosterneuburg... | ecosystem: Engineered > WWTP > Aerobic digester >...
CTGGCCATCGCCCGGGCCCTGGTGCGCAAGCCCGACATCTTCTTGTTCGACGACTCGTTCTCTGCCCTCGACCTGGCCACCGACGCCCGGCTCCGGGCCGCCCTCGCCCCGGTGGTGGCCCAGGCGGTCACGGTGATCGTGGCCCAGCGGGTGTCCACCATCATCAACGCCGACCAGATCCTGGTGGTCGAGGACGGCCAGCAGGTGGGCCTGGGCACCCACACCGAGCTGCTGGCCACCTGTCCCACCTACGCGGAGATCGTGGCCTCCCAGGACACCGGGGAGGCGGCGGCGTGAGCGACAACGCTCGGGGCGCCGCGGCCGGGCTCACGTCGCCGTCGCCGCGGCAGGCCGCCCGTGCCGATTGGCTGCCGACGGCGATCGTGCTCGGCATCGCCGCGGTCGTCGTCGTCGTCGCGGCGCTGGTCACGCCGAGCTTCCTCAGCGTCGACAACATCCGCGCCATCCTCCGCAACGCGCGGGCCGGCGTGCGTGCAGCAACGCGCGTGCGACGTGCGTGCAGCAGCGGGCCGGGTGCGAGCTACTCGCCGGGGGCGGGCTCGCCCGCCTCGGGCTCGCGTTTGCGCGCGGGTACCAGGCCGCGTCGGCGCCGTGCTCGTGCACGGCAAGGAGAACGCCTACCCCGCGCGCGAGCTCCAGGCCCCGGAGCTGCTCGCCGGCCTCGCCCAGCTGGCCGCGCTCGGCCTCCTGCTCGCCGCGCTCACGCGCCGCGTGTTTGCGGACCGGGCCGGGTGACGGTCGTGGCGTCGGGCGACGTCGCGCGCGAGGCGAGCGCCGTCCCGAACATCGTGTCCGGAAACGGCGAGCGGCGCGGCGCACGCAGGCGGATAATCCGCGCATGCTTCCCGATCAGGCCGCCTGCTATGCCGCATTGCTCGCGCACGACGCGCGCTTCGACGGACGCCTGTACGTCGGCGTGCGCTCGACCGGCGTCTATTGTCGCCCGGTCTGCCGCGTGCGCATGCCCAGGCGCGAGAACTGCCGGTTCTTTGCGAGCGCGGCGGCGGCCGAGCGCAACGGCTTCCGGCCGTGCCTGCGTTGCCGCCCCGAGCTCGCACCGGGGCGCGCGGGCATCGACATCGGCTCGCGGCTCGCGCAGGGTGCGGCGCGCCTGATCGAGGCCGGCGAGCTCGACGCCGGCGGCGTCGAGGCGGTCGCGGCGCGGACCGGCACGAGTTCGCGGCACCTGCGGCGCGTGTTCGTCGCCGAATTCGGCGTGACCCCGGTCGAGTATGCGCAGACGCATCGCCTGCTGCTCGCCAAGCGCCTGCTGACCGACACCGACTTGCCGGCGACCGAGGTCGCGTCGGCGTCCGGCTTTCGCAGCCTGCGACGATTCAATGCCGCGTTCCGCGAGCGCTACCGGCTCAGCCCCACGCAGCTGCGCGCCAATGCGGGTGCGGTGCCGGCGTCGACGATGCGTTTCAGGCTGGCGTACCGCCCGCCGTACGACTGGCAACGCGCGCTGGCCTTCCTGGCGTCGCGCTGCATCGATGGCGTCGAGGCGGTTCATGGCGAAACCTACCGGCGCACGGTGCGCTGGCGCGCCGCCGGCCGCGAGCTGAAAGGCTGGCTCGCGATGCGACCGCTGCCGTCGCGCGCACTGGTCGACGTCGAGCTGTCCGCGTCGCTGGCCGGCGCGATTCCGGCGATCCTGCAGCGCGTGCGCGACGTGTTCGATCTCGATTGCGAGCCGCTCGAAGTGCAGCGCGCGCTGGCCGCCGGTCCCGCGCCGGCGCCGACTGGCGACGGCCCGATGCGCCTGATCGGGGCGTTCGAGGGCTTCGAGCTCGCAGTGCGCGGGATCGTCGGGCAGCAGATCACCGTGAAGGCAGCGCGCACCATCGTGTCGCGCCTTGTCGCGCTTCATGGCGAGCCGCTCGACGGCGCGGCTCGCGCGGGCCCCGCCCGGCTCTTTCCCTCGGCCGCCACGATCGCATCGCTCGACGAAGGCGAGATCGCGGCGCTCGGGCTCCCCGGCGCCCGTGCGCGGAGCATCCGGGCCCTGGCGCGCGCGCTCGCCGACGGCGCGCTGGTGCTCGAGCCGCGTGCGCAGGCCGAGGCGACGATTGCCGCGCTGCAGGCCATCCCGGGCATCGGCGACTGGACGGCTCAGTACATCGCGATGCGCGCGCTGTGCTGGCCGGACGCGTTTCCGGCCGGCGACCTGGCGGTGCTCAGGGCGCTGGGCGCGCGGACGCCGGCGCAGGCGCGCGAACGCGCTCACGGGTGGCGGCCGTGGCGCGCTTACGCCGTGATGAACCTGTGGACATCGACGGGAGGTACGACGTGACGATCCGTTATTCGCTGTTCGGCTCGCGATTCGGCGAGGTGCTCGCCATCGCGAAGGACGACGGGCTCGCCGGGCTCTATTTCGTCGGCCAGAAGGATCAGCCCGACGTCGACGAACTCGAGCGGGCCGGCGCGGTGCGCGACGACGACTGGCCGGTGCTGGCTGCGGCCCGCCTGCAGATCGGGCAATACGCGGACGGCCGGCGCACCGCCTTCGAGCTGCGGGTCGATCTCGACGGAACGCCGTTCCAGCGACGTGTATGGGCGCAGCTGTTGGCCATACCGTACGGCCAGACGCTCAGTTACGCGGAAGTCGCGCGTCGCGCCGGTTCGCCGCGCGGCGTGCGCGCGGTGGGCGGCGCGATCGGTCGAAATCCCGTCTCGGTGGTCGTGCCTTGCCACCGCGTCGTCGGCAGCGACGGTTCGCTCACCGGCTACAGCGGCGGGATCGAGCGCAAGCGCGCGCTGCTGCGCGTAGAGGGGGCGATCTGAGTTGAAGCGTCGCGACGTCGGCGACCTGCTGCTGCTGGCCGCGTTGTGGGGCGGATCGTTCCTGTTCATGCGCGTCGCCGCGCCGCAGTTCGGCGCGTTTCCGCTGATGGCGCTGCGCACCGGCATCGGCGCGCTGGTGCTGCTGCCGTTCGTGGTGCACGCCTCGGGCGGCGCCGAACTGCGCGCCAACGCCGGGCGCATCGCGTGGGTCGGCCTGCTCAATTCAGCGCTGCCGTTCGTGATGTTCGGCTATGCGACGCAGTACCTGAGCGCCGGTTACACGTCGATCCTCAACGCGACCACGCCGTTCTGGGGCGCCGTCGTCGCGTACCTGTGGCTCGGCGAGCGGCTAGGGCGCTGGCGCGTGCTGGGGCTTGCGATCGGCTTCGGCGGCGTGCTCGTGCTGGTGTGGGGCCGCGTCGGCACGGGCGGTGACGCGAACGGTCTGGCGATTCTCGCGACGCTGGTGGCGACGCTTTGCTACGGCATCGCGTCGGCGGCGACGAAGAAGCAACTCGGCAACGTCAGCGCGCTGACCGGCGCGGCCGGCAGCCAGCTGTTCGCTGCCCTGATGCTGCTGCCGTTCGCCATCGCGTCGTGGCCCGCGCAGTCGCCGGACCGGCGGGCGTGGTCCAGCGCCGTGCTGATCGGCGTGCTGTGCACCGGGCTGGCGTACCTGATCTTCTTCCGGCTGATCGACCGGGTCGGCAGCACGCGCGCGATTTCCGTCACTTTCCTGGTGCCGGTGTTCGGCATGCTGTGGGGCGCGTTGTTTCTCGGCGAGGCGACCACGACGCGCATGTTCGCCGGCGCGGCCACGATCCTGGCGGGCACGGCGCTTACCACCGGTCTGCTCGACCCGCGGCGATGGCTCGCCGGGGCGCGAGCCGGAGCAGCGCCCGCGGGCAAGCCGGGCGCGCGTTCCTGACCGGCGGGCCCGAAAGACTGCGCAGCGGGTCAGAGACGCGCGCCGGTCGCGGCGTCGAAGACGTGAACCATGCCGGGTAGCGGTGCGAGCCCGATGCGGTCGCCGGGGCGGAAGCCATGGCGTTCGCGAAACGCCGCGGTCAGGCCGCCGCCGGCGAAGCGCGCGATGACCTGCGTGTCGGCGCCGGTCGGCTCGATGACCGCGACCTCGCAGGGAATTCCGCCGTCGTCGAGCGCCAGGTGCTCGGGTCGGATGCCGAACTTCACGGTCTGTCCCGCCTGGCCCGCGAGGGCCGGCATCGTGACGCGTGCGCCGCCCGGGAGTTCGACGCTCGCGCGGTCAGCGGCGATGCGTCCGTCGAGCAGGTTCATCGCCGGCGACCCGATGAAGGTCGCCACGAATGCGTTGACCGGGCGGTCGTAGAGTTCCAGCGGCGAGCCGACCTGCTCGACGACGCCGTCGTGCATCACGACGATCCGGTCGGCCATCGTCATGGCCTCGATCTGGTCGTGGGTCACGTAGATCGACGTGGTCTTCAGGCGCTGGTGCAGCTCGCGAATCTCGGCACGCATCTGAACCCGAAGTTTCGCGTCGAGGTTCGACAGCGGTTCGTCGAACAGGAAGACCTGCGGCTTGCGGACGATTGCGCGCCCCATCGCCACGCGTTGTCGCTGCCCGCCCGAGAGCTGCCGCGGATAGCGTTCGAGGTAGGGCGTCAGCCCGAGGATGCCGGCCGCCTCCGCGACGCGCTGGTCGATCTCTGCCCGCGGCCGCTTGGCCAGCACCAGCGAGAACGCCATGTTCTCGCGCACCTTCATGTGCGGGTAGAGCGCGTAGTTCTGGAAGACCATCGCGATGTCCCGGTCCTTGGCCTGGACGTCGTTGACGACACGATCGCCGATCCGGACCTGCCCCGACGTGATCTCCTCGAGCCCGGCGATCATCCTGAGCAAGGTCGACTTCCCGCACCCCGACGGACCGACCAGCACGCAGAACTCGCCGTCGGCGATCGTGACGTCGACCCCGTGGACGACTTCGATCGCGCCGTACGATTTCCTGACTCCTTCGATGGTCACCGATGCCAAGTGCCGGCTCCAGGGTTCGCGACGATCCGGCGACTTTAACCGAAGATGCCGGCGAGGTGACGGTGCTTGGCCACGACGACCGCGCATTGACCCGCATCAAGTCGATCCGCAGGCGGCCACGGCAGGATACGTGCATGGGGTCCGTGGTTCCACCGGTCGTGTCGCTGCGCAGCCTGCTGGCCAGGGCACTTGCGATGCGGCGGGAGGCGTCCGCGCGCTATCGCAGACTGGCGATGGAGCCGGCCGTGCGGGCGGTGCCGCACGTGGCCCGGGTATTCTCCCGTCTGGCGGTGATCGAGGCCGAGCAGGCCGCCCGCATCGAGCGCGACTTGCCCGATCTCGACGTCGGGACGATACTGGCCGAACAGGTTGCATGGGCCGAGCCGATGCGTCCGGCGCCCGCGGAGGGCCCGATGTCGCTCGGGGACGCGCTGGAGACGGCGCGCGTCAACGAGCGTGGCATGCGGGCGATCTTCGAGCACGTGGCCGCGACGTCGCCGAACGAGGCCGTGCGGATCCGGGCGCTGGAGTTCGCGCTCGCCGAGACGCGCCACCTGTCGACGATCGAAGAGGTGGTTGCGGCCGCCCGAGACGGAGGGAACGCATGACCCAGACGATTCCGACCACGTCGGCCGAGTTCGATCACACGCGCATCATCGAGCGGCCCGACGGGTTCTATTGGCAGGACGACCGGGATGACCGCGAATACGGGCCGTTCCAGACGATGGTCGACGCCGTCGCGGACATGCAGATGGCCGACGACGAGACGGCTGCCGAGGAATCGGACATCGACGACGTGCGCGTGGCCGAAGACGTCCTCGGCGTCCCCGACTGGATCGACCCCGACACCGGCCAGCTGGCCGACGACGAACGCACGCGCACCGACGATCATTGATCCGTCGCGATCCGGCACAATCGAGCGTATCGGCGCCCGGCCCGCAGCCGGGCACACCCTGAGACGAAGGAGTCCCATGCGTACACCGCTGCAGATCAACTTCCATGGCATGGACACGTCGCCGGCACTGGAGACGCTGATTCGCGACAAGACGGCCAAGCTCGAACAGTTCCACCCCAACGTCACAGGGTGCCGCGTCGTCATCGACAAGCCGCACCAGCACAAGCAGCAGGGCGAGCACTTCATCGTCTCGATCGACGTCTCGGTGCCCGGCAGCAACATCGTCGCCAATCACGCGCACCACGAGGATGTCCACGTGGCCTTGCGCGACGCCTTCTTCGCCGCGAGGCGCCAGCTCGAGGAACATGCGGTGCGCATGCGCGGCGACGTCAAGCGCCGGCCAGCGCTTCCGGCGGGCGAGTCGCTCGAGCGCGGCTCGCAAGCCGAGGCGGAAGCCGAGTAGCGCACCCGCCCAGGGCGGGTCAGCCCGCGGGTCGATCCATCCCCAAGCCGAGCAGCACCAGCGCGCCCAGCAGCAGGAACGTGCCGGCCGCGGCCAGCTGGATCGTGCGCACCGGCATCCACGCCGCGATGCGTTCGCCGAACAGCACGATGGGTGCGTTGGCGATCATCATCCCGAGCGTGGTGCCGGCGACCACGGGCACGAACGACGAGAACTGCGCGGCCAGCGCAACCGTGGCGACCTGGGTCTTGTCGCCCATCTCGACCAGGAAGAACGCGACCAGCGTCGCGCCGAACGCGCCGAAGCGCCGCGCCCTGCCGGCCTCGTCGTCGTCGAGCCGGTCGGGCACCAGCGTCCACAGCGCCATTGCGACGAACGACAGGCCGACGACCCAGCGCAGCATCGTGGGATCGACGAACTGCGTGATCCATGCACCGAGGCCGGCCGCGAGCGCGTGGTTCGCCAGCGTCGCCAGCAGGATGCCGGCGATGATCGGGCCGGGCCGCCTGAAGCGGGCCGCGAGCACGAGCGCGAGCAATTGGGTCTTGTCGCCGATCTCGGCCAGCGCGACGACACCCGTCGAGACGAGGAGGGCTTCCATGGCGGCGCGCATTCTACGCCGTCGATGACTCCAGTCCGAAGAAGGCGAGCACGTCGGCGCGACGAGCGTGCGTATCCGCGCGCCCGAGCGCAATGAGGCGTTCGAGGTAGACCGGCTCGAACAGCAGGTACGACAACAGGCCGGCGCTGCGCCGTTCGGTCGCACCGGTCATTCGCAGGATCGTGCGGATCGGCCGCGGCAGCGCGCCGCTCAGGCCGGCGGCCATCGCGTCGAGCCGGCGGCTCGGCGTGATGGCGAGCACGTCGATCGGGCGCAGCGCGGTGTGCCCGCGCTGCCCGGCCGGAATCAGCCGCAGCGTCTCGTTGATGCGCGTCAGTCGCTCGATGTCGGAGACCAGTCCGTCGAGGAAGAGGCTGGCCAGCGAGTGGCCGGCGACCTGCGCGAGGCTCGGGTACAGGTACTGCGACCCGGTGTGCGGGCTGCGCGGCGTTCCCGCCTCGAGGTGGCCCGCGCCGACGACGACGATGCGGTCGGCGCCGAGATGGATCGCGGGACTGATCGGTGCCAGCTGGCGCATCGAGCCGTCGCCGAAGAACTCGCGACGCCCGTCCAGCGCCAGCGACACCGCCGGGAACACGAACGGGATCGCGCTCGACGCCAGCAGGTGATCGATCGAGATCGACGCCGCGCAGGCGACCCGCTGCATGCGCGACCACGGCGCAATGGGCAGCCGGCTCTGGAAGTAGGTCACGTGCTGGCCGGACGTGTAGCTCGACGCGGTCACGGCCAGCGCGCGCAGGTGACCCTGATCGAGGCGTTCGGCGATGCGGCGCGGTTCGACCAGCCGTCGCAACAGGTCGGCCAGCGGCGCGTTGTCGAACAGCGAACGCGGACGCGAGCGGACCAGCCAGCCCATCGTCAGAGCGCCGAGCCAGTGCGCGGCGTTGCCCATCGCGCCGAGAGTGTCCGTGCGGTACACGTCGTTGGCGTGCAGCGCCGACCAGAGCGCGACCATCGAGCGCACGGTCCGTCCCGGATCGTCGCAACCGGCCGCGATGACCGCGGCGTTGACGGCGCCGGCCGAGGTGCCGCAGACGATCGCGTACGGGTTCAGTCGCGCCGGCCAGCCGCCTTCGTCGAGGATCTGCCGGAGCGCGTCCAGCACGCCGACCTGGTACGCGGCGCGCGCGCCGCCGCCCATCAGGACCAGGCCGGTTTCCCCACGCTCCGCGATCACCCCGCACGCTCCGTCCGCCGCCGGAATCCGACCGGAATTGGCCGGTTTCCAATGCCTCTGTATCCTCGGGTGCAGGAGCGCGGCGATACGCCCTGGTCGAACGGCGGGTTCGGGCGCACGAGTGGATCGTCACGAGGGACACGGACCGGCCCGGACCATGGAAGAAGCACACGCGATTCCGCACCTGCGCGAGACCCTGCTGTTCCTGGCGCTGGCAGGCGTGCTGGTGCCGCTGCTGCAGCGGTTCAGGGTGAGCAGCGTGCTCGGCTTCCTCGCGGTCGGCATCTTGGTCGGGCCGTTCGGGCTGGGCCGGCTGGCCGCCGACGTGCCGATCCTCCGCTGGCTCGTGTTCCCGAACCTCGAGGCGGTCGCGGTGTTGTCCGAGATCGGCGTGATGTTCCTGATGTTCATGATCGGCCTCGAGCTTTCGGCCGAGCGCTTGTGGTCGATGCGGCGCTGGGTGTTCGTCGCGGGCACTGCGCAGGTGCTGGCGAGCGCGGCCGCGATCGGCCTGATTGCGGCGGCATTCGGCAACCCGCTGTCGGCGGCGCTGGTGATCGGGCTCGCAATGTCGTTCTCGTCGACCGCGGTCGTGATGCAGCTGCTGTCGTCGCGCCGCGAACTCGGCACGCCGATCGGCCAGGCCAGTTTCTCGATCCTGCTGCTGCAGGATCTCGCGGTGGTGCCGGTGCTGATCCTGGTGGGCATGCTCGGCCGGCCCGGCGACACCTCGGTGACCGTGTCGATGGTGACCGCGATGGGCAAGGCGGTTGCCGCGATCGCGCTGATCTACGTGCTCGGGCGGGTCGTGATCCGGCCGCTGTTCAGGCACCTGGCGGCGAGCAGGCAGGCCGATACCTTCATGGCGTTGACGCTGCTCAGCACGCTGGGCATCGCTTCGCTCACCTGGCTCGCCGGTCTGTCGATGGCGCTGGGCGCGCTGCTCGCGGGCCTTCTGCTGGCTGAAACCGAGTACCGGCACGAGGTCGAGATCACGATCGATCCGTTTCGCGGCCTGCTGATGGGGCTGTTCTTCCTGTCGGTCGGGATGTCGATCGATCCGCTGGAGATCGTGCGCGCGCCCGCGCTGCTGCTCGGTTCGGTCGTCGGGCTGTTCGCGTTGAAGGCGATCATCGTCGGCGCGGTGGTTCGCATCGGTGGGCTGCCGCGCGGCAAGGCGGTCGAGGCCGGCCTGCTGCTCGGGCAGGGCGGCGAGTTCGCTTTCATCGTTTTCGGCGCGGCCTTGTCGCTCGGGCTGTTGCCCGAGCAGACCGGTCGCTTCATGTTGCTGGTGGTCGGCTTGTCGATGTTCGCCGCGCCGCTGGTGGCCGAGCTGGGCCGAAGGCTCGGCTCGAGCATGGAGCCGACGGCGCCGGCCGAACCGGTGTCGGATGCGCCGCTGCTGCCGGACCTGAGCGGTCACGTCGTGATTGCCGGCTACGGGCGGGTCGGCCAGCTGCTCGGCCAGCTGTTCGACTCGCAGGGTATCCGCTATGTCGCGATCGATCCCGACGCCCGGCTGGTCGCGGGCTTTCATTCGCAGGGCAGGCCGGTGTTCGTCGGCGACGCGAGCCGCGGCGAGCTGCTGCGCCGACTCGGACTCGACGAGGCGAGCGCGATCGTGCTGACGATGGATCACAGCTCCGCGGCGCTTCGCGCGGTGCAGAGCATCCGCCGCGAGTGGCCGAAGCTGGCGATCCTCGCGCGCGCCCGCGACGAGCGTCACGCGCTGGCGCTGCGCGAGGAGGGCGCCGACACGGTGATTCCCGAGGCGCTCGAGTCGGCACTGCAGCTCGCGGCACTGGCGCTGGCGCGTGCCGGGCTTCCCGGGGCGGTCCTGAGCGGGCTGCTCGAGCGCGAGCGCGAACAGCGGATCGCGTCGTTCCGCGGCGGACACGCCGCATGAAGAGCGGAGGACACGGGGCGTGACGGAAACCGGCGGCCGCGGTACGGCCTGGCACGCCATCGGCGTCGACGCGTTGCTGCAACGCTTCGACACCGACCGGCGGTGCGGATTGAGCGTGGCGACGGCGGCCGAGCGGCTGCACGAGCACGGGCCCAATGCGTTGCCGGCGCCGCCGCGAAAGCCACCTTGGCGACGGTTCGTCGAGCAGTTCCACGACGTGCTGATCTACGTCCTGCTGGCCGCGGCGCTCCTCACCGCAGTGCTCGGCCAGTGGATCGACGCCGGCGTCATCGTCGCGGTCGTGCTGGTCAACGCGGTGATCGGACTGATCCAGGAAGGCAAGGCGGAGCGATCGCTCGACGCGATCCGCGCGCTGCTGTCGCCGCGTGCGACGGTGCTGCGCGAAGGGCGCGCGCGCGAGGTGCCGGCGACCGAACTGGTGCCCGGCGACCTGGTGCTGCTGCAGTCGGGCGACAAGGTCGGTGCCGACCTGAGGCTGATCGAGGTGCGCTCGCTGCAGGTCGACGAATCGGCGCTGACCGGCGAGTCGCTGGCCGTGGCGAAGTCGATCGACGCCGTTCCGCCGGACACCGAGATCGGAGATCGCCACTGCATCGCGCACGCCGGCACCGTCGTGACGCACGGGCAAGCCGTCGGCGTCGTCGTGGCCACGGCGCGCGCGACCGAACTCGGGCGAATCGGCGCGCTGATGGCCTCGGTCGAGGCACTGCGTACGCCGCTGCTGGCCAAGCTCGAGACCTTCGGCCGCTGGCTCACTGTCGCGATCCTGCTGCTGGCGACGGCGACCTTCCTGATCGGCACGCTCGGCCGCGGTTTCGCACCGGAGCAGATGTTCATGGCGGCGGTCGGGCTGGCCGTGGCGGCGATTCCCGAGGGGCTGCCGGCCGCACTGACCATCGTGCTGGCGATCGGCGTGCAGCGGATGGCCCGGCGCAACGCGATCGTGCGCCGGCTGCCGGCCGTCGAGTCGCTGGGGTCGGTGACCGTGATCTGCTCGGACAAGACCGGCACGCTGACCCGCAACGAAATGACCGTGCGCCGCGTGTTGACCGCTTCGGGCGACTACGAGGTCGAGGGAACGGGCTACGCGCCGCGCGGCGGCTTTGCGGTCGGCGGCTGTCGCGCGGCGCCGGACGAGGTTCCGCTGCTCGCGGACATCGGCCGTGTCGCGGCATTGTGCAACGACAGCCGTCTCGTGGCCGTCGAAGGCCGCTGGGAGGTCGAGGGCGATCCGATGGAGGCCGCGCTCCTGTCGCTGGCGGCAAAGGCGGGGGTCGATGCTCACGAGGCCTCCGAGGACTGGCCTCGCGACGACGTGATCCCGTTCGAATCCGAGCACCGCTTCATGGCGACGCTGCACCACGACCACCACGGCCGCAGGCTGGTCCTGCTCAAGGGTGCGCCCGAGCGCGTGCTGGAACTGTGCGATCGCGAGCGCGACGATGCCGGCGCCGACCGTGCGATCGATCGCGACCGCTGGAGCGATCGTTCGCGCGACGTCGCAGCCGACGGCCACCGGCTGCTCGCGCTCGCACAGCGCGAGGCGGGCGACGACGAGTCGGCCCTGGGCTTCGACGAGGTCGAGCGCGGCGGCTTCGCGATGCTGGCGCTGGTCGGGATCTCGGACCCGCCGCGCGACGAGGCGATCGAGGCGATAGCGCGATGCCGGCAGGCCGGCATTCGCGTCAAGATGGTCACGGGGGACCATGCGCTCACCGCGCATGCGATCGGGCGAGCGCTCGGGCTGGGCGACGACCCGGAGGTGCTCACCGGTGCCGAACTCGAGGGCGTCGACGCGGCGGAGTGGCAACGCGTGGCCGATCGCGCGGCGATCTTCGCGCGCGTGAGCCCGGAGCACAAGCTGCGCCTGGTCGAGGCCTTGCAGGCACGCGGTGAACAGGTCGCGATGACCGGCGACGGCGTCAACGACGCGCCGGCGTTGCGGCGTGCCGATGTCGGGATCGCGATGGGCGCCAAGGGCACCGAGGCGGCCAAGGAAGCCTCCGAGATCGTGCTCGCCGACGACAACTTCGCGACGATCGCGCACGCGGTCGAAGAGGGGCGCGCCACCTACGAGAACCTGAAGAAGGTGATCGTCCATATGCTGCCGACCAACGGCGGCGAGGCAGCGATGATGCTGCTGCCGATCGTGTTCGGCGCGCAGGCGGTGCTGCCGATCACGCCGACGCAGATCCTGTGGGTCAACATGGTCTGCGTCGTGGCGTTGACGCTGTCGTTGGCGATGGAGCCGGTCGAGAGCGCGGTGATGCGACGTCCGCCGCGTCCACCCGGCGAGCGCCTGCTCTCGCGGATGCTGGTCTGGAGGCTGCTGCTGGTTTCCGTGCTGCTCGTCGTGGCCTCCTACGGCCTGTACCTGTACGAGCTGTCGAACGACGGCGATCTCGCCCGCGCGCGCACGGTCGCCGTCAATACGCTGGTGGCCGGCGAGGCGTTCTACCTGTTCAACTGCCGCCACCTCAGGGAACCGGTGCTGAACCTGGAAGGCCTGACCGGGAATCGCTGGGTGCTGGTGTCGGTCGGGGTGCTGGTGCTGCTGCAGGCCGCCTTCACCTACGCACCGCCGATGCAGGCCCTGTTCGGCACGGTCGGCCTGTCGGGAATCGAATGGCTGAGGATCGTCGGCGCCGGACTGGCCATCCTGCTGATCGTCGAGGCCGACAAGGCGGTCGTGCGGCGGCGCCGCCGCACGAAGGCGAAAGCGGCCTGACGGGACGCTGCGATGAACGAGACCTTTCACGTCATGACGGCGCTGATGCTGGTGGCCGCGCTGCTCGGCGCGCTGGCGCTGCAACTGCGGCAGCCGCTGATCGTCGCGTTCATCGTCACCGGCATCCTGGTCGGCCCCGCCGTGCTCGACTGGGTCCGCCCCGACGACCAGATCACCGCGCTGGCCGAGATCGGCGTGACCGTGCTGCTGTTCGCGGTCGGGCTGAAGCTGGACATGCAGCACGTGCGAACGCTCGGGCCGGTCGCCCTGGCCACGGGGATCGGTCAACTGGCGTTCACGATCCTGTTCGGCTACCTGATCGGCATCGGGCTGGGGATGGGCGCGCTGCAGGCGGTCTACGTCGCGGTGGCGCTGACCTTTTCGAGCACGATCATCATCGTCAAGCTGCTGTCGGACAAGCGCGAGCTGGATTCGCTGCACGGACGGATCGCGGTCGGCTTCCTGATCGTCCAGGACATCGCGGTGGTGATCGCGATGATGGTCGTCGGCTCGCTCGGCGGCGGGGGCGACGCGGGAGGATGGATCCTCGTGACCGCGTCGGTGGCCGCGAAGCTCGTGGTCGCCGTGCTGCTCGTGTTCGCGTTGATGCGATACCTGCTGCCGTGGCTCATGAAGATCGTCTCGCGGTCGCAGGAACTGCTGCTGATCTTCGCGATCGCGTGGGGCACGGCGCTCGCGGTTCTCGGCGAGGCCGCCGGTTTCAGCAAGGAAGTCGGAGCGTTCCTGGCCGGATTCTCGCTCGCATCGAGCGAGTACCGCGAATCGATCAGCGCGCGGCTGAGCGGCATCCGCGATTTCCTGCTGCTGTTCTTCTTCGTCGAGCTCGGCGCGCGGCTCGAGTTCGATGCGCTCGGCGCGCAGTTGTTCGAATCGGCGGTGTTCTCGGCCTTCGTTCTGATCGGCAATCCGCTGATCGTGATGGCGATCATGGGCTACATGGGATACCGGCAGCGCACGGGCTTTCTCGCCGGGCTCACGGTGGCGCAGATCAGCGAGTTCTCGATCGTTTTCGTCGCGATGGGGATGTCGCTGGGTCACGTCGACAACTCGGTGCTGAGCCTGATCACGCTGGTCGGGCTGGTCACCATCGCCGCATCGACCTACATGATCCTCTACTCGCAGGCGCTGTATGCCGCGATCGAACCGTGGCTGTCGGCCTTCGAGCGCAGGATTCCGTACCGCGAGCGCGAGTACGAGCGCGGCACGACCGGGAACGACGCGCCGCAGGTCATCGTGTACGGCCTGGGCCGCTACGGCAGTCGCCTGATGTCGAGGCTCGAGGGATACGGCGTGCGGGTACTGGGCGTCGATTTCGACCCGGAGGCGGTGCGCGACATGCGCCGGGCGGGACACGAGATCGCGTTCGGCGACGCCGAGGATCCGGAGTTCCCGCTCTCGCTGCCGCTGCGCCGCTGCCGTTGGGTGGTGAGCACGCTGGACGAGGATGACATCAACGCGGTGCTGATCGGCGCGTTGCGGCGCGCGGGATTCTCGGGCGACGTCGCAGCCGTCGCCCACCGACCCGACGAGGCCGGGCCGCTGCGGCGCGCCGGCGTGGCGCTGCTGCTCACGCCGTTTGCCGATGCGGCCGACTTCGCAGCCGATCGACTGCATGCCGCCCTTTCCGCTTCGGAGGACTGACATGGACAAGCCTGGCTCGATCCTGGTCGCCACGGACTTTTCGCGCGACGCCGCACTCGCCGCATCTCGTGCGGTGGCGCTCGCCGGCGAGCTCGGCGTCGACGACGTGCGGCTGCTGCACGTCGTCGACGCGCCGTGGCTCGGCACGCTGCAACAGTGGTTCGGGCTTGCCGAGTCGTCGCGACAGGGCCTGGTCGACGAGGCGGAGCGCTCGATGGCGGGACTGGTCTCGGCGATCGAGGCCGAGACCGGTCGCCGGGTCGCCTCCAGCGTGGTGGTTGGCAACCTGCTCGAGGCCGTGATCGAGCGCGCGGCGCGGGCCGACCTGCTCGTGGTCGGCGCGCGCGGACAGCATCCGGTGCGCGACTTCGCGATCGGCACCACCGGCGAGCGGCTGCTTCGCAAGCGTCGCGGGACGATGCTGGTCACGCGGCGCAAGCCCGTGAGCAGCTACCGGAGGGTGCTGGCGCCGGTCGATTTCTCGAAGCATTCGGCGCGGGTGCTCAGGCAGGCAACGTCGATAGCGCCCGCGGCGCAGATCGACGTCCTGCACGCGTTCGAAGTCCCGTTCGAGAGCAAGCTGCGCTTCGCGGGCGTCGCCGACGACGAAATCCACCGCCTTCGGCAGCACGCGCGTGCGCAGGCTGTCGACAGCGTCGCCAGGCTCGTGGCCGAGGCCGGCGTCGATGCGGCGCGCGTGCGTCGCAGGGTCGAGCACGGTTACGCGCCCCGTGTGATCGTCGATGCCGCCCGCGAGGCCGACGCCGACCTGATCGTCATCGGCAAGCACGGCGAGTCGATCGTCGAGGACCTGCTGCTCGGCAGCGTGACGCTGCACGTGCTTGGCGAGGCGCGCTGCGACGTGCTCGTGGTCAGTACCGCGCAGCCGTAGCGCGACGTCGCTGCGCGGGGGTCAGTCCTCGAACGGCAACCCGACGTAGTTCTCGGCCAGCGACGTCGACGCGGACCTCGAGCCGACCAGGTAGTCGAGCTCGGTTTCCTGGATCTTCTGGCCGAACTCGCCGGTGTCGGGAAAGCGGTGCATCATCGACGTCATCCACCACGAGAAGCGCACCGCCTTCCACACGCGCCGCAGGCACTTGTCGGAGTAGGCGTCGATCTCCTTCATCGAGCCGCTGCGATAGTGGTCGATCAGCGCGCGCGACAGGTAGCGCACGTCGCTGGCCGCGAGGTTGAGCCCCTTCGCGCCGGTCGGCGGCACGATGTGCGCGGCATCGCCGGCGAGCAACAGCCGGCCGAAGCGCATCGGCTCGGCCACGAAGCTGCGCAACGGCGCGATGCTCTTCTCGATCGACGGACCGGTGACGATGGTCGCGGCGGCCCGGGCGTCGAGACGGCGCTTCAGCTCGTCCCAGAAGCGGTCGTCCGACCAGTCCTCGACCTTCTCGTCGAGCGGGACCTGCACGTAGTAGCGGCTGCGCGTTCGCGAGCGCATGCTGCACAGCGCGAAGCCGCGCGGGTGGTTCACGTAGATCAGCTCGTGCGAAACCGGCGGCACGTCGGCGAGGATGCCGAGCCAGCCGAACGGGTAGACGCGCTCGTAGTGCTTCACCGCGCCGGCCGGCAGGCTCTCGCGGCACACGCCGTGGAAGCCGTCGCAGCCGGCGATGAAGTCGCAGGCGATCTCGTGCGTGGCGCCGTCCTTGCGGTAGCGCACGATCGGCGAGTTCGTGTCGAAGCCTTGGATGCCGACGTCCTCGGCCTCGTAGACGGTCTTGGCGCCGGCAGCGGCGCGCGCGTCCATCAGGTCTCGCGTGACCTCGGTCTGCCCGTAGACGGTCACGTGCTTACCGCCGGCGAGGCCGGCCAGGTCGATGCGGTGGCGCTCGCCGTCGAAGCACAACTCGATGCCGCCGTGGACCAGCCCCTCGGCGTGCAGGCGCTGGCCGACGCCGGCCTCGTCGAGCAGGTCGACCGCGCCCTGCTCGAGCACGCCGGCGCGGATCCGGCTCAGCACGTAGTCGCCGCTCTTGCGTTCGAGGATCATCGCGTCGATGCCCGCCCGGTGCAGCAACTGACCCAGCAGCAGCCCCGAGGGACCCGCGCCGATGATCGCGACCTGTACCCGCATGTTCTCTCTCCCGTTGCGTAAGGCAAGTTTACGGCGAACGAGCGGCGATAATTGCTGATCTGCCGCAATCCCCTGTCCGGAGAGCCGATGTCGCTCGTCTATCTCGTTCGCCACGCCCAGGCATCGTTCGGCGCCCGGGACTACGACCGGCTCTCCGAGCTGGGACGCCAGCAGGCACGCTGGCTCGGCGACTATTTCGCCGGGCGCGGGCTGCGCTTCGCGCGCGTGATGGCCGGCACGCTGACGCGCCAGCAGGACACCGCGCGCGAGGTCATTGCGGCGATGGGTGCGTCCGATGCGGAACTCGTCACGCACGGCGGCCTCGACGAGTACCACGGCGAGGCGCTGTATTCGGCCTATGCCGGCGGCGTCGACCCGCGCGAGCACCAGCGCGCGGACTATCGCGCCTATTGGCGCGCGTTCCGTTCGGCGATGGAGGCGTGGGCCGCGGACCGGCTGGTCGGTGTACCGGAAACGTGGTCGGAGTTCGGCGCGCGCGTGCGTGCGGCGCTGGACGAAGCGGCGCGCGACACCGTCCGCGACGACGTCGTGCTGGTGGTCAGTTCGGGCGGCGCGATCGGGCGAGCGCTGGCCGACATCGCCGGCGCGCCGGCGCGCACCGCGATCGAGCTGAACCTTCAATGCCGCAACAGCGGCTTTTGCGAACTGATCGCGGGCGGCGGTGCACTGCGCCTGCTCAGCTTCAACAACGTGCCGCACCTGGAGGCGCCGGCGCGGCGGCACGCGATCACCTTCGCGTGAGCACGTCCGCGCATCGGGGCGCATCGCGCAGGCGCCTGCGCGATGCGGCGGCCGCCGCGGTGATGTCGCTGGCCGCCGCGTCGGGCCACGCGCAGCCTGCGACGGCTTCGCAGGCAGCGCCGTTCGAGGACACGATCGCGCAGCGCGTGCTGGCCTGCGCGGCCTGCCACGGCGCCGAGGGGCGCGCGACGCGCGACGGCTACTTTCCGCGCATCGCCGGCAAGCCTAGCGGCTACCTGTTCGAACAGCTTCGCAGTTTTCGCGACGGGCGCCGCTCGTACGCGCCGATGGCCGGCCTGCTCGCGAACCTCGGCGACGACTACCTGCGCGAGATCGCCGGACACTACGCCGGGCTCGATGCGCCTTACCCCGCACCGCTGCCGTCGCAGGTCGCGCCGGCGACGCTCGCGCGCGGCCGGGCGCTCGTGTTCGAGGGCGACGCGTCGCGCCAGTTGCCGGCCTGCGCCGACTGCCACGGACGCGCGCTCACTGGCGCGGCGCCGGCGATCCCGGGACTGCTCGGCCTGTCGCGCGACTACCTGAACGCGCAGTTCGGCGCGTGGCGCGACGGCTTGCGTCGGGCCGGCGAGCCCGACTGCATGGCGCAGATCGTGCGGCGCCTCGGCAGCGGGGACATCGCTGCGCTGTCCGGCTGGCTGTCCGCGCAGCCGGTTCCGAAGGGCCCGGCGCCCGGGCTCGATCCGGGCGCGCGCTTGCCGATGCGGTGCGGCAGCGTGGTCGCGGCAGCGCCGTCCGGACCCGCGTCGAGCGACCGCCCGGCGAAGGTCGCGCGCGGGGCCTACCTCGCCCGGGCCGGCAACTGTGCCGGCTGCCACACCGCGAGCGGTGGCGCGCCGTACGCCGGCGGGCGGGGCGTGGCCACGCCGTTCGGCACGGTGCACGCGCCGAACCTCACGCCCGACGACGAAACCGGGCTCGGCCGCTGGAGCGCCGAAGACTTCCGGCGCGCGCTGCGCGAAGGCCGATCGAAGGACGGGCGACCGCTCTATCCCGCGTTTCCGTATCCGCAGTACACGCGCGTGACCGACGAGGACGCCGACGCGATCTTCGCGTTCCTGCGCAGCCTGCCCGCGGTCCGGCAGCCGAATCGCGCGCACGCGCTGCGCTTTCCGTACGATCGACGCGTGGTCCTGGAGGTTTGGCGATGGCTGTTCTTTCGCCCGCAGCGCTTCGTCGCCGACGGCGCGCGCCCGGCCGAGTGGAACCGCGGCGCTTACCTCGTGACCGGGCTCGGGCACTGCGGAGCCTGCCACGGCGCTCGCAATGCCTTCGGCGCTGCGCGCGACCACCGGCGCTTCGACGGCGAGACGATGCCGGAGCAGGGCTGGTACGCGCCCTCGCTTCACGCCGGGCACGAGGCCGGGGTCGCCGACTGGCCGCTCGAGGACATCGTGACGCTGTTGCGGGTGGGGACGACGGCACGCGCCGGCGTCGCCGGTCCGATGGCCGAGGTCGTGCGGCAGGCTACGCAGCACTTGACCGACGCGGACCTGCGCGCGATCGGGGTATTCCTCGCGGCGTTGCCGGTGGACCGGTTCGACGCGGGCCCGAATCGCCGCTTCGACGCCAGCGCCGTCGGCGTCGGCGCCGCGAGGGACGCGCGCTCCGCGCCATGGTTCGCGCGCGGACAGCGCCGTTATGGCGAGCATTGTGCGGGATGCCACGGCGAGGATGGCGAGGGAGTGCCGAACGCCTATCCGGCGCTGGCCGGCAACCGGGCCGTGACCATGGAGCCGCCGGTCAACGTGGTCCGGATCGCGGCGCACGGCGGTTTTCCGCCGGCGACTGCGGGCAATCCGCGGCCCTTCGGCATGCCGCCGTTCACGCAGGCGCTCGACGACGCCGAACTTGCCGCGGTGTTGTCCTTCGTTCGCAATGCCTGGGGCAACCGTGCGTCGGCATTGTCGGCACCCGACGTGAGCCGCTACCGCGGCAGCGCCGGACAATGACGGCTGTCTTGACGCCGATCAGTCGGCGGAACGCGCCAGGCTGTGAAATTGGAGATCCACGTCTATCGCAGGGAGAAGTGCGATGTTCAGGAACCGTGACGACGCGGCGCGCCAGCTGGCGCAGGCGCTGGCCGCCTGGCGGGGAAGCAATCCGCTGGTGCTGGCGATTCCGCGCGGCGCGCTGCCCATGGGGCGGCTGATCGCCGACGAGCTCGGCGGCGAGCTCGACGTCGTGCTGGTGCGCAAGATCGGCGCCCGCTACCAGCCCGAGTTCGCGCTGGCGGCGATCGACGAGAACGGCGAGCTGCACTGGACGCCCGGCATCGACCCGGAGTCGGCCGACCCGCACTGGCTCGACCACGAGAAGCACGCGCAGCTGGAGTTGCTGCGCGGGCGGCGCGAGCGCTATCGCGCCGGTCGCCCCGCGATCGATCCGGCCGGGCGTGTCGTGATCGTCGTCGACGACGGACTCGCCACCGGCTCGACGATGGTCGCGGCGTTGCACGCGACGCGGGCGCGCAAGCCCGAGCGGCTGATCTGCGCGGTGCCGGTGGCCGCGCCGTCGGCGGTCGAGCGGGTGCGGCCGTACGCCGACGAGCTGGTCTGCCTGTCGACGCCGGTGTTCTTCCAGGCGGTGTCGCAGTTCTACCGCGAGTTTCCGCAGGTCGAGGACGCGGAGGCCGAGCGCATCCTGTCCGAAGCGCGCAAGGAAGCCAGCGGCGGCGCGTGAGCCGATGGCTGGTCGCGACGCTCCTGAAGCGAAACCTGTGGACGAGCGGACAAGCCGGGACCGGGTCAGCCCGACCGTACCGGAATTCGCACGTCCACACGGAGCCCCCCCACGTTCGCCGAGCGCGAATAGCGGATCGCGCCGCCGTACTGCGCGACGATGTCGCCGGCGATCGCCAGCCCCAGGCCGTGACCGGGGCGCTGCTCGTCGCCGCGCATCCCGGCCGTGCCGAGTCGACCGAGCAGTTCGTCGGATACGCCCGGCCCGTCGTCTTCGACTCCTTCGCGCTTGCGATGCCGGCGACGGCGGTGTCCGGCAGTATCGGCGCCTTTCGCTGAAGCGAAGCTGAACGCAGGGGCGACGCCGCGCCTGCGGGCGCGCCGCGGGAGGGTGGACTCAGCCGGCGAAGAACAGCGCCGTCATGACCAGTCCGGTCGCGACGATCCCCGCGCGCAGGATCGGTGGCGGGACTCGTCGCGCGACCCTTGCTCCGAGGTAGCCGCCAGCGGTCGCCGCGACCATCATCGCCAGCGCCTGCGGCCACAGCACGAGACCTCCCCATGCGTAGATCGCGACCGCGATCGCGGTCAGCAGCGCCGATACCAGGTTCTTCAGGCCATTCATCGCGTTGAGGTTCGACTGACCGAGCAGGCCGAACAGCGCGAGCAGCAGGATCCCCAGCCCGCCATTGAAGTAGCCGCCATACACCGCGACCGCCATTGCGCCGGCGATTCCGCGCGCGGTGCCGGCCGGCGCGCCGTGCGCCCGCCGCATGAGCCGCGGTCCGAATGCGAACAGGAGGGTTGCGGCGAGCAGCAGCCACGGCACCAGGCCGCGGAAGGTCGCATCGTCGGTCGACAGCAGCAGCGCGGCGCCGATCGCGCCGCCGATGAGGCTCGCGGCGACCAGCGTTCGCATCGACATCCCCGGCGGTGCCTGCACGTCGGAGCGGAAGCCGAGCGCGCCCGAGACGTAGCCGGGCAGCAACGCAACCGTGCCGGTGGCGTTGGCCACGACCGCCGGCACGCCGGTGAACACGAGCGCCGGCAGGGTCAGGAAGCTGCCGCCGCCGGCGACGGCGTTGAGCGCGCCGGCGACGAAGGCGGCAAGCAGCAGCAGCGCGAGATGGAGGAGGTCGGACACGGCGATCGGCGGCATCGGCAGGCGGGCGCGGCTCGCAGTCTACGTCTTCGTGCGCACTGCCCCGCTGCACGCCGAAGGCGCCGTGGCCATTCTGGCGCAAGTGATCGGCACAATGCGAAAGGCCGGCCGCGCGCACCTGCGTGCGCGCGGCCGGCCCGGATCGGCGACCGAGAACGCTCAGTTCGGCAGCACGACCGTGTCGATCACGTGGATCACGCCGTTGTCGGCCACGATGTCGGTGGCCGTCACCCGCGCAGCGTCGACGGTCACTCCGCCGGTCGTGCCGATGGTCAGCTCCGAGCCCTGCAGCGACTTGACCTTGCCCGCCTTGACGTCGCTGGCCATGACCTTGCCGGCGACGACGTGGTACGTGAGCACCGCGGTCAGCTTCGCCTTGTCCGCGAGCAGCGCGTCCAGCTGCGCCTTCGGGATCTTGGCGAACGCCTCGTCGGTCGGCGCGAACACGGTGAACGGGCCCTCGCCCTTGAGCGTGTCGACCAGCCCGGCGGCGGTCAGCGCCGCGGCCAGAGTGTTGAACTTGCCCGCGCCGACGGCGGTGTCGACGATGTCCTTCGCCTGAGCGGACAGCGCGGCGAGCGAGAGGGCGGTAGCGACGAAGAGCTTTTTCATGGATGACTCCGTGGAGTTGGATGGCCCGGGACGGGCCGGAGAGGAAATGGGGAGATGCAGGGTTTCGGCGATGCCGGTCACAGCGGCGGCAGGACCACCTTGTCGATCACGTGGATCACGCCGTTGCTGGCCACGACGTCGGTCGCGAGCAGCGACGCCACGCGAGCGCGGCCGTCGGTGATCGCGAGATCGGCGCCGACCGAGAACGTGTCGCCTTGCACCGTCGAGACCACCGCGGGCTTGGGCAGCGCCACGACGTCGGCGGCTCGCAGGTCGCCGGCGACCACGTGGTAGGTCAGCACGCCGGCGAGGCCCGGGTCGTCAAGCAGCTGCGCCTTCGTGACGCCGAGTTCGGCGAGCGCGGCCGCGAACGCGTCGTTCGTCGGGGCGAAGACGGTCAGCGGGCCGGCGCCGCCGAGCGTCGCAGCCAGGTTCGCTTTCACGACGGCTTCCACCAGGATCGAGAATGTCGGGTTCAGCTGCGCCATCTGCACGATGCTGAGCACGCCCGGCGGCACCAGCACCTTGTCGACCACGTGGATGACGCCGTTGCTCGCCGAGACGTCGGCGGTGGTGACCGTCGCGGCCGTCAGGACCTCGTCGGTGATCCGGACCCCGGAGGTGGCGTCCACGGCCAGCGTCGTCGCCGCGCCCTCGAAGCCGTACAACGTGGCCTGCGTGGCGCCACCCGCGACCAGGTCGGCCGCCAGCTTCTTCGCCGGCAGCACGTGGTACTGAAGGATCTTCGCCAGCGTGGCGGCGTCGAGCGCGGCGACCATGTCGGCAGCGCTCGCGAAGCCGAGCGTGCCGGCCAGCGTCGTGAACGCGGCATCGGTGGGGGCGAACACGGTGAGATTGCTCGCGGCGTCGTTCAGCGCGGGCACCAGTCCGGCCTTGTCGGCAGCGGCGACCAACGCGTTGAAGCCGGACGAGGTCGCCACCTGCGCGAGGGTTCCGGGCGGCGCGGGGTCGTCGTTGCTGCTGCCGCAAGCGGCCAGCAGGGAAACGGCAGAGACCGCAGCAAGTCGTTTGATCCAGTGCAACATTCTGATTCTCCAGGTGTAAAGGGCGAGGCGGAGGGTGGTCGGGCGCCGGGTCACCCGCGTCGGCGGAGTGCCTGCAACCCGCCTGCGTTGAACTGCGCAGGCCGAAAAATGAACTGTGCAGTTCACAATGTCAACTATAGGGTATATATCGGAACCAATCATTTATAGATTGGAACCAGTAGTAGAAAAAGCGCCGGAACCGTTTACAATGGCGTCATGACTCGACCCTCGTTCCGCCAGCAGGTGCTTCGCGCCCGCGAAGACGCGATCCTCGCGTCGGTCAATCGGCTGCTCGCCGAGAAGGGCTTCGACTCGATGACGATCGACGAGGTCGCTGCCGACGTCGGCATCGCGAAGGCGAGCCTGTACAAGCACTTCGCGTCGAAGGAGGAGCTGGCCGCGGCGGCGATGGTCCAGGTGCTCGATCGCGCGCTCGCCTTCCTGGCCGTCCAGGCCGACGCGAACGCGAGCGCGCTGGAGCGAGTCAGGGCGGCCGCGAGATGGACGATGCAGGTCCAGCTCGCCGGTGAGATGCCTTCGCTGCCGGCGCAGAATTCGGCGCTGCGCTCGGCGCTGGTTGCCGACCGGGCCTACACCGACAAGCTGATGGAGCTCAGCGAAGTGCTCGGCGGCTGGATCGTCGAGGCGCAGAAGTCCGGGCAGCTGAACCCGAAACTGCCCTCCGAGGTGATCCTTTACACGTTGTTTGGCCGGGCCTGCGATCCGGTGCTCGGCTTGCTGAAGTCGAGCGGCAATTACCCGGACGAGCGCATCGTCGAGATGATGATGTCGACCTGCTTCGACGGACTCGCCGGCGGTACGGCCCCGGGGCGCGCCCGGACCGCAGTCGTTCGCGCCAGCACGCCGCTCGGCCGGCCTTCACCCTGACCTGTTTCTTGCAGCCTTCCGCGCGCCGTCGGCGACGCCGCGGCGCCAGAGCGCCGGATCCGGTCGACCTGCGCCGGGCTGCCCGCCCGAGCCGCGACCCCGTTGACATCGGTCAAGCCGGCCGGATGCGGATCGCGTATTCGTAGCCGCGGACAACGCATCGCTGCACCGGGAGAAAGGCATGGCACACAAGCAGGTTCTGTTTCGTTCGGCGGCGCGCGAGAAGGTGCTGCGCGGCGCCACGCAACTCGCCGACGCGGTCCGCGTGACGCTCGGTCCGCGCTCGAAGTCGGTGTTGATCGACAGGAAGTGGGGCGAGCCGATCGTCTGCAACGACGGCGTGACCATCGCGAAGGAGTTCGACCTGAAGGACGCGGAGGAGAACCTGGGCGCGAAGATGCTGCGCCAGGCGGCCGTGAAGACCGGCGACGTGGTCGGCGACGGCACCAGCACCGCGACGATCCTCGCGCATGCGATCTTCGCCGACGGCGTGCGGAACGTGGTGGCCGGCGCCAGCGCGATCGACATCAAGCGCGGGCTCGACCGGGCCTCGAAGCGCGCGATCGAGTCGTTGCGCGCGCTGTCGCGGCCGGTCGCGACGCGCAAGGAGCGGGCCCAGGTCGCCGCGATTTCCGCGCACAACGACGCCGAGATCGGCGAACTGGTCGCCGAGGCGATCGACAAGGTGGGCAACGAAGGCGTGATCACCGTCGAGGAATCGAAGACCACCGAGACGGTGCTCGACGTCGTCGAGGGCATGCAGTTCGACCGCGGCTACCAGTCGCCGTACTTCATCACCAATCCCGAGCGCATGGAGGCGGTCCTCGAGGATTGCCTGGTGCTGCTGTGCGATCGCAAGATCGGCGTGCTCGCCGACATGATCCCGCTGCTAGAAAAGGTCGTGAAGACTGCGCGACCGTTGCTGGTCGTGGCCGAGGAACTCGAGGGCGAGGCGCTCGCCACGCTCATCGTCAACCAGGTCCGGGGCGTGCTCAGGAGTTGCGCGGTGAAGGCGCCGGGCTTCGGAGATCGCCGCAAGGCCATGCTCGAGGACATCGCGATCCTGACCGGCGGGCAGGTGATCTCCGAAGAGCTCGGCCTGAAGCTCGAGAACACTACGCTCGAGCAACTCGGCCACGCCAGGCGCGTGGTCGTTGACAAGGACAGCACGACGATCATCGGCGGCATGGGCGACGCGAAGGCGATCGAGGGACGCGTCGAGCAGCTGCGACGCGAGATCGACAAGGCCACCAGCGACTATGACCGCGAGAAGCTGCAGGAGCGCGTGGCCAAGCTCGCCGGCGGCGTGGCGGTGATCCGCGTCGGCGCGCCGTCGGAGGCCGAGATGAAGTCGAAGAAGGACGCCCTCGACGACGCCATCAGCGCCACCAAGGCGGCGGTCGCCGAAGGCATCGTTCCGGGCGGAGGGCTCGCGTTGTTGCGGTGCGTCGACGCGGTGTCGGAGGAAGAGGCGAAAGCCGAGGGCGACGAGCGCACCGGGCTGCAGATCCTGAGGCGCGCGCTCGAGGCGCCGACGCGCCAGATCGCCGAGAACTCGGCGGTCGACGGTGGCGTGGTGGTCGCGAGGATGCTCGAGGGCAAGGGCGCCTACGGTTTCGACGCCGGGCGAAAGCAGTATGTCGACCTGATGGAGGCCGGCATCATCGACCCGACGAAGGTGGTTCGCATCGCGCTCGAGAACGCGGTGTCGGTGGCGAGCGTGCTGCTGCTGACCGAGGCGACGATGACCGAGCTGCCGGAGACCAAGCCGGAGCGCGGCGGCGAGCCGGAAATGCCGATGTAGAGGCGCGGATCGGCGCGAGGTTTTCGCGCGGGGCGGCCCGTGCGCCGACGGCGCAGCGCTCGCGGGATACCCGCTTCGCGCGCGTGCCATGCCGCGCGGCGCCGCGAAGGCTCGCGTACGATGCCTTCCGAACACTGGTGATACCGACTCGTCATGAAAGCTGATCGCCCCGTGCCGGCAGCGCCGGCCTTCTTTGCCGACGCCCCAACGATCCTGGTCCACGATGCGCTGGCCGCTTTCCTCGGCGCCGCCGACGGCGGCGTCGTCGAGTACCGCTACGCCGATGCGGTGAAGCTGGCCGGCCATTCGTGCCCGACGGTTGCCGGCTCGTTCATGATGGCGCGCGCCGCGCTGCGCGCGCTGTATCCGGACCCGGGGTCACTGCCCGAGCGCGGCGAGATCCGGGTCGACCTGCGCGATCGGCTCGATGCCGGAGTGGCAGGCGTCATTGGCTCCGTTCTGGGCCTGGTCACCGGCGCCGCCGGCGATGGAGGTTTCCGCGGCATCGGCGGGCGCTTCGTGCGTCGCGAACGACTGCACTACGGGCAGCCGGTCGCCGACGGCGAAGTCCGCTTCACTCGGCTCGACGACGGGCATTCGGTGGCGGCGACGCTGCACCTGGAGCGCGTGCCGGGCGATCCGCAGATGGCGTGGGCGATGTCGCGCTGCCTCGGCGGCGATGCACAGCCCGAGGAGGCCAAGCTGTTCCGGGAGTTGTGGCAGGACCGAGTGCGCCGGATCCTGATCGAGCACGCCGAAGACCCTGAACTGGTCGCGATCGTCCCGGGGCGCTGAGAGGGCGCTCGACCGCCCGAAGACCCCGCTCGCGTCGCGGTTGACACAAACAGTACCAAAACGGTACTGTTTCATCCGTACTGGCGCGACATCGTGATGCCAGGGGAGGCCGGCAGCGATGCTAAGGATCAGCAGACTCGCGGACTACGGGACCATGGTGATGAGCCAGATGGCCAGCCAGCCCGAGCGCCTGTTCAGCGCGAACGACCTCGCCGCCACGCTGGGCCTGGGCCGCGCCACGGTCAGCAAGGTGCTCAAGAGCCTGGCGCGCCACGAACTGGTCGCGGGCGTTCGCGGGTTGCACGGCGGCTATTCGCTCGCGCGGCCGCCGCAGCGGATCACCATTGCCGACGTCGTCGACGCGCTGGAAGACCAGCCATTCGGGCTGACCGAATGCAGCGCTACGGACGGGCTCTGCGACATCGAGACCAGCTGCCACGTGCGGGCGAACTGGCAGAAGATCAGCCTGATCGTCCGCCGCGCGCTCGAGGGCGTGACGCTTGCCGACATGGTCAAGCCGACCCCGCTCGAACATCCGGTGGTGCTGCACGGCGTGAGTGTGCCCCGCAGCCCCGACGCCCAGCCGACGCGCCCGGCCCAATGACAGGAAGCAATGCATCATGAACGCAGTCACCAACAAGCTCGACACTTTCCTCGACCGCGAGTACGAGGCCGGCTTCGTCACCGACGTCGAGAGCGACACGATCCCGAAGGGGCTGTCCGAGGACACGATCCGACTGATCTCGGCGCGCAAGAACGAGCCCGCCTTCATGCTCGAGTGGCGGCTGCAGGCGTACCGGCGCTGGCTGACGATGACCGAGCCGGCGTGGGCGCAGGTGCACTACCCGAAGATCGACTTCCAGGACATTGCCTACTACTCGGCGCCGAAGAACAAGAACGACGGCCCGAAGAGCCTCGACGAAGTCGATCCGGAACTGCTGCGCACCTACGAGAAGCTCGGCGTGCCGCTGCACGAGCGCGCCCGGCTCGCCGGCGTCGCGGTCGACGCGGTATTCGACTCGGTGTCGGTGGCCACCACGTTCAAGAAGCAGCTCGGCGAGCACGGCGTCATCTTCTGTTCGTTCTCCGAGGCGGTGAAGGAGCACCCCGAGCTGGTGCAGAAGTATCTCGGCTCGGTGGTGCCGCAGGGCGACAACTTCTACGCCGCGCTCAATTCGGCGGTGTTCTCCGACGGCTCGTTCGTCTACATCCCGAAGGGCGTCAAGTGCCCGATGGAGCTTTCGACCTACTTCCGCATCAACGCGCGCGACACCGGCCAGTTCGAGCGCACGCTGATCGTCGCCGACGAGGGCGCTTCGGTCAGCTACCTCGAGGGCTGTACGGCGCCGATGCGCGACGAGAACCAGCTGCACGCCGCCGTGGTCGAGCTGGTCGCGATGGACGACGCGCACATCAAGTACTCGACGGTGCAGAACTGGTACCCGGGCGACAAGGACGGCAAGGGCGGCATCTACAACTTCGTGACCAAGCGCGGCGACTGTCGCGGCGCTCGCTCGCGCATCTCGTGGACGCAGGTCGAGACCGGCTCGGCGATCACGTGGAAGTACCCGAGCGTGATCCTGCGCGGCGACGACTCGGTCGGCGAGTTCCACTCGGTGGCACTGTCGAACCACCGCCAGCAGGCCGACACCGGCACCAAGATGATCCACATCGGCCGCAACACGCGCAGCACCATCCTGTCCAAGGGGATCTCCGCGGGCCACGGCAGCAACACCTATCGCGGCCTCGTGCGCATCACGCCGAAGGCGGTCGGCGCGCGCAACTACACGCAATGCGACTCGCTGCTGATCGGCGACAAGTGCGCCGCACACACGTTCCCGACGGTCGAGGTGCGCCACCCTTCGGCCCAGGTCGAGCACGAAGCGACCACGTCGCGGATCGGCGAGGACCAGCTCTTCTACGCGATGCAGCGCGGCCTGTCGGCCGAGGACGCGGTGTCGATGATCGTCAGCGGCTTCTGCCGCGAAGTCTTCAAGGAATTGCCGATGGAGTTCGCGGTCGAGGCTCAGAACCTCCTCGGCGTGAGTCTCGAAGGCAGCATCGGCTAAGGAAAGGGAAGCGACATGCTCAACATCAAAGACCTGCACGCGTCGGTCGACGGCAAGCAGATCCTTCGCGGGCTGAACCTCGAGGTGAGGTCCGGCGAGGTCCACGCGATCATGGGGCCCAACGGCTCGGGCAAGAGCACGCTGGCGCAGGTTCTCGCCGGTCGCGAGAGCTACGCGGTCGACAGCGGCAGCGTCGACTGGGACGGCAGGGACCTGCTGGCGCTGCCCGCCGAGGAGCGCGCGCGCGAAGGCCTGTTCCTGGCGTTCCAGTATCCGGTCGAGATCCCGGGCGTCTCGAACGCGTACTTCCTGAAGGCGGCCGTCAACGCGGTGCGCCGCCACCGTGGCCTGCCCGAACTCGACGCGATGGACTTCCTCAAGCGCGTGAAGGCCGAGATGAAGGCGGTCGGCATGCGCGAGGAGTTCCTCTACCGCTCGGTGAACGAAGGATTCTCCGGCGGCGAGAAGAAGCGCAACGAAGTGCTGCAGATGGCGCTGCTCGAACCGAAGCTGGCCGTGCTCGACGAGACCGATTCGGGGCTGGACATCGACGCGCTGCGCATCGTCGCCGACGGCGTCAACCGGCTGCGCAGCCCGGATCGCTCGATGATCGTCATCACCCACTACCAGCGCCTGCTCGACTACATCGTGCCCGACAAGGTGCACGTGCTGTCGGGGGGCCGGATCGTCCACTCGGGCGGGCCCGAGCTCGCGACGGAACTCGAGGAGCGCGGCTACGCGTGGATCGCGGACGCGGCGAAGGCGGACGCGGCGAAGGCGGGCGCGGCGAAGGCGGGCGCGCCAGGCGGCGGAGCGGCGCGATGAGCGACATCGACACCTGGCTCGCGACGTTCCGCACGCAGGTCGCAACGCTGTCGGGCGCCGGCCTGCCTTGGCTGGCTGCGATCCGCCAGCGGGCGATCGAGCGCTTCGCCGACGAGGGCTGGCCGACCAACCGCATCGAGCGCTACCGGCACACGTCGCTGGCCTTCCTCGCGCAGCAGCGGTTCGTCGTCGCCCAGGGCACCGAGCAGGCGAGCGCTTCGGCTCGAGCGGCGATCGCCCGGTTGCGCGCCGACGGCGAAGCCGGCCACTGGCTCGTGTTCGTCGACGGCGTGTTCGCGCCGACGCTGTCCGAAGTCGGTGCGCTGCCTGCAGGCTCGCAAGTCGGCGCGCTGTCCGACGCGCTGGCGCGCTGGCCCGAGCGGGTCGAAGCGGCCTTCGGCAGTGCCGATGCCGGCGACAGCCCGGCGGCGCTGAACGCCGCGCTGGCGACCGACGGCGCGTTCGTGCAGCTGGCGCGTGGCGTCGCCGTCGAGGCCCCGATTCACCTGGTGTTCGTCGCGACGACGCCGGACGTCGCCTGCCACCCGCGCAACCTGGTCGTCGCCGAGGCCGGCGCGCAGGCCACGCTGGTCGAACACTATCTCGCGCCGCAGGGCGGCCCGGCGGGCGCACCTTCGCTGACCAATGCGGTGACCCGCATCGACGCCGGGCCGGATTCGCGCATTGCGCACCTGAAGCTGCAGATGGAATCCGAACACGCGATCCACCTGGCGAGCATCGACGTGGCCCAGGCGCGCGGCGCGGGATTCGACTCGCACTCTCTGTCGTTCGGCGCGCGGCTGGCGCGCAACGACATCGTCACGCGCTTCGACGGCGAGGGCTGCGAGACGCTGTTCAACGGCCTGTTCCATGTCGACGGGCGCCGTCACGTCGACCACCACACCCGCATCGAGCACCTGAAGCCGCGCGGCACGAGCCGCGAGTTCTATCGCGGCATCGTCGACGGTGCCGGACGCGGCGTGTTCTCGGGCCGGATCGTCGTCGCAAAGGGGGCGATGCGCACCGACGCCCAGCAGCGCACCGACAACCTGCTGCTGTCGCCGCAGGCCGAGGCCGACGCGCGTCCCGAACTCGAGATCTACGCCGACGACGTCAAGTGCGCGCACGGCGCCACCGTCGGCCAGATCGACGAGGCGAGCCTGTTCTACCTGCGTTCGCGCGGGCTGGACGAGGCGCATGCGCGCAACCTGCTGACCTACGCGTTCGCGGCCGAGGCGCTGGCGCGCATCGGCCTGGTGCCGCTGCGCCGGCGTGCGGCGTCGGCGATCCGCGCGCGCCTGCCGGACGGCGAGCTGATGGAGGAATTGTCATGAATGCGCTGGCCACCGACACCCCGACCGCGAGCACGAGCACCGGTGTCGCGACGGCGGAGGGCGCGGCCGCGAGGGGCGCGCTGGTCGCCTCGGAGTTGGCCCGCGACTTTCCGATCCTGGCGCGGCCGGTGAGGGGGAAGCGCCTGGTCTATCTGGACAATGGCGCGACCACGCAGAAGCCCGATGCGGTGATCGAGGCCGAGCGCCTGTTCTATCGCGAGTCGAATGCCAACATCCATCGCGGCGTGCACTGGCTGTCGCAGCACGCCACCGACCTCTACGAGCAGGCCCGCGCGCGCGTGCAGTGCCTGCTGAACGCGGCCCGGCCCGACGAGGTCGTGTTCACCCGCGGCACCACCGAATCGATCAACCTGGTCGCTTACAGCTGGGGCCGCGCGAACCTGAAGGCCGGCGACGAGGTGGTGCTCACCGGCATGGAGCATCACTCGAACATCGTCCCCTGGCAGCTGATCTGCGAGCAGACCGGTGCGGTGCTCAAGGTGGTGCCGCTGACCGAACGCGGCGAGCTGCAGCTCGACGTCTACGAATCGCTGCTCGGGCCGCGCACGCGGCTGGTGTCGGTCGTGCACGTCTCGAACGCGCTCGGCACGGTGAACCCGGTGGCGCGGATGATCGAGCGCGCGCACGCAGTCGGTGCGCGCGTGCTGGTCGACGGCGCCCAGGCGGTCGCGCACCAGGCGGTCGACGTGCAGGCGCTCGGCTGCGATTTCTACGCGTTCTCGGGACACAAGCTGTACGGCCCGACCGGCATCGGTGCGCTGTTCGCGCGCCACGAGCTGCTCGCGGCGATGCCGCCGTGGCAGGGCGGCGGCGACATGATCCGCACCGTGAGCTTCGAGGGCAGCACCTGGGCCGACGCACCGCAACGCTTCGAGGCCGGCACGCCGAACATCGCCGGCGCCGTGGGCCTGGCGGCGGCGATCGACTACGTCCTGGCGATCGGCCTGGACCGGATTGCCGAGCACGAGCACCGGTTGCTCGCGCACGCCACCGAGGCGGTGCAGCGGATCCCCGGGCTTCGCCTGATCGGCACGGCGCGCGACAAGGCCGGCATCCTGTCGTTCGTGGTCGACGGCATCCATCCGCACGACCTGGGGACGATCCTCGACGCCGAAGGCGTGGCGATCCGCGCGGGCCACCACTGCGCCATGCCGGTCATGACGCGCTTCGGCATCCCGGGCACGGCGCGCGCGTCGCTCGCGCTCTACAACGACGAGCGCGACGTCGCCGCGCTGGTCGCGGCGATCGGCAAGGCGCAGCAGATGTTCGGCACCGGAGCGCGCAAGTGAGCCTCGGCCACGGCGACCTGCGCGAGCTCTACCAGGAAGTGATCTTCGATCACAACCGCAGCCCGCGGAATTTCCACAAGATGGACGACGCCGACCGCGTCGCCGAGGGGCACAATCCGCTGTGCGGCGACCAGCTCACGTTGTACGTGCGCCTCGAGGACCGCGTGATCGCCGACGCGAGCTTCGTCGGGCACGGTTGCGCGATCTCGACCGCGTCGGCGTCGCTGATGACCGAGGCGGTCAAGGGGAAGACCGTGGAAGAGGTCGAGTCGCTGTTTCGCGATTTCCATGCACTGCTCACGGGTGTGCCGCCCGAAGGCCGCGATTTCGGCAAACTCGAAGTGCTCGCAGGCGTGCGCGAATTCCCGGTGCGGGTCAAGTGCGCAACGCTCGCGTGGCACACGTTGCACAACGCACTGACCGGCGATGGCGAACCGGCGAAGACGGAATAAGGAAGAAGCAATGGGTTACCGGCACGGCGACATCCAGGAAGTCACGCTGAACCGCGATTGCCCGGCCGTCGCGGTGCCGTGGGGGACCGCGACGACGCTGCAGGCCGGGCACGTCGGCTACATCAGCCAGCGGCTCGGCGGCACCTTCACGGTGATGGTCGACGGCAACCTCTACCGCATCGACGGGCGGCATGCCGATGCGCTCGGCCTGGAGCTCGAACCGTCCGAGGAACTCGGCATGGGCGTCGGCAGCGGCCCGCCGACCACGGTCGAGGCCGTCGAGGCGGCGGCGTGGCGCCAGCTGGGAACCTGCTACGACCCCGAGATCCCGGTCGACATCGTCAACCTGGGACTCGTCTACGGTTGCGAGGCCAAGCCGCTCGCCGACGGGACCTTCCGCATCGACGTGCGGATGACGCTGACCGCCGCCGGCTGTGGCATGGGCACGATGATCGCCGACGAGGCGCGCGACAAGCTGCTGGGCATCCCGAACGTCGCCGAAGTCGACGTCGAACTGGTCTGGGACCCGCCGTGGAACCGGGACATGATGAGCGAGGCAGCCCAGCTCGAGATGGGGTTGCTCTAGCGCAACGCGCTTTCGTCGGAACGCGCGCGCCGTCCGGCGCGCGCAGCGGGTGATGGCGTTCCGGGCTGTCCAGACTGGGCGGCATGCGCGCAGTACGCTCAGCTGACCCGTCGCCGGCGGCGTCGCGCCGCGGCATCGGCCTCGCCATCCGGTACGGGGCGACGGCCGCACTGGTCATGGCGATCGTGCAGGGCGCGTGGTGGCTGCTGGCCGCGGCCGCGGTCGGCCAGCTGGACTGGCGGGAGCAGACGGTGCTGCTGTCGGCAATCCCGCCGGCGATCGCGGCTGCTGCGCTGGGCGGCTGGTGGCTCGGACGGCGCGCCAGCCGACGGCTCGACGTCGTCCGGCACGCGATCGAACGCATTCACCTCGCGGACTATCCGGATCGACTGGGAACTGGCGCGCGCGACGAAATCGGCTGCCTGGTCGATTCGGTGAACCAGTTGGCCGAATCGGCGTCCACGCGCGAGCGCCGCATCATGGAGTCGGCGCTGTCCGACCCGCTGACCGGGTTGCCGAACCGGGCGCTCCTGGCAGACCGGATCCGGCACATGGTCACCGTTTCGCAGCGCTCGCACGCGGCGTTCGCGATCGCGCTGCTCGACCTCGACCGCTTCAAGGTCGTCAACGACACGCTCGGCCACGCCACGGGCGACCTGTTGCTCAAGGAGGTGGCTCGCCGCCTGCGCGCGACCGTCAGGGACAGCGACACGGTCGCGCGGCTGGGCGGCGACGAATTCGTGTTGCTGATGGCCGGCGGCGTGGACGCTGCGCGCGAGGTGAGCCGGCGCGTGCTCGATGCGATGACGGCGCCGCTGCGGCACGGCGACCAGCTGATCGACATCGGCATCAGCATCGGCATCGCCCTCTATCCCGACCACGGCCAGGACGACGTCACGCTGTTGCGGCACGCCGACTCGGCCATGTATCGCGCCAAGCGCACGCGCTCGGGCGAGCGGGTCTTCGACGGCGACGGCGGCGAGGTGCAGCGCAGCTACCTGTCGCTGCTCGGCGAGATGCGGACGGCCCTGGAGCGTGGCCAGTTCGAACTCGACTACCAGCCGAAGCTCGCTTTGCGCACCGGGCTGATCGCCGGCGTAGAAGGTCTGGTGCGCTGGAACCATCCGGAGCGCGGTCGCGTGCCGCCCGGCGACTTCATCCCCTTTGCGGAGCAGACCGGTTTCATGCGCGAGATCACGCACTGGGTGGTCGAGCGCGGCGCACGCTTCTCGCGAATGCTCGCCGATGCCGGCCTGGATCTCGCGGTTTCGGTCAACGTGTCCGCACCGGACATCCAGAACGCCGAGTTCGCCCACGAGGTGTTCGAAGTGCTGCGCCACGCGTCGGTCGATCCGAAGCGCCTGTGCCTGGAGATCACCGAGAGCGGCGTCGTCAGCGAATCGGAGGCCGCGATCAGGAACCTTCGCGCGATCTCGCGAATCGGCGTCAAGTTGTCGGTCGACGACTTCGGCACCGGCTACGCGACGCTGAAGCAACTGCAGCAGCTGCCGGTCAACGAGCTCAAGATCGACCGGTCGTTCGTCAGCGGCCTGCACCGGAACCGCGGCAACCTGACGATCGTCCGCTCGACGATCGAGCTGGGCAAGCAACTCGGGCTGAAAGTGGTTGCGGAAGGCGTCGAAACCGTCGAGGAACTGCGCTGCCTGGCGCGGCTCGGTTGCGACGAGGCGCAGGGCTACTACCTGTCCAAGCCGATGCGCGAGGCCGACGTCGCGGGCTGGGTCGAGATGCGCCACGCGCTGTATGCCAGCTCTCGCGAGACCTACTTCGCGCTCCTGACCGAGAAGCGCTGAGGATCAGGCCACGCCGACGCCGACCAGGCTGCCGATCCCGTAGGTGGCGGCGCCGGCCGCCGACCCGATCGCCAGCATGCGCAGCCCGGACGCCAGCGCGCTGCGCCCGGTGAAGAACGACAGCGTTGCGCCGACTGCGAACAGCGCCACGGCGGCGGCCGCGATCGATGCGCCGAATGCGGCGCTCCCTTCGGCGAACAGGTAGGGCAGCAGCGGAATCAGCGCACCGGCCGCGAAGGCGAGGAACGACGAGATCGCCGCCCCCCAGGGCGAACCGAGCTCGTCCGGGTTCAGGCCGAGTTCTTCGCGCGCCAGTGTGTCGAGCGCCCGCTCGGGGTCGCCGATCAGCGTCTGCGCGAGCCGCCGCGCATCGTCCGGCGGAAAGCCCTTGGTCTCGTAGATCAGCGCCAGTTCGTCGGCCTCCGCCTGCGGATACTCTTCCAGCTCCTCGCGCTCGAGGCCGATCTGGTACTCGAACACTTCGCGCTGCGAGCGCACCGACACGTATTCGCCGGCCGCCATCGAGAACGCGCCCGCCAGCAGGCCTGCGATGCCGGCCAGAACCAGTGTGCGCGGCTCGGCGGCTGCGCCGGCCATCCCCATCATCAGGCTGGCGTTCGAGACCAGCCCGTCGTTGACGCCGAAGACGGCCGCGCGCAGGTTGCCGCCGCCGGTGCGATGCCGGCGCCCGATGTCGTCGACGCGGGTCACCGTGGGATGCCCAGCGGGGGCGGGGGCCGAGTAGACCGACAGGCCGCGAACCTTCAGCGCCGCGAACACGCCTCGCATCGGGCGCACGCCGATGCGTCGCGCGAGCGCGAGCGCCGCGCGCGCGCGAAAACCGAGCGGCGCGTCGGCGGGCAACGGCCGCCCCGCGGCATCGAGCTTCGCGGCCCACAGTTGCGCCTGCTGGCCGGCGAACTTCGCGAGATCGCGGTACATCCGTGCGATGCGCGTATCGGACTCGACTTCGGCGAGCTCGAGGTAAAGCCGCGCCGAGCGCGCCTCCTCCAGATATCCCTCGCGGGCGGATTCGGTCGCCCGATCGGCGTCGACGTCGGGGCGCGCGCTCATGCGGTGGGTCTCGGTGCGTGGCGATGTGCGCTGGATTGTAGTCGCGTCGCGGGCCTCGACGGCATGCCTGCGGACGATGACAAGCCAGTGTCGCGGTGCGATCATGCGGCCGACACCGTGTCGAACGAACTCCGGACCCTGCTGCTCACGGCAGCCGCGATGATCGCTTTCGCGGCGAACTCGCTGCTGTGCCGGCTCGCGCTCGAGCTGCCGCGCATCGACGCGGCGAGCTTCGGCGCCATCCGGCTGGCTTCGGGCGCGCTGGCGCTGGCGCTCATCGTGCGGCTGCGCGCGGACGGCGGCGCGCCGCCGCGCGCCGACTGGCTCGCTGCGACGATGCTGTTCGCGTACGTCGCGTTCTTCTCGTTCGCATACCTGAGCTTGCCGGCGGGAACCGGCGCGCTGATCCTGTTCGGGACCGTGCAGCTGACGATGCTCGGCGCCGGGTTGCGCGCGGGCGAGCGCTTCGCGCCGGCGGCCTGGGCCGGGTTGTCGGCTGCGATCGGCGGACTCGTCTACCTCGTGTCGCCGGGCATCGCCGCGCCCGCGCCGCTGGGTGCCGCGCTGATGGCGGCGGCGGGCGTGGCCTGGGGCGTCTATTCGCTGCGCGGCCGGGGCGTGACCGACCCGCTCGGCGCCACGGCGGGCAACTTCGCGCGGGCCGTGCCGATGGCGGTCGCGCTCAACCTGGTCTCGGCACGGGGCCTCCACCTGGATGCCGTCGGCGTCGCGCTCGCGATCGCCTCGGGGGCGCTGAGCTCGGGAATCGGCTATGTCGTCTGGTATGCGGCGCTGCGCGGGCTTTCGGCGATGCGCGCCGCGACCGTCCAGCTGTCGGTGCCACCGATCGCCGCGATCGGCGGAGCGTGGCTGCTGTCCGAGCCGTTGACGCTGCGTCTTCTGGTGGCGTCGGCGGCGATCCTGGGCGGGATCGCCGTCGTGCTCGCCACCCGCGCGCGCGTGCGCACCGAGCCGCGGGCGTCGTCGCGTTGAGGCGAACCGATGACCTGCAGGCGCCTGACGATTCACGGCCTGGTCCAGGGGGTCGGTTTTCGCGCGTGGCTCGCCCGGCAGGCGCGACGGCGCGGGCTGGTCGGCTGGGTGCGAAACCGGCCTGACGGCACGGTCGAGGCGGTGGTGGCCGGCGGGCAGGCCGAGGTCGACGAACTGATCCGCTGGGCCGCGCGCGGCCCGCCCGCTGCGCGGGTAATCCGGGTCGACGTCGATGCCGCGAGCGGCGACTTCACGGGTTTCGAGCAGCGGCCGACCGGATGAGCACGGAGCGTCGGCACGCAAGCTGCGGGATACCCCATACCCCAATCAGGTAATACCACACTCATCCTATGGGTTATGGACGCCCTCCAGGCGGGGTCGGAACATGCGGAACGGCCGACGCGGGCAGGGGCTTCGCGCCGGAATCGACAACGAGGCTGCGGGAGACAACGTGAAGTTCAGGATCAGTCAGATTGCACTGGTGGTCGCCGGCTGTATGGCGCCCGCGCTCGGTCACGCGACCAACGGCTACTTCTCGCACGGGTACGGGATCAAGTCGAAAGGCATGGCAGGCGTCGGCATTGCGCTGCCGCAGGATGCGATGGCCGCGGCGACCAACCCCGCCGGCATGGCCTGGGTCGGCAACCGGATGGACGTCGGCCTCGACGTCTTCATGCCGGCGCGCGAAGCGGAGATCGGCGGCAACGGCGCCGGCCTGGACGGCACCTACGACGGCGACGGCCGCAGCAAGTTCTTCGTCCCGGACTTCGGCTACAACCGCATGGTCAACCCCAACCTGTCGGTGGGCGTGGTCGTGTACGGCAACGGTGGCATGAACACCACCTACGAGAGATCGCCGTTCTCCGCATTCGGCGTGACGGGCACCACGGGTGTCGACCTGACCCAGCTGTTCATCGCCCCGACCGTGGCGTACAAGATCACGCCGGACCACTCGGTCGGCATCTCGCTGAACCTGGCGCACCAGCGGTTCTCGGCCTATGGCCTGCAGCCGTTCGCGATGATGTCGTCCGATCCGGCGAAGCTCACCAACAATGGCGAGGATTCGTCGTCGGGCTGGGGCGTGCGGATCGGCTGGACCGGGCGCGTCAGCAACACGGTCACGGTCGGCGCGACGTACCAGAGCAAGACCCGGATGAGCAAGTTCGACGACTACGCGGGGCTCTTCCCCGACGCCGGCGACTTCGACATCCCCGCGAACTACGGCGTAGGCGTCGCGTTCAAGGCCACCCCGAAGCTGACGATCGCGGCCGACGTGCAGCAGATCGACTACAGCGGCGTCGCCGCGGTGGGCGACACCGGCAACGTGATGCTGCCGCTGGGTGCCGAGGGTGGTCCCGGCTTCGGCTGGCGAGACATGACCGTGTTCAAGATTGGCGCGAGCTACGCGATGAACGAGAAGCTGACGTTGCGCGGCGGTTACAGCACCGGTCGCCAGCCGATTCCGTCGGACGAGGTCTTCTTCAACATGCTGGCGCCCGGCGTCATCGAGAATCACCTGACCCTGGGCGCGACCTGGCAGCTCGGCGGCGGCAAGGAGCTGAGCGTGGCCTACATGCACGGATTCAAGAAGACCGTCAGCGGTGGTCTTCCCCCGACCCTGGGCGGCGGCACGGCGGATCTCCGCATGAGCCAGAACTCGCTCGGCGTCGCGTTCGGCTGGCAATTCTGACCGGAAACGAAGAGGGACGGACATTGGGGTACCTGATCAACGGCGTCGAGGTCGAGGCGGACGACGAAGGCTTCCTGCTCGAATCCGACTTCAGCGAAGAGGCGGTTCGCGCGATCGCGCAGGCCGAGGGCATCGAACTGACCGAAGACCACTGGACGGTGATCGCCTACCTGCGGGAGCGCTTCCAGGAAGACGGCCACACGCCGAACTTCCGGGCGATGGTCAAGGACTTCGACGAATCGCACCCGGGCACGGACTGGAAGACACGGCTCTACGAGCTGTTTCCGAACCAGCCGGCCCGGCAGGGTCCGCGCGTTGCCGGCCTGGTCAAGCCGTTCGGCAAGGGCGGATACTGAACGGCCCAGGGGGCTGCTTACCCGTCCAGGGTATGGACGCGGCGCCGGTGATCGCGCGTAATTCCCGGTCAGGCTCTCGCTGGCGGCCGCGCGCCCGTGGCGCGGCGGCGAACGCCGATCGATCAACGAAGGAGTATCGACGATGAATTTCGACAAGGAACTCGACGCGCGCGGCCTGAACTGCCCGCTGCCGATCATCAAGACCAAGAAGGCGCTCAACGACCTGAGCACGGGGCAGGTGCTGCGCGTCACGTCGACCGATTCCGGCTCGGTCAAGGACATGGAGGCCTTCGCCAAGCAGACGGGCAACGAGTTGCTGTCGTCCGGGCAAGAGGCGGGCAACTACGTGTTCCTCATCAAGAAGAAGTAAGCACGGAAAGCATGCAGAGGCGAGCAGGCGCGGCCCGCTCGTCCGCCGGGACGACCTGGATCTCAACGCGAATTCGATAGAGGCACACGCATGACGCAGAAGAAGATGGCGATCATCGCCACCAAGGGCACGCTCGACTGGGCGTACCCGCCGCTGATCCTGTCTTCGACCGCAGCTGCGCTGGGCTACGAGGTCCAGGTGTTCTGTACGTTCTACGGGCTCGCGCTGCTGCGCAAGGACGTGAGCGGCATCAGGATCAGTCCGCTCGCCAACCCGGCGATGCCGATGCCGGTGCCGATGCCGGTGCTGGTGCAGGCCTTGCCGGGGATGGAGGCGATGGCCACGATGATGATGAAGAACAAGATGAAGGCCAAGGGCGTCGCGTCGATCGAGGAGCTTCGCTCGCTGTGCCTCGAGGCCGACGTCAAGTTCATCGCCTGCCAGATGACCGTCGACCTGTTCGACTTCAAGCCGTCGGAGTTCATCGACGGCATCGAGTTCGGCGGTGCGACCACTTTCCTCGACTTTGCCGGCTCGGCCGACATCCAGCTCTACATCTGAGCGGGAAGTGGACGCGCAGGAGGCGGACGGTCCGAAGCGGGTCTTCCCGATCCGCGTCGAGGCGCTCGACGATCCTGCGCCCGGTGAAGCGCGCGACGCCGTCGGCGGCTGCTCGTCGGGCGAGTCGTTCGCGCTGATGGTGCTCGGCGACTCGATGCTGCCCGAATTCGCGGAGGGCGAGATCATCGTGATCGAACCCGACGGCCTCGCCACCGAGGGCTCGTTCGTTTTCGCGCGCTGCAACGACGAGTGGATCTTCCGCCAGCTCGCGCGCGACGCGGCCGGCGGCTGGATGCTGCGGCCCCTGAATCCCGCCTACCCCGACCTCCCGATCGCCGATCTGTCGGCCGTCCGGGGCGTGATCATCCAGAAGTCGAAGCCGGGGCGGCGCCGCGCCAGCAAACGCTACGTCGCGTAGGCCTGCCCCTTGAGCACCGTCCTCGACGACCTGGCAGCGGCGGTCCAGCGCAACTGCGACCTCGCGGACGCGGTGCACGCGCAGGACCTGTCGCTGTGCACCTACCTGTTGCAGATGCGCGAGTTCTTCCGCTGGGAACGCGGGCTGGCACTGGACCGGCTGCCCGATCGCGGCGAGGTCGGCCGATGGATCGCGACCCGCGAGTCGCTCTGGGAAGCGCTCGCCGGGCAGGCCGATCCGTCGTTCGCGCAGCTGCCGATCGCGAGCGGGCTCGACGCGTTCGACGAGGCGGCCGCCAACGAGCGGCTCGACGAGTTCGGGCTGATCTATGCCGCCGGGCTCGGTCGCTTTCGCAGGCCCGAGTTCGTGCTCGCGGAACGCATCGAGTCGCACGCTCGCGAGGGCGCCACGATCGTCGTCACCGGCCGGGAGCACGCGCGCGGCATGAATCCGCCGATGGCGGCCAGCCGCGGCGACCAGGTGCTGGTGCGGCGCGACGTGCTGCGGCGCTGGCTCGGCACGCGGCTCGAGCTGTCGCAGCAGCGGCCGTCGGCCGAGGGCTTGTGCGCCGCAGTCGACGCGTGGCGCGTCGACGACGATCGCGAGGGGGCGCTCGAGCGCATCGCGACGGCCGAGACCGAAACCCTGATTCTTCACGAGCTCGGCGAACGGCGAGCCGCGGCGCTGCTGGGGCCGCAGTGGGAGCAGATGCTTGCGGCACTCGACGACCCTCGCGGCGAGATCGTCGCCCGTGCGATCCGCGACCTGTTCGCCGATTGCGAGTCGACGTTGCCCACGCTGCTCGAGCGCGACGAGCGCGCGTCGATCCACTTCTGGTTCGCGAATCTCGAGGGGATGCGGGGCTTGCTCGCGCCGGAGCTGCGCGCGGGCTACCTGCGCTGGCGCGGCGAAGGACTGGCCGGCTCCGGAGCATCGGCGGCGCTGGCCGATGCGCTGCCGGCGCAGCGCGAGCACTGGCTGGCTCGTGCCCGCGAAATGCTGGCGGCCTGGCGCGACGCCGCGGGCGCTGGCGTCGCCGCGTTCAGCGAGGAGCTCGTCGCCGCGGCTCGTGGCGAATCACCGCCCGGATGATCCGCGAGAACGGCAGCGCGTCGAGGCTGCCGTGGCACTGCAGCGCGCGCCGCAGCAGTGCGTCGGCGTCGGCAACCGGGCCGGGCTCGGCGGCACCGACGGCACTACTGCCGTCGTGCTCGCCGAGCGCGTCGCGCAAGCCGATCAGCCCGCCACATTGCAGCCGGATCTCCTTCGAGAACGGCCAAGGTGCGGACGGGTCCGCGCGCAGCGCGAAGCGCGCGGCCTTGCGCAACGCGTCGCGGTAGCGGCCGCAACGCTCGCTCGCCGCGCGCGACACGCAGCCGATCGCCTCGCGTTCGGCCAGAAGCACCGATCGGGCGAGGCTGCATGCGGCGCAGCGCACGAGCAGCGCGCGCTCGAACGGGCAGGTTTCGCCGAGTGCGGCGTCACGCCGTCGACGGAAGGCATCCTCGTCGGGTGGCGGCATGGCGGCGTCAGGCGGTTCGAACGATTCGTCGCAATCAGTCGTCGGCGCCGTACAGCGACGGATCGGGCTCGCGCGGCTGCGTCAGCAGGTCGGCCGCCTCGATCTCGTTCGCGGCGAACACCATCCGGATCGGCGCGACATCGCCGCCTTCGCGCGCGCGCAATTCGCGCATGATGGTCTTGGCCTCGCGATAGCTGGACGCTTCGGCGAGGCGTTCCGGCAGGCCGACGATGCCCGCGAGGCGGAACACGTAGTAGGGCATCGCTTCCTCCGCTGGCGGCCGGCTACCAGTACGAGAGCACGCGCCCGTTCTCGACGCGAGTCTCGTAACGGGTCAGCGGTGCCGTGCCGTTCTTCACGCAGTCCCCGCTGGCGACGTCGAACGCCCAGCCGTGCTTGGGACAGGTCAGCGTAGCGCCATCCAGCGCGAGTTCGGGAATGTCGGTGCCCTGGTGCGGGCAGCGGCTGTCGTAGGCGTTCACGCCGGCGGCGCCGCGGGCCACGAACAGCGCGCGACCGTCGCACTCGATCCGTGCCGCGCCCTTCGCCGGCACCGCGGACTCGGCCATCAGGTCGTGCCAGCCCGCCTCGGCGCCGAGCGCGGCGGGCTCGAAGCCCGGCAGCTTCATCGACAGGATGACGTCGACCGCCCAGGTGATCTTCGCCAGCCCGAGTGCGGGGAAGGCCATCAGCAGCGCGTCGATCACTTCGACCGGCGTGGCCCCTTCGCGCAGCGCGCGGGTCAGGTACTGCCTGAGGCCGCGCTCGGTCTGCGCGTGGACCTTGGTGATCACCGAGATCAGGTTGCGTGTCTTCGGATCGAGGTGCTTGCCGGCATCCTTCAGGAACCGGAAGTAGTGGCCCATCGCCTCGGGCCGTGCCTTGACCAGGAAATTCAGTGCGTCGCTCATGTCGGCTCGCTGGAATGGGTGATCAGCATACGCTCGCGCGAAGGCCGTGCCCGGGCACGCCCGCGTCGCGGAGCAGGCGGGTTGCAGTGTCGACGAAAGCCTGCGGACCCGCAACGAAGAACCGGCTCTCGGCATGAACGCCGTCGCCGACCGCGCGCTGCGTCAGTGCCGATGCGCCGCGTGCCGGGTCGTCGTCGGATGCTGCGAAGTAGGCGAACTCGTCGAAGGCGTCGGCCCACGCCTCGCACTGGTTGGCGAGGTATTGACCGTCCGGCCGGGTCGCCAGCCAGTACAGCGCGAAGCGTTCGACGGTTTCGGCCGCCATGGCGTGCTCGATCAGGCTCTTGACCGGGGCGAACCCGGTGTCGCACGCGAGGAAGGCCACGCGCGGCAGGCTGTCGTCGCCGAGCACGAAGTCACCGCTCGGCCCGCGCACGTTCAGCGCTTCGCCGACCCCGACACGGCCCGCGAACAGGTGCCCGGCGAGCGCGTTGGCGTCGTCGCGTGCCACGTGGAAGTGCAGGTTGCGATCGTCGCACGGGCAACTGGCGATCGGCCAGGTGGCCTGCAGGTCGCCGCCGGGCTGCGCCAGCCCCAGAGTCGCGCACTGTCCGGCGAGAAAGCGCAGTCGCGCGCTGCGCGGCGCCTGCAGGTGCAGCAACAGGGTGTTGGGGCCGAGCGGCCGTATCGCGCGCACCTTGGCCACCAGGTCCTGCTGCGGGATGTCGGCCGGGCTCCTGGCCTCGAGCGTCTCGATGACCAGGTCGCCGAGCGCGGTGTGCGCGCACAGCAGCACGTAGCCCTGCGCGCGCTCCGCGGCCGACAGGCCGTAGTCGGCGTGCAGGATCTGGCGCGTCTCGCCGGAGATCACCCGCGCCTTGCACAGGCCGCAGTTGCCACCCGCGCAGCCGTAGTTGAGGCCGAGGCCCGCCTTCAGCCCGGCTTGCAGGATGCTGTCGTTTCCCTGGACCAGGAACTCGTGTCCGCTGGGCCGGACCACCACGTTCGCATAGACCAGTTTGAGCATGTCGGTCATGGCATCGAGATGATGTTCGGGTTCGCTGCCGAGAATGCGCGCCAGCCCGCGCTCGAGCAGCTCGCGCGCCTGCCCGGCGAGCTCCGCGCGGGCCGGGCCTGAGCCGAGGTGCGCGATGGCCTCGGCCAGAAGCGCGTGATAGGCCTGCAGGTGCCGGCGCATCTCGGCAAGCTCCTGGCTTTGCGCGAACAGGCGCTGCGACAGGACCTCGGGCGAGGGCAGGACGTGCTCGCGCACCCGCCGGCCGAACGACTCCTCGCGAATTCGCGTGACCCTTTCGAACGCGCCGGAGTCCTCGAGGCTCGCCTTTGGAAACACCCGCAGCAGCTCGTCGATCTCGACCAGGCCATCGTATTGCGCGAGCTCGCCGGCGCGGATCATTCGTTGCAGGACCGCCCTGGAGACGCCGACGAGTTGCGCCGCCCTGGAAACCGTCAGTGCCCGTGACATCGTCCGTCGTGCGACATTCGCTAGAATGCCGGCAGTTGCCTGCGAACAATCTATCATCGAATCGGGACCGGGGTGATCCGATGACAGCACCGATACCAGATTTCACGGACACCAAGCGCGAGATCGTCGCGATGCCCGTCGAGCACGTCGTCGGCTTCGAGGTCGCCCACGGGCGCTTCCACACGAAGGCCCGCCGAGCGGTGCGGCGCCGGTCGTGAGGATCTGCATCGTCTCGGACAGCCACGATCGCGCACCGATGCTCGCGGCGGCCGTGTCGGCCGCAAGACAGGCCGGAGCGCAGGCGGTCGTCCACTGCGGAGATGTGATCGGCGCAGGCACGCTCAAGCCGCTCCTCGCGCTGGGGTTGCCGGTGCACGTGGTGCACGGCAACAACCTCGGCGACGCGATGGCGCTGCACCGGATGTGCGCGGAATCTGCCGGGCTTCTCGTCTATCACGGCGCCGACGCCGAACTCGAGCTCGGCGGCCGGCGGATCTTCGCGACCCACTACCCGCACTACGCGCGGGGAATCGCCTGCACCGGCGACTACGAGATCGTCTGCTGCGGGCACTCGCACCGCGCGTCGGTGACGCGACAGGCGACGGTCTCGGGCGGCACGGCCTGGCTGGTCAATCCAGGCACGATCGCGGGATTGCACGCACCGCCGACCTGGATCCTCGCCGATCTCGACGCCTGCGGGTTCGAGATCCGCACGCTCGAATGAAATGTCAGCCGTGGACAATCCGCCGTTCTTCCCGCCGCAGCGCTACGACGACCCGGCAGCGGCGCTGGCGCAGGTCGTCGCGATCTACGAGGCCGGCGCAGCCTGGCTGCGCCAGTCCGTGCAGCGCTTCGTGGCCGGTCAAGACCCTTCGCATCGCGTGCGCGCGTTCTACCCGTTCGTGCGCATCCGAACCGAGACGGTGGCGCGCGCCGACTCGCGGCTCAGCTACGGGTTCGTCGCCGGTCCGGGCACCTACGAGACGACGCTGACGCGCCCCGACCTGTTCGCGCGCTACTACCTCGAACAGTTCCGGTTGTTGCTGACGAATCACCAGGTGCCGATCGAGGTCGGCACCGGAAAGACGCCGATCCCGGTGCACTTCGCGATGGCCGGCCAGGAGCACATCGAGCGGTCGATCGACGCTGTGCGGCGGCGCCTGATGCGCGACCTGTTCGACCTGCCGGACCTGGGCGCGATGGACGACGGCATCGCCAACGGCACTTCGGTGCCGCGCGCGGGCGTGCCTCATCCGCTGGCGCTGTTCACCGCGCCGCGCGTCGACTATTCGCTGCACCGGCTGCGCCACTACACCGCGACCGAGCCGGCGCACTTCCAGAACTTCGTGCTGTTCACCAACTACCAGTTCTACGTCGACCAGTTCGTGCGGCTCGGCCACGAGCTGATGGCCGAGGCCGAACCGGCCGCGCACGGCTATTCGGCGTTCGTCGAGCCTGGCAACGTCGTGACGCGCCGCGCGGCACCGGCAGTGGGTGCCGTGCCCGAGGCGCCGGGCCAATCCGCCGCTGCAGGGCAACATCCGGCGCCGGGTAGGCTGCCGCAGATGCCGGCCTACCATCTGGTCCGCGAGGACGGATCGGGCATCACGATGATCAACATCGGCGTCGGCCCGGCCAACGCGAAGACGATCACCGATCACGTCGCGGTGTTGCGGCCGCACGCGTGGATCATGCTCGGTCACTGCGCCGGGCTGCGCACGACGCAGCAGCTCGGCGACTACGTGCTCGCACACGGCTACGTGCGCGAGGACCACGTGCTCGACGAGGACCTGCCGCCATGGGTACCGGTGCCGGCGCTGGCCGAGGTGCAGGTCGCGCTCGAATCGGCGGTGGCCGAGGTCACGCGGCTCACCGGCTACGAGCTCAAGCGCGTGATGCGCACCGGTACCGTGGCCAGCACCGACAACCGCAACTGGGAGCTGCTGCCACACGGCACGCCGATGCGTCGCTTCAGCCAGAGCCGCGCGATCGCGCTCGACATGGAGAGCGCGACGATCGCCGCCAACGGTTTTCGCTTCCGCATCCCGTACGGCACGCTGCTGTGCGTCAGCGACAAGCCGCTGCACGGCGAGATCAAGTTGCCGGGCATGGCCGACCAGTTCTATCGCGAGCGCGTCGAGCAGCACCTGCGGATCGGCATGCGTGCGATCGATCTGCTGCGCCGCCAGCGAGCCGAGCAGCTGCATAGCCGCAAGCTGCGCAGCTTCGACGAAGTCGCGTTCCAGTAGCGGTGGCGCGCCGCCTTCAGACCTACGGCTGTTTCGGCGTCTGGTATTCGGCTTCCTTCTGGAACGGCTCCCAGATGGTCTCGAAGCCGACGAACCCCTTTTCGTTCGGCGGCAACGCGCGCGTCGTCACGAAACGCGAACGTCCATCGGGAACCGGGGTTTTGGGGGACTGCTGCTCGCTCATGTCTTGCCTCCTTGCGTCGTGAAGTCAGGGCGGCATCCGCAGGCGCTTGCGCCGGGGCCCGTCCTGCGCCGTTCAAAGTTGCTGCTCAGACAGGCCGCAGCAGCCTTGGGTCGACATCCGGGCCGGCGGCGAACGCCCCGCCGGCCTTGATCTCGTCGCTGGTTGCGTCGCGCACGGTCAGTATCTCGAGTGTGAAGACGACCTCCCTGCCGCAAAGCGGGTTGTTGCCATCGACGGTCAGGGTCTCGTCGTCGATGTGCGTCACGAGAAAGCTGCGCGTCTGGCCTGCGTCGTTTTCCATCAGGATCGAGGCGCCGACCTGCCGATATTCCTCGGGGACGTTCTCGATGCGATCGGTGAAGACCAGCGATTCGTCCCTGGGACCGAATATCTGGTTGCCGTCGATCGCCACTTCGATGACGTCGCCGGCCGATCTGCCTTCGAGCTGCCCGTGGACCGAAGGGGCCAGGATCTCGGTGTGGCCATGGACGTAGCCCAGGGGGAACTCGACCCTGGTCAGGACATGCCCCGATTTCCTGTCGACGACCTTGTAGGTCAGCTCGACGAACTTGCCGGCCCGGATGGCTTGGTTCACGTCAGATCCCGACGAAATGGTCAGAAGAGGGTCAGAAGATGGAGGCACCGAAGATCCTGAGATTCCCGTCCTCGTAGCCGAGCACGAGTCGGCCGAGCCATTCGCCGGGCTTCGTGGTGCTGCGCTGCCGGAACAGGACCGTCACGTGCTCGCCGCGGCGGATGATGCCCAGCGTGTCGAACTGGTCGGAGAGATTCCGAGCGAGCTCGCTGTGGGCGAACTGGTGTCCGGCGGCGACCTGGTCCATGGCACGCGCCAGCGAACCGGAGAAGTTCCTGGAGAACTCGCCGTACTTGCCTTCGTTCGAGTACCTGACGAGGTCGCGCCACAGGGGCGCGGCCATCGCCAGGATCTCTTCGTCCGTCTTCTCGATGATGTTCACGCGCGTCGCCGGCGATCCTGCTACTTCTCGTCGCCCACCAGGTGGTAGCAGGGCGCCTTCTCCATCGTGTACTCGCCCGTCCTCGGGTCGCGCCGCGAGACCGTCAGCACGTGCCAGTTCTGGTCGTCCAGCTTCAGGTAGTCGCCCCGGTAATAGTAGCCGGGCCAGCGCGTCTCCTTGCGGAACAGCGTGTGATGCGTGACGCATTCGGCGGCGCGATGACGGTGTTTCAGCTCCCATGCACGCAGCAGCTCGTGCGAGTCCGCGGCGGCCAGCTTCTCGAGGTCCTCCTCCATGATCCTGAGTTTCTTCAGCCCGATGTGCAGAAGCTTCTCGTTGGTCATGTAGTTGGCCGACACCCCGCCGCAGTACTCGTCCATCAGCTTCTGCAGGCGGTCAAGCCCCTGCTCGGGGTTGATGTAGTGTGGATTGACGCTGCCCGCAACGACCGTATTGCGGTAGACGCGATAGTGCTCGAGAGGCTTGAACACCTCCTGCGCGAGGCGATCGATCTGCGCCTGCGAAACGACGATGCCCTCGGCCTTGCCGTCGTCGATGTACTTGCAGGCGGCCTTCGCCGCCAGCCGACCCTCGGTGAACGAGCCCGACGAGAACGCGTGCGGCGTGCCGCCCACCGCGTCGCCGGCCCCGAAAAGACCTTCGACCGTCGTCATGCGGTTGTAGCCCCAGAAGTACTCGGGGGGCGACACATCCTCGGGGCCCGAGCACCAGGCGCCTGACCCGGTCGCATGCGAGCCCATCACGTAGGGCTCGGAGGTGGTCAGTTCGGGGTTCTCGTTCTTCGGGTCGACGTCGGTGGCAGCCCACAGGACCGCCTGCCCGACGGTCATGCCCAGGAAGTTCTCCCAGCCGACTTCTTCGAGGTGCGGGTCCTGGAAGGCGCGCATCGTCACCATGTGAATCGGGCCGCGGCCGGCGTTGATCTCGCTGATCATTGCGTGGTTGCGCAGGCAGGTCGGGATCGGCCGATGCGTCAGGTGCGAAGCCTCGGGATCCAGGTATTCCTTGCCGACCATCTTCTGCAGCTCTGGCCACCACTTGGATTCGAACTCCTCGCCCATGCCGTTCTGGGTGTACGTCTTCAGGTGCAGGAAGTAGGCGCCGACCGGGCCGTACCCGTCCTTGAAGCGGGCCAGCACGATGCGGTTTTCCATCTGCGTCATCTTGGCGCCCGCGTTGATCAGCAGGCCGTAGGCCGACGCTGACGACCACGGTGCGTACCAGGTGCGTCCGGCGCCTTCGCCCACCGAGCGCGGCTTGAAGATGTTGGACGCGCCGCCCGCGCCGCAGATCACGGTCCTGGCCTTGAAGACGTGGAAGTTGCCGGTACGGACGTTGAAGCCGACGGCGCCGGCCACCCGGTTCGCGCGGCTTTCGTCCATCAGCAGGTGCGTGACGCAGATGCGGTTGAAGACCTTGTCGGCCGACTTCTTGGCTGCCTCGGCGACGATGGGCTTGTAGGACTCGCCGTGGATCATGATCTGCCACCGACCTTCGCGCAGGTAGCGCCCGGTCTTCGGGTCCTTCATGATCGGCAGGCCCCACTCCTCGAACTGATGCACGGTGGAGTCGACGTGCCGGGCCATGTCGAACTGCAGGTCCTCGCGCACCATGCCCATCAGGTCGATGCGTGCGTAGCGCACGTGGTCCTCC
>Ga0209477_1000078_pt1 | contig 48174 bp, 38 predicted proteins | sample KloWWTupernatant_FD_187180 | JGI IMG/M metagenome (GOLD analysis project Ga0209477, IMG submission 187180) | Active sludge microbial communities from Klosterneuburg, Austria, studying microevolution and ecology of nitrifiers - Klosterneuburg... | ecosystem: Engineered > WWTP > Aerobic digester >...
TATTTGAGAATTCTTAATTTTTAATTCTCAATTGTTTTTCCCTTTGGAATATAGTAATAAAAAATCTCTGACCCGAAAAAAAAATTGGATCAGAGATTTGTAAAAAGAAAAAATATATTTTAATAATTATCTATCTGTGCTCTCTGAAGTTTTCCTGAATAGTCGATGTAGACAGCTTTCCATTCTGTATAAAAATCATACACAGTCCAGCCACCTTCACGATGTCCGTTACCGGTTTGCTTCACACCTCCGAACGGCATGTGAGCTTCTGCACCGATCGTTGCACCGTTTACATAAGTGATACCGGCTTTGATATCTCTTATTGCTTTAAATGCATCGTTAATATTTTTTGTGAAGATACTTGAAGACAATCCGTATTTTGTATCATTAAGAATATTGATCGCATCTTCAAGATCATTACATTTTATCACTGACAATACCGGACCGAATATTTCTTCCTGTTCGATTCTCATACCGGGTTTTACATCTGTGAAGATAGTTGGTTTATAGAACCAGCCGTCTGCAAGTTCATCTTCAGTTGCAAATTCACCGCCACAGAGAAGAGTTGCTTTATCCTCTTCGAGACCGATCTTTACATAAGAGTGAACAGAATCACGCTGAGATTCACTGATACATGGACCTATCTGATTGTCCGGATCATTACCATAGCCGAGTTTTAAAGTCTTAGCTTTTTCAGAGAGCATTTTCAAAAATTCATCATGAATATCTTTATGAAGAATAAGTCTTGAAGTTGCTGTACATCTTTGTCCTGTAGTTCCGAAAGCTCCCCATAAGACTGCTTCCAGAGCGAGTTCGAGATCAGCATCATTCATAACTATCTGAGCATTCTTTCCGCCAAGTTCAAGTGAAACTCTTTTAAGATCACCGCCTGCAACTTCATTAATTCTTTTACCAACTTTTGTAGATCCGGTAAATGATATCAGATCTATATCATTATGTGATATAATTGCTTCTCCGACTATACTTCCTTTTCCATGAACAATGTTTACTACACCTGGGATATAATCTTTTCCAAGAACTTCTTTAATGGAAGATTCAATAATTTCGATCAAAGTCGCAGCAGTTTTTGGAGTGAGTTCAGCCGGTTTAAAGACACATGTATTTCCACAGACTAGAGCGGGAAACATTTTCCATGTAGGAATAGCCATCGGAAAATTCCACGGTGTTATAAATCCTCCGACACCGATAGGAACTCTGAAGCTGAGGTTCATTTTATTCTGGAGTTCACTCGGCGCATTTAATCCAAATAGTCTTCTTCCTTCTGATGCTGCATAATAAGCTGTATCAATTCCTTCCTGAACGTCACCTTTAGTTTCAGCAAATACCTTACCCATTTCTCTTGTCATTTCAAATGCGATCTCATCTTTTCTTTCAGACATTTTATCTCCTACTACTTTTAGGATGTCACCTCTTTTAGGAGCAGGTACTAGACGCCATTTATCAAAAGCTGCTTTAGCTGCTGATACAGCTTCGTTTACGTCATCTTTATTTGAAGAAGGGAAAATACCGATCAGGTCTTCATTCCATTTCGCCGGATTTCTGTTTTCAAATGTTTCACTGCCGGAAGAATTTTTCCATTCGCCGTTAATAAGATTTTTAAATATTTCTGCCATTTTATTAAATTATCTCCTTTTGTTTTATAATCAGTCAATTTAACTAATAAGATGTTTTATAGAAATTGATTTTTAAATACTTTCATAAAAATCTATTTATTATAATCTGAAGATCTTTTAAAAATACTTACAAAATACAATTTGAATTACGATCATAATTCAATATTTTAATTTTTCAAAAAATAAATTTAAAATATGAAACGATCTGAATTAGCAAGTTTGCCTGTTTATTTTGGAGATTATATAAAGGAAGTCGAAGATATAGATCTGATATCTGCTTTGGTGAAATATGGTCCGGAGATGTTTGTTAAAGATCTGCCGACTTTAGAAAAGATCGGCGGAAATACCTATGCTGAGAATAAATGGACGATCAAACAGATCTTACAGCATTTGGCTGACACCGAGAGAGTATTTCTTTACAGGGCTTTGAGTTTTGCACGAAAAGATGAAACTCCTCTACCATCTTTTGATGAAAATTTATATGCTGAGATTTCTAATTCAAACAGAAGAAGTTTGAATGAGATACTTACTGAATTTGAGAGTATAAGAAATTCTGCTCTAACATTGTTTCAGGGATTTACGGAGGAAATGCTTTTGAGTACGGGAAATTGTTCGGGAAAGGAAGCATCGGTAGCAGCAATAGGATTTACAATCGCCGGACATACATTTCATCATTATAAGGTGATAAGGGAAAGGTATTTTTTGTTGGCGGATTGAAGTTAGTTGATTTGTGGATTGGGATCAACCAACCGTTTTAACGGTTTATGATGAGTAGGTATAGAATTATAGATGAGGTTGTGGTGTTAGTGGTATTGGATCAACCGTTTTAACGGTTTGTGGTGAGTCGGTATAGAAGCATAGTTGAGTATCTGGTTTTATATTAATGCGGAAATTTGTTAAAGCAAGTGAATCGTGAATACTAAAGAGTCTAATATTGACATAAACCGTTTAAACGGTTTATTTCCGACCAGTTCAGTATCCAAATTCATCTTACTGCTAATTTTAATTCCGGAGTTTTATAAAAAAAATATCAAACTTCATCTACAAATTTCAGTGTTAACTAAAATAAACCGTTAAAACGGTTATCCTCATTTCAATAACACCAACTTCTTTGTCATCACCACTTCTCCACCATTCACTGTCAACCTGTAATAATATACTCCACCAGCTAAACCGCTACCATCAAACTTAACACTATACTCACCCGATCCCTGCTTTTCACTGACCAAAATTCCTTTAATCTTCCCCTGGATATCATATATTTTAATCTCTGTATAAACAGACTCATTTAACTCATATCTAATTACCGTCTCAGGATTAAACGGATTTGGAAAATTCTGATGTAGTTTAATTCTTACAGGAATTTCATTCTCGACGTTAAAAATTTGCACTGCTCCTGTATCATTTCTAATTAACAATCTATCCGTCTCTGTAGTCTGCTGTGTCGTCCGTCTGTTTTGCAAATACAAATCCATTAGTCCGTCATTATTCAGATCAGTTCCAAGCACACCAATTCCTTCTGCAACTGTATTTTGAGGGAGCACTATATCTGTAACTTCAGTAAAAATTCCGCTGCCGTTATTTTCAAATATTTTCATCGGCCTGTTAAAAAAAATATTTGAGGTTATCAGATCCGGATCATTATCATAATCAATATCTATAAATATTCCTTCTGTTGTCTGTTCATTATCAACCGGTAAATTGGTTGATGTTATATCTGTAAAAAAACCGCTTCCGTTATTCAATAAAAGCCTGTCCTGTCTTGTCCTGCCGGATATGAATGCAACATTTGCAAAAAAAATGTCAAGATCCTGATCTCCGTCTACATCTCCCAAAGTGACTTTCCTTGTCTCTTCAGTCAATGATGGCGGAAGTCTCTGCTCTGTATCATCTGTAAATACTCCGCTGCCGTTATTTATATATATTTTGTTTCCGTCTTCATTTCCTGCTATTAGATCTTTATCTCCGTCACCGTCTATGTCTGCAAGTTTCAGATCCTGATTTACATTGGATTCAGCAGGAAGTCTCAGCGAAGTTTCATTTGTAAAAATAAAATCACCGTTATTTATCAATATTAAATCCTGACCTGCATTTCCTAATATTATATCTGGAAGTGAATCATTGTTAATATCCTCTGCCAGTACAGCATTTGCAGTGCTACCAGGAAGTCTGTTATTTAAATTACTAAAACTTCCATTACCGTTATTGAAATATAATTCATGTATTGCATTATCCTCATTTGCAAATACAATATCATTAAATCCGTCTCTGTTAAAATCTGCAATTCCAATATCTTCACTGTCGTAATTGAACTGTGGTAGGTTTCCTAATGTACCATCTGTAAACTGTCCGTTGCCGTTATTGATAAGTATCTTATTCGGGGCAAATTCTCTTGCAAGCACTATGTCCGGGTCACCGTCATTATCAAGATCTCCTGCTGCTGCATCCATTGTCGGACCTGTTACAGCTTGTATTGGAAGGTTTGTTGTTGTTGCATCAGTATATAAAATAATTCCTCGTTGATTTGTAAAAGACATTGTAGAAATTAATATGAAGGTAAAATATAAAATAGTTTTCATAATATTTTAAATTTTTTATTTTTAAGTAAGTTTTTTTAAAAGATATTCAAATTATGCTGAAACAAAAACATGTTTATAAGGATTTTAAGTTATAAATTGCATTAAGTTTCCATTTTATTTAATTTGTTTTAAAATTCTTTTGATGCACAGAAAGACAGCCCTTATTTTTATATTATTCTCACTGGTTTATTTTGCTCCCGGTAATAAAGCCGTTTCTCAGGATAAATGGTGGAAAGAAAAAAAATTTAAGAATGAACATCTTAGGGCAAAATATGACCTTTGTAAAAGAACATTTAAAGATATTGGACTGGGTTTTTCTATCAGTAATGTAAATCATATTAATCAGTATTTTGATGAACAGGTTTATCTGAACATAATTAGCACAGATAAAGGGTATTACAGTCCCAATCAGGCAGAAATTATTATCTCGGAATTTATGGATTATTTTAATGTTGATGAATTCAAATTTATGACTTCAAAAAGATATAACACATATGCATTTGTCAATGGTAAATACTCTTACCGATTGGGTAATGGAAAGAGAACTCTTGATGTAACTATTTCATTGAAATATCTAAATGATAAGTGGTATGTAGACCAGATTAATATTAATTGATTAAACAATTCGAATTTTAAAAATCTAATTTTATTTAAATCATTTTAGATTTGGAGCAGATAAATAGAAAATCTATATTGAATCTTTTTGACAGGCGGTTAAAAATTTTGATTTTAATCGCTTTTTTGTTTATTGCATGGCTTGCTGTTGCCAATCTTTTTTCAGATTATATTAAATCTGAAACTGAAAAAAACTGGGATGAAATTTCTAAGGAAAAAAATGAACAAAGAGTTCAGATCGTAAATAGACTGTTTCTCTCCGACCTGGATAATCTGAATGAACTTTCAAATAACATATCAAAAAATTCCGAAATTATTGACCTTATCAGAAAAAGTGAATCAAAAAAATTATTTGAAACACTTATAAATCTGAAACTGAGTAATAATACGCAATATGAATTTTATAATTCGCGTCTCGAACTCCTGGCATTCTCCGGAAGAAAACTCGGTTCCGATTTTTATTCTCTTAATAAATCTATAAACGGAAAAAGATTTTCTGTCCTAAAAGAAATTGGGTTCTATACATATCTGATTATATACTCTCCGGTCTATGATTCGGAAAGTCAGTCTGTTATTGGAGTATCTCTTACCGCCGAACTCATAGATATTAAATATCAAATTGACAATAAATTTTTTAAAAATTCCGGTCTGTTATATAGTATCAGCAAAGAAACTTCTGTAAGCCCTGAACTCTTTCCCTCTAACGTAATTTCCGGTAAAATAGAAGTGAATTCTCCTAATCCTGAAGATTTTATTCAGATAGATCTTAAAGGACTTGAGAATGAGATTATTGGTGTTATTCTTATTCCAAAATATAACGAAATGAATCATGTTTCAGAGTTACATGATTTTACTTTAAGGCTGAACTCAATTCTCATTTTTGGTTTATCTGTAATAATTTTTTTACTGACCTATAAATTTATTTTCAAAATTAATTCTTCCCTGTTAAAGTTTATTCTATTCTCTGCAGTGTTGATCTTTTTTAGATACTTATGGCTCCAGTTTGATTTTCCTTCAAAAACTTTCAATTCAGATCTTTTCTCTCCGGGTTATTATGCTTCTGTCTTCGGTAATGGTATAGCCAAATCTATTGGAGAATTATTTGTTACTTCTGTTGTCGTTCTGATTATTGCTTTATTTGGATTTAATACTGTTTTGAGAAATAAATTTGTTTCTAAAAATAATTTTAATTTTCTAAAAGCATTAAAAATTATTTTTTCAGTAATACTTTTTTTTGCTCTCATTTATGGATTTGGTGCCGTGATTCAGAGCGTTGTATTTGATTCTAATCTGAAGTTTTTTGATAAATCAAATATCATTCCCGGGCCTGAATTGTTTTTTATTCAGCTTGTCATTCTTATCCTTACTGTTTCTTTTTTTATTTTTCTATTATCTCTGATTATTCATATCTATAAATATTCACTGTTTCCTGTTTTCAGTAAAAAAACAATTAGAAATTTTGCTCCCCTGTTTATTCTGCTTATTTTACTTCTGATTAATCAGATCTTTACTGTTCTTGATATGAATTTTTATATAAATACCTTATTCAGAATTATAATTATAGTTTCAGTTTTCCTCTTTGGGTCATACTTAGGATGGAAACTTTATAAATTTAAAATTTACAATGTCTATTCACTGAAAAATTTTTCTGTCCTGATTCTGATCTGTATTATTACTATTCCGGGTATTCTGCTTGAAAATATTACTTCACAGGAAACAAGGTATGTCGAACTGATCGGAAATAAGATTGCCGATAAAGATGATGATAAAATAAAATTTCTACTGCTTACAGAATTATCAGATATTTCTAACGATAAAAAGATCGAGAATAATATTCGAAATAAAAATAAACTCAAGGAACTTGGATTTTCTATCTGGAATGAAAGTAAATTCAGTGAAGAAAATTTGAATACTTCCGTTATAATTTTAGATACAAACAGAAAAGTTGTAAGTGACTTTATGTTTAATTCTAATGCGATGATACTTGATTCAATTATTGCTTTTGCAAATAAAGAATATTTTATAAAGAAAGAATCTCTTGAAAATATTCCCGACTCCTCTGATTTTACGGACTCCCTATCCTTTGCTGATGATCCTGAAAATGAAGAAGAAATGGATTTTTCTGAAGAAAGTTTTAAAGAAGATCTTAATAATCTTTTTATTACAGATAAAATTCTTATCCTTAATAATGAAGAAGAAAATTATTATCTCGGAATTGTACCTGTTGAAAGAGTAGATCTAAAAAATACTATATACGAAACCAATCTGGGTTATTTACTTGTCGCAGTTCAGTATGAATCTAAAAATCTTCTGCAGCAATCTTCAGTACAGATATTCAAAACTTATTCGCGGGATAATCTGTTTGACAAACTTATTTCAGAACCTGTAATTACCGAATATGTAAACGGTGAGATTGTAAGTTCTACAAGCCGTGATCAGAGTAAATCAAACACACTCTCTCTTAATGTATTCCGTGATGCTGTTAAATTCAAAGATGAAAAATCTGACTGGAGATATGAAGTAATTAACAATGAAAAATTCAGGTCATTCTATATACTAGATCGAAACATAGATAAATCTATGAACGAAAGGATTTATTCCGTCAGTCTGAAAAGAAATGATGTCAAGCTGACTTTTTTCTTTTATTTAAAATTTACTTTGTTTGCATTTTTAATATATTTGGTTGTGTTTGTTATAAAACTACTCCAGATCTTTTTTAGCCTTAAAGAACTAAAGCCAAACTTCCGTGAAAAACTTTTTGCATCATTCTTTTTTGTATCCGTAATTCCTATTGTCCTGCTTGCTCTATATACAAGAAGTTTTATAAAAGAAAAATATGATATCAATTTTCAAAATCAGATCATCTCAGATCTGAATCTTGTTTCACAAAGTCTCAAGAATCTGAATCTAAACCAACTGAGTTCTGACTCTCTAAGTGTCCGCGGTAAAAAAATATTTACCGCTAATTTATTTCCGTCTGATAAAAATTTTAATCTATACATTAATACAGATCTTGTCTCTACTACCAATGATGAACTTTATAAATCTGATCTCCTCGATTCAAGAGTTGATGCCGAAGCTTACTATAATATTAATTATATGCGGAAAGATTTCTTTATAAAAAATGAAGAGATAGGTGCATATTCTTTCATTGTAGGTTATAAACCTTACTTTGATCAAAAAAATAATGTTGTTGGGATCATGTCATCTCAAACACTCTATAAACAAAATGAACTCAGCGAAGAGTTAACAGAAATTCTTACTTTTATTTTTGGAATTTATTTAATTGTTGTGATCATACTTCTTGTTTTTGTTTCTATTATGACTGATAGATTTTCGCAGCCAATAATGAAATTAAAATATGCCACCGAAAGAATTTCAAAAGGCGATAGCAATGTAGCAATAGATATCAAGCGAAAAGATGAGATCGGAAATCTTGTTGATTCTTTTAATATTATGTCACGGGAACTTGAATCTTCAAAGGTAAAATTAAAAAGAGCCGAGAGAGAAGCAGCATGGAGAGATATTGCCAGACGTGTAGCACATGAGATTAAAAATCCTCTGACACCAATGAAACTTTCCATTCAGCATTTATTTGATGTTTATGAAAATAAAACTCCTGAAGAATTTTCCGAAGTTCTGAAAAAGACAAGAAACATTATCATAAATGAAATTGATAAACTCAATAAAATCGCAACTGAATTTTCTGATTTTGCAAAGCTTCCCGGAAAAAATTATACTGAAACAGATCTGAATGAGATCATAGGCGAAGTTATTTCATTATATAAACTTTCCCCCAATATTGAATTCGTTCAGGATCTGAATAGTAATATCGGATTTATCTCTGCTGATAAACAGGAGCTTAACAGGGTTTTTCAGAATCTTGTCAAGAATTCTGTTCAGTCTATTGGTGTAAATGGAAAAATTGAAATATCAACAAGAGAAAACGGTGAATACATAATTGCTGAAGTAAAAGATAATGGATGCGGTATTGATCCATCTGTTATGAAAAATTTATTTAACCCAAACTTCTCAACAAAAACCACAGGTATGGGACTAGGATTATCAATTACAAAAAAATCTCTCGATGATATGAAAGCTGAGATAATGTTTGAAAGCATTGTAAACAAAGGTACTACTGTGATCATAAAATTTAAAAAAATAAATTCTAAGACAAACAATTCTTAATTTGAATAAATACCTTTCCAGATTAATATTTTTTATTCTCTTGAATTTTCTGTTCAGTTGCGCAAATCAACTGCCTCCGTCCGGTGGTGAAGATGACACCAATCCTCCAAAGCTTATATATATTTTTCCTGAACCAAACTCAACTTTAGTAAAAGGAAATAAAATAATTTTTAAATTTAATGAATATGTGGACAGAAGAAGTTTTGAAGAATCCTTTTTTATTTCTCCCCGGTCTGCAGGTGATTACAGCTTTGACTGGAGCGGTAAAGAAGTCGAAATTAATTTTGAAAAGAAATTTGAGCCTGACAGAACTTATGTAATGATCATTGGCAAAGATTTTAAAGATCAGCGGGGGGGTAATACTCTTAGTTCACCTGTCACTATTGCATTCTCTACCGGAAGCAGGCTTGACAAAGGCACTTTTTCAGGGAAAGTATTTGCCGGTAATTATGACCGCGTAAAAGTAATGATCTATTTCAGCAAAGACACTACATCAGTATTTTCAGATCCGGCAAATTCTCAACCCGATTATATTACTCAGGTAAATCTTGATGGAACTTACGAATTTACTAATCTGCCTAATGGAAAATTCCGTCTGTATGCCCTTACTGATGAAGACAGAAACAATGTCTATGATTCTGATCTTGATAAAATTGCCATGCTGCCCGATGATATAAAACTTTTTGGAGACAGTACCTCTGTTAGTGAACTGAATTTTATAATGGATTTAAAAGATAAAAATAATTACAGCAGCTCATTTTTAAATACTCTTTCTTCAGATTCATCGGGCTTAATTTATTCTAATTATAATTATTCAGGATCAAACTTTATCACACCTGAGCATAGGTTTTATTTTTATTTTAAAAATATTACTCCTGATAAAAAAGAAGTTGTTGAAAATTTTATACTCTCAGATACATCTGACAGGAAAGTTTATAAACCCATCTTTAACTGGATAAATGATTCTTTGCTGGAAGTATTTACTCAGGAAAAACTTAAATTTAATTCTGTGATATCCCTCGCTATTGATATTAAGGGAACAGGGAACAGCAGATTTACCGGATCATACAATGTATATGAAAAGGATAAATTCGGAAAAATTTCAGGTGATGTAAAAAGAACTGATCCAGATATTCCCGCAATACTAACACTTTACAGTTTAGCTAAGGATGGTCCCATATATACAAAAGTTATATCTGATACTACTGCATTTGAAATTGATGATATTCTTGAAGGGAAATATATATTGTTTGTATTTATAGATAATAATTTGAACGGGACTTTTGACAAAGGTAATGTAAACCCTTTTAAAGCTCCTGAAAATTTTATTATTTATGATAAGGATTTTGAAATTAAGGGAAACAGCATTATTGAAAAAATTTTACTGGAATTTTAAAACCGGGTAATTTCTGAAAAATTAATTATTTTTTTTGTTGATAAATGATCTTATCGTGAAAAAAAGATTATAAAGTAAAAGCTCCGGGGAAATATTATTATCGAGACTTTTAACTGCATCTTCAATTGAACAAATTATCAGATAATTATCCGATTCATAATTATTTGTAAATCTTTCTAGTCTTTCCTTTTTATCTCTGTTTATTATTAACTCTTCATTTCCGTTATCAAAATTTATAATATCCCTGAACCAAATTATCAGAAAAATGAGGAAGTTTTTAATTCTGACCTTATCTCTTTTTCCAATAATAAAATCAATACTACTGCTCAGTTTTAGATTATTAACTGTAAGTAAAGCAACCAATGTATCCATAACTTTTTCCCTGAGGTCAAGATAATTATTCTCCAATATTTGATTGCATCTTGAAATACTACCATCAGATATGTCTGCAAAGAAAGCTGCATTTTCATCAGAAATACTGTGCTTCTTTTTTTTAAGATAATCTATAATGTATTTTTTCTGAATGCTTTCAAATCCAATCTTCTGGCATCTTCCGATAATGGTCGGCAGCAAAGAATTTAATCTGGAAGTGGTTAGTATAATAACGGAATCTTTTGGCGGCTCTTCTAAAATTTTAAGCAGAGAGTTTGCACTTTGAGGATTCATCATATCACATCTTGAAATAAGAAACACTTTTTTCTTGCCTGACCTTCCTGTCATATATATTTCTCTTTTCATTTGTCTGATACTGGAAATACGAATATCGTTTGCACGTGGAATTGAGATGGTGTGATATTTATCTTCAGCTTTTAATTCCATTTGAGATAAATAAATTTGAAAATCCTCCTTATCTAATTTTTCAAGCGGATTTGAATCTTCATCAGAATCACTTTTTCCAGTTGGAAGTGCAGTAATGAATCTAAGCATCGGTGATTTCAGTGAATCAATTTCAATACAACTTTTGCATATATCACAGGCTTCTGTGTCGTTTACCTTGTTATCACAGTTGAGCAGCTTTGCAAATTCAACAGCAGCTGCATCCTTACCCGTACCTTCATTTCCATAAAAAATATAAGCATGAGAGATCTTACCGCCTTTATAAAAATTGGTAAAAATTTCTTTTACTCTTTCCTGTCCAATTATATTATTCCACATATTAAAATGTATTTCCTATTCCAAATTGAAAATTATATTTATCATTGAAATTAGATCCGGGTGCAAAGATCCAGTTAGATCCTCCAATAGGTCCCGGCTGCGGGTCATAAATTTTGAATCCAACATCAAATCTGATCGCTCCAATTATTGTGTAATATCTGATCCCTGTACCTGCTGCTATTGCGATTTCATTTAGTTTGAATTTTCCTATATCCGACCATACATTTCCATAATCTACAAATCCAACAAATCCCAGATCCCGTAAATATTCGTTGCTCATTGATAGAAATGGCTTAACTCTGTACTCTACTGTATTTTCATATGTGAAATTTCCACCGAGATCTTTATCAGGTACTATTCCCAACTGCCTGGCTGCCCAGCCTCTGACACTGGTACTCCCGCCTCCAAAATATCTGGTGTCACGAGGTACTCTGTCTGAAGAAAATTCCTGTCCTAAAAATGTAAATGAGTTTTGACCATATTCAGCGATTATTCCTGCCAGAAGTTTAAATGCAAGTACTGCAGTAACGTTTACTTCACGGTTGCTTAGATTTATATATGCTGAACTTAAATTTGTAAATTTTGAATAACTGTAAGACGCTGTATTAAAAATTTTTCTTATGACTCCGGATAATAATCCGCTTTCTTCGATCTCATAAGATTGATAATTTCCTGCTGAAGGAAAAACAATGTTATTAACAGAACTGTGAATAATGGTAAAACCAAATTTTGATATAAACTCATTGAGATCGAAATTAGGTAAGAGAATTTCCTCTTCCTCTGATACTATATCATTGTTCAGTACAAATCTCGAGTTTTCAAGCTCCCATCTGAATTGCAGGTTATTTACATAAGTATAATCGGGGAGTTCGTAAACTACGTTAAATGAATTTTTAAATATAGACTGGATTATATCGTCTTGTAATCTGTATTCATAACCAATATTCCAGTTACCTGTTATAAATCTGTTACCGAATAAAAATGGCTGACTAATTGTGTTTACAAATTCCAGTCTGTTATTTTTAGGTGAGTTGTAATAAAATCTTGCACGCGATGTAAGTACTCTGCCGTCACCAAAAAAATTTAGATCGTTAAAAGATACACCTGTGCCCATATAAAAAGAATTCTGAAAGTAATATCCGAATACTTCAGGAGTTACATCATATTTGTTACCTACTACAGCATTAACGATAAAATTTATTTTATTTGAATTTTCATTTATAGTATCGATTACAATTCGGGGATTTTCAAGAATAGAAAAACGTGTCAGGTTAATTTCACTTTTCACTATTTTACTTTTATCATACATCTCGTTTTCTTTGTATTCCAATTCTCTGCGAATGTCATCTTCAGTAATATTGTATTTATCATTTGTAAATTTAACTACTGTTTTTCCAAATTCATATTTCTTCCCGGGGTCTAAAACAAATTTTATATTAACTTTATAAAACAGCGAATCTATATTAGTTACATATTTAAAAATTTCAGGATTCAGAGCTGAAGCTGTTGCATATCCATTATCCTGAAGCAGATCCATGATCCTTCCCCTTTCAAGATTCACACTGTCCTTGGAGTAATACCTGCCTTTTATGGTAAATGAATTTTTTTGATTTTGTATCTTACCTGTCAGATCTGCGGAAATGCTGTCTATTCCTGAATAGTTAATATTTAAATATTCATATCTTGCATTTTCTTTTACAGTAAAAGTTTCATTAATTTCTTTATCTTCTATGTTTGTAAAAAGTCCCGTATCGACTTCAGCATCAAAAAATCCGTTATCAAAATAATATTTTTTAATTCTCTCAACATCTAATAAAAAAGTTGTCATATCAAAATAATCACCGGATTTTGAAGCAAGCAGACCTTTAATTGTACTCTCGTCAAAAGTACTGCTTTCAATGAACTTAATATTGATGTCATCTATCTCATAATTTCCTTCAATAGATGTATCTTCCTGACATTCAGACATACCGGTATAAAGAAACAATATTCCGGTAATCAGAAACAGCCGCAGAAAATTATTCATCATTTAAGTTTAATAAAAAAGACCCAATAATTTACATCATTGGGTCTTAAATAAAATTTAAACACCTCAAAAATCTTTACTTTCTTCATCATAAAAAAAGTCTTCATCTGTTGGATAATCAAGCCATATCTCTTCTATACTTTCAAAAGGTTCTTCAGTATCCTCAAGATCATTGAGATTGTTTATTACTTCATTTGGTGCTCCGGATCTGATAGAATAATCTATCAGTTCAAATTTATTTGCCGGCCACGGAGCATCATCAAGATAAGACGCTAATTCTAATGTCCATACCATATTATTTATTTACCTCCTGCATTTGCTTTTGTATTTTTTATTTAAGTTAATTAAAATTGTGTTAAATATTATTTTAAAACAGATCAGTCTCTTAATCTCGGATCTAATGCATCACGTAATCCTTCACCAATAAGATTATATGTAACTACAGCAATAAAGATCATCATACCCGGAAAAATTGCCAGCCACCAAGCGTTTGATGCACCTCTTGCTTCATTAAGTAAAGAACCCCAGGTAACAGTTGTAGCACTTACTCCGAATCCAAGAAAGCTCAATGCTGCCTCAGTTAAAATTGCACCTGCAATTGCAAACGCTCCCGAAACCAGTACCGGTGCAATTGCATTCGGAATTACATGTCTGAAAATTATCTGTTTATTCGGTAAACCAATAGAGCTGGCAGCGGTAATATATTCCATATTCCTTACTTTCAGTACTTCACCTCTGATCAGCTTTGCATCACCTGTCCAGGATGTAATACCAATTGCCGCCATTATATACCAGATACTCGATCCGTAAATTGCAACTATTGTTATAATAAGAAAGAAGACCGGCAGTGTTACCATTATTTCTACAAATCTCATTATGATCAGATCAACTTTGCCTCCGTAATATCCGGCAAGCGATCCCAATACAATTCCAATGACCAGAGCAATACCTGCCGCGACAAATCCAACTGAAAGTGATACTCTCGATCCGTGAATCAGACCTGCAAGCAGATCTCTTCCTATTGCATCGGTGCCGAGATAATGATCTCCTCCCGGAGACCTGAGATTATTTGCAAGATCAATTTCGCTCGGACCATAAGGTACCGGTGTCCACACAACACTTTCCAGCTTTCCTTCATCATCAAGTTTTTTCCAGTTAGCATTTATCATATCAGGCTCCCATTTGCTAATGCCTATAGCATTTAAATAATCTTTGACAACTGGAAAATATGTTTCACCTTTGTATTCAGCATAAAGTGGTTTACTGTCTGCAAGAAAATCTGCAGTAACTGCAATTACTATCAAAAACAGTACTATATACATCGATATCATCGCCAGCTTGTTTTTCTTAAACTGATGCTTAACCAATGACCAGTAAGAAACACCAACTTCCTTCTGAGATTCAAGCTGAGATTTACTCATTCCGTTTGGATCAGGCTTATCATCAATGTTTTTTTCTATAAACTCATTTATCTCGTTTGGTTGCTTCATATATTAGTTATGCTGTTTTTTTAGAAAATGCGATTCTCGGATCTACGAATGAATATAAAATATCTACAGCTAAAATCCCCACTACCGTTAATACAGAAGTCAGTACAAGCTCGGCCATTATCAGCGGATAATCTCTGTCAAGAATTGCCTGAAATGCAAGCTGACCAATACCGGGTATTGAAAAAATTGTTTCAATAATTACACTTCCGCCGATCATTGCAGGAAGTAATCCGCCTAAAAGAGTAATGATGGGAATCAGTGAATTTCTTAAAGCATGTTTCATTACAACTTTCTTTTCCGATAAACCTTTTGCTTTTGCCGTTCTTATATAATCCTGTCTGATGACTTCAAGCATTGAACTTCTCATCTGTCTTGAAATAAAAGCAAAGCTTGTTAAACTCGAAATAGTAACAGGAAGGAATAAATGCATGAACCTGTCTTTTACCTGTCCCATAAATCCAAGCGAATCGAAGTCTTCAGATCTTATTCCCGCAGTTGGAAATATTTTCAAATATTCCACATTACATAAAAATACTATTGCAAGTGTTGCTACCCAAAAATTTGGCAGTGAATATAATACAAAAAGAAACACTGTAGTTATTCTGTCAGTAAATGAGTATTGCCGGACAGCACTGTATATTCCTATGGGAATTGCAATCAAATATATCAGTAAAAATGACAAAAGACTGATCGTAACTGTCACTGGTAACCTTTCCAGTATTTTATCTATTACAGGTCTGTCGTCTTTAAAAGAATTTCCAAAATCCCCTTGCAGCATATTTCCAATCCAGATGAAATACTGCATGTACAATGGTTTGTCAAGTCCGAATTTCTTTTTGTAAAATTCTTTTGCCTGCTCATTCATTAGATTTTTGGAATCTGTCTTCTGTGCTTCCTGAGTCTGTCCGATCTTCATTTCAGTCGGATCACCCGGCGCGAGCCTGCAGACAAGAAATGTTATCATTGTGATAATGATGAGAGTCGGTATAAAAAGTAATATCCTTCTTATTACATAATCTGTCATTTTTACTAATTAGTGTTATTGATTAATTTTTGCTGTCTGCAATATAAATCACAGACAGCAATAATATTATATATTAATTTTTATATCTTTGTGCATTAGTCGGAGTCCACCATTCATTAAGTAATGGTGAATCCGGATATGCATACCATCTTGTATTATTAAATCTATCACTGTAAACATATCTTGATGGCTCTGCCCAGAGGAATGTCGTCGGCTGATCTTCATAAATGATCTCCTGCCATTTTTTTAGGAGCTCCATTCTTTTTGCATCATCAAACTCGACTCTGTTTTGCTCGATAAGTTTATCACTTTCCGGATTTATATAACTGATAAAATTACTTCCTTCACCTATTGCCTGTGAGGAATGCCATATCTGATACGGATCTTCAGGTGTGACAGAAAGCTGCCATGCAGAATAACATGCATCGAATTCATGCTTCTTCGTTTTATCCAAAAATACTGACCATTCATATTCCTGTAGATCTGCCTGAATGCCGAGATTTTTTAGTGACTCAATTACTACAAGCATGACCTTTTTTCTTTTCGGATTATTATTGTTTATGAATGTAAATTTAAAATCTGTTTTTTTACCGTCTATTACTTTATCAAGAATTCCGTCTCCGTCAGTATCTTTCCATCCCGCTTCAGCAAGCAGCTGTTTTGCTTTCTCAGGATTGTAATCAATTTCGGGAAGATCATTATTGTAATATTTACTTTCTTTAAATACAGGAGTCTGAACTTTGGTACCCATTCCGTAAACAATCTTGTCTATCATTGTCTGTCTGTCAATTGCATAGCTCAGTGCCCATCTTACTTTTTTATCGGCAAACAATGGATTCTTATTATTCCATGCAATAAATATATAAACAGGTTCGGATACAAGTGCTTTCTTTAGATTGAATTTTTCAGGATCCTTTATATTTTCTACAAAGTCGATCGGTTGTATGACATACATATAATCAACCTCTTTGTTCTTTGCAGCTACTACAGCAGCATTCTGATCCTGAATAATTTTGAAAACGAGTTTAGAAGGGAAATTCGGAATATCTTTTTTATTCCAGTAATCTTCATTTCTCTGTAAAGTGATCGACTGACCTGTGAGCCACTTATCTAATTTATAAGGTCCGGAGCCTACTACATATCTCGGCTCTCTTGAAACTTCCTGCGAATTCAGAAAATCTGCATACTTCTGCATATCGGGATATTTTAAAGGATCAAGACTTTTCTGTGCTTCATCTAGCTGTTCCCATGTAAACTTTTCATTCATATTATCTTTGTCGAGAATATGCTTTGGAGTAATTGCCATACTTCCAAGTGCATAGACAGCTCTGAAATATGGTTTCGACATATTGAATCTGACCTTATATTTATTTCCGTCAACAAGCTCAACGCTTTTCAGATCAATAAAATAATTTCTAAGTGCCTGAGCATCTGTGAATGGATTCTTGATAGTTTTAACTGTAAAAATTACATCCTCACCAGTAAGGGGAGTACCGTCTGAAAATTTCACATCCTCTTTAAGATCAAATGTATATGACATTTTATCTTCACTTATTTCGGGAAGTGATTTTGCAATAAGAGGTACAAGATCATAAGTTTCTCTGTTCACATCAAGTAATGTTTCAAATATGTAAATATAAATACCCGAAGCTGAAGCATCATTTGTAACTGTTGGGTTCAGTTTTTCAGCATCTGACATTTCCTGTTTTATGACCCAGTCACCGTCATCCGCATTTTCAATATTTTTCGGAGCCAGTTTTGAAAGATCAACAGTAGCATTCTCTTTACTTTCTGTTGTTTCCTTATTTCTTCCGCATGATGAAAATATCAAAGTGAAAATTATCATCATCGGTAATATTACTTTTATTGGATTATACATTATTATTATTGTTTAGATATTTTTTTATTAAAAAAATTAATTATTCGAAATCATGTTCAAAATATTCTGTAGCTTTTTCCAAGCGGTCATCTCTGCTGTATAAACTATCTTTATCAGATTTCCTTGAGATCTTTTCCTGAAGTTTTTTACGGAATACTTCGGCTGCATTATAACCATAATGTTTACACAAATAATTCAACGCAATTACTTCTGCTATTACAGTTATATTCTTTCCGGGAAAGATCGGCAATTTAATAAGCTCAATATCAACACTCAGAAGATCTACAGTTGTATTATCAAGACCTGTCCTGTCATAAGCTTTGTCTGTATCCCAGTCTTCCAGCTCTACTATTACTTCAACTCTTTTCTGATACCGGATGGATCTTATTCCAAAAATTGTACTTACATCTATAATTCCAAGTCCCCTGATCTCCATAATATGTTTTGACATTGCCATCCCCGAACCCATCAGTACACCTTCACCTTTTTTGGAAACTACAACTACATCATCTGCGACAAGTCTGTGTCCTCTTTCTACCAGATCAAGTGCTATCTCACTTTTACCAATTCCGGACTTTCCAGAAAATAATAAACCTACTCCATATACATCCACAAAAGATCCGTGCATTATGATCTGAGTAGAAAACTGGTCGTCAAAAAAATCTGATATAAAATAAGAAAATTTTGTGGTAGGATAAACCGTTCTGAAAATTGGTATATGTTTTTCGTCAGCAAGTTTTATAAGTTCGTCAGGAACTTTGTTATTGTTTGTAATTATTACACACGGCACATCAAATGAAAAAAATACCTGAAGTGATTTTAGTCTGTCCTGAGGTGAAAGTTTTTCAAGATAATGTATTTCTGTATTGCCGAAGATCTGCACTCTGTTAAAAGTAAACAGCTCAACAAACCCTGCAAGAGCAAGCCCCGGTCTGTGAATATCTTTTTCCGTGATCTGTAACCTGGTATCAATTTCTTCATTTGAGATCTTTTCAAGTTTAAATCTTCCCTTGAACTCATTATAAAGGAATTCCACTGTTATGAAGTTTTTCTTGATCTCTTTTATATTTTCAAACCTACCGGGCAATTTTATATAGTCTTTGTTATTTCTTTTTTAGTGTTGTGCTTATCTGTTTTGTTCTTGTCCTTAATTTTTAAAATTTGTGTCTCGATCTTATCAATTGCTTTATCAACAGATTTTACAAAATCATCGCTGCTCTCTTTTGCCATCAGATCTTTACTTCCAATTTTAACTAAAATTTCGCAGTATTTTATACTGTTTATTGCTTTCTCAAAAAAAAGTATTACATCTGCATATACTATATCTTCATTATATTTGCTCAGGTTATCAATTTCACTTCTAATATAATCCTGTAATGTATCATGAGCCTTAAAATGGCGGGAAGTAATATTTACTTTTATCATTTTTTCAATTTTTTAAGGGTTAATAATAATTGGTTTCACTGTTTTTGCGAATATGCTAAACTAAATATTTAATTTCAACTATATATTTATGATTATTTAAGAAACCTTTTTGTAAAATATAAATCCTCTACAATTTAAATTTGAAATTAATCAACTCGGTTTATTTCAAAATTTAATTTTTATACAATTGTCTGTTTGCAGGTACCCACCATTCATTTAATAGAGGTGAGTCCGGATATGCATACCATCTCGCATTTTTATATCTGTCACTGTAGACATACCGTACAGGTTCACTCCATAAAAATGTGACCGGCTGATCTTCATAAACCAAAAGCTGCCATTTATCGAGAATCTCTTTTCTTTTAGCATCATCAAAAGTAAGTCTGTTCTCTTCAAGTAATTTATCAGCTTCGGGGTTTTTGTAACTGAAATAATTACTGCCCTCACCAATAGACTGAGATGAATGCCATATCTGATAGGGATCATCTGCTGTCACAGAAAGCTGCCAACCCGCGAAACATGCATCATAATTATGTTTTTTGATCTTATCTAAAAATACAGACCATTCATATTCCTGAATATCTGCATTAATGCCAAGCTGTTTCAATTGTTCTATAAGTATTAAAATGACTTTCTTTCTTTTGGGATTGGTATTGTTTGTAAATGTGAATTTGAAATCAACCTTATTACCGTCTATCATTTTATCAAGTGTACCATCTCCGTCAGTATCTTTCCACCCGGCTTCAGCAAGCAGATCTTTTGCTTTGCCAATATCATAAGGAATTGGCGGAAGATCAGTATTCATGTATTTGCTTTTAAAAAAAATATGAGATTCTATATTTGTTCCCATTCCATATACAATTTTATCAACAATGGATTTTCTGTCAATAGCATAAGCCATTGCCCATCTGACTTTCCTGTCAGAAAAAATTGGACTTTCATTATTCCATGCAATGTAATTATACGATGGCTCGATGACCAGTGCTTTTTTAAGCTGAAACTTCTCCGGATCTTTTATATTCTCTACAAAATCAATCGGCTGAATTACCTGCAGCTGATCGACTTCTTTATTTTTTGCTGCCACTACTGCTGCATTCTGATCTTTAATTGTTTTGAATATAAGTCTTTGAGGGTAATTAGGAAGCTCGGATTTATTCCAGTAATTTTCATTTCTTACAAGTGTGATAGACTGACCTGTAACCCATTTTTCAAGTTTGTATGGTCCGGATCCGATTACATATTCAGGGGAACGTGAAACCTCTTCCTTGTTAATAAAGTCCGCATACTTTTGCAATCCCGGATACTTTACAGGGTCAAAGGTTTTACCGGCTTCTTCAAGCATTTCCCATGTGAATTTATCGGTCTCATTATTTTTATCAAGTATATGCTTTGGAATGATCTCCATATCACTTATAGAATAAATTGCTCTGAAATATGGCTTGGACATATTGAATCTTACTTTAAATTTATTGCCATCTACTAATTCCACACTCTTTACATCCATAAAATAATTTCTGGATGCCTGTGCATCTGTAAAAGGATTTTTAATTACTTTTACTGTAAAAATAATATCTTCAGCTGTGAGAGGTTTACCATCTGAGAAAGTGACGTTTTCTTTCAGATCATATGTATAGGACAGATGATCTTCACTGATCTCGGGCATTGACTTGGCAATGAGAGGTTTTAATTCATATGTGACTCTGTCCAGATCAAGAAGATTTTCAAACATATAGATAAAGATCCCGGTTGCAGTAGCATCATTTGTTACGATCGGATTAAGTTTTTCTGCATCGGACATTTCATGTTTGATTATCCAGTCGCCGTAATCAGAATTTGCAGTATCAATGGGTTGTAATTCAGTTATAGGGAAAGATTCTGTATTGCTGTTTTGTGAGGTTTCCTTATTTCTTCCGCAGGAGATAACCAGAACTGAAGAAAATATAAAAAATACAACAAGATTTATCTTTTTCATAATAATAATAGCATTTTGATTTCATAAAATTTTTTTTGATAGTAAATATTCTAATTGATTTATTCAAGTGAATGTAATATTTTAAAAAATGAAAAATAAATCCGGAGATAATGAACTAAATTCTAATGACGATAGTATTTCAAAAAAAGTTTACTATATTATTTTAATCTTTTCATTTCTTTGGCTTTTACTTATTTTTCTCGCTCCTGTTCTAAAAGATATTGGTGGGGTTTTTGCAGATATATCATCTTATTTATATATGTTTTTTTCACCTGTATGTCATCAGGATGATGCAAGATCTTTTCATATTTTCAGTGAAAAAGTTGCAGTTTGTTCCAGATGTTTATGGATATATAGTGGGTTTACAGCAGGTACGGTATTATATCCGTTAAAATACAAACTCACAAATGAAAACTCTCCGTCGGTAATATTTATTATCGCTGCATCTGCTCTGATCGCACTTGATGTATTGCTGGACGGACAGGAAATTATTAAGAACTCGTTTATATCAAGATCAGTAACAGGTTTCATAATTGGTCTGACTCTGCCATTTTATTTAATACCGGGCAGTGTAAGGTTTTTTTCTGAAGTAAATCTTTTTTTAAAAAATAAATCTGCCGGATAGGCATAATGCAGTCAAACAATAAATTAACACCGGTCATAATTGGTACATTAGTTATGACTTTCATAGCTCTCTTCCCCATTGTAAATTTTCTAAACATCCTCTGCTGCTCGGGAATAATGATAGGTGGATTTGCAGGCGTTACATCATATAATAAACAGCTTACTAATTCAGGACAGACTCTGACAGCCAAAGACGGCGGTATGATCGGGATACTCAGTGGAATACTTTCAGCTGTTTTTGTATCGGGTTTTGGTCTTCTCTTCAGTTTGTTTTCAAATCAAAATCCAATGACAGAAATAATGAATGCATTTTCTGAATTTGGTTTTCAGATACCGGATTCAGCAGCTTATTATCTTGATAAATTTTCAAATGAATTCAATGATCATGGTTTTTCTCCTACTCTCACAATTTTTTCTTTTATAACTAATCTTATAATTTATCCGCTATTCGGCACCATAGGAGCTTTGATCGCTGTGCAGATTTATAAAAAGAAAGGTAACGTTTGATTTGGGATTTATTTCAATAGTAAAAACTGGTCCGTCAGAATCCCGAAAGATCAGAATATATTTAATTATAATTTTATTTTTTGTTTTCTTAACTTCATATTTTTCACCGGCAAAACTGATCAGACAATTTATTCCTGATCTTTTTAACAGAGAAAGCTCATGTATTCTGTTAAATGTTTCAGGTATCCCTTGTCCACTATGCGGTTTCACCAGATCTTTTGAAGAGATATTAAAATTGAATATTGCCGGTAGTTTTTATTACAACCCTTCTTCGGTATTTATCTTTACATTTTTAGCGTGTCTGACTTTATTTATTTTTGTAATTAGTTTTTTTAATTATAAAATAAAAATAGTTTCTGCTGATAAAACTTTTTTAGCATTAACTGTTGTTCTCGTAACAGTCTGGATAGTAAATATTTTTTTTGGACATCACTAAATTCAGATTAATATTATTTGCAAAAATTTTTATGAAAAATTTAAACACATTTAATTAGTTAACTTATGTTTGAATACACAGGATCACTTCATATGCATTCGGTCTTTTCTGACGGTTCAGGTACAGTAGAAGATATCACCAAAGCTGCTGTCAGTTCTGATCTCGATTTTATAATTCTCACCGATCACAATACATTAAAAGCAAAAGACAAAGGTTATGAAAAGTGGTATAAAAAAACTCTCCTCATAGTTGGTTATGAAGTCAATGACAGAAAAAACAAAAATCATTATGTTGTACTGGGGACAGATAAGATAACAGGTACTTACGAAAAACTTCCCGACGGAGATACCGGATGCAGAATGACTGCCTCTGAATATGTAAAAGCTGTTAATGATGAAGGTGGTTTTGGATTCATTGCACATCCTCATGAGAAAAGACAAAATCTTCCCGAGCATCCTCCTTATCCCTGGACAGACTGGGATTGTAAAGATTTCAATGGTATTGAGATCTGGAATCATATGAGTGAATGGGCGGAAGATCTGAATGAATCAAATAAATTCCAGAGGTTTCTGCATCCTCTGAAATCAATCATTGCACCACAGCAAAAGACACTAAAACTCTGGGACGATCTAAACAAAAAAAGGAAAGTCGTAGCAATGGGAGGAATCGATGCACATGCACATAAACACAATGTCATGGGAATGGAATTTGAAATTTTCCCGTATAAAGTTTTATTTAAATCCATCCGCACACATGTACTTTTAAATGAAGAACTTAAAAAAGGAAATCAGACCAGTTATATTGAAAGCCGTGATAAAATATTAGATGCACTCGCTTACGGAAGATCCTTTGTAGTAAATAATTATTACGGCAGCGGAAAGGGGTTCAGGTTTTATGCTGAATATGACGGAGCTTTTTATACTATGGGTGACGAAATTAAATTTGACAGAACAAAAAATAAGAAAATTATTTTCAGAGCTCTCCTTCCTTCAAAAGCAAAGATCAAGTTTATTCAAAATGGTAAATGTACTGATGAGCTTGAAGGTATGGAATGTATATGGGATCGTGATGAACCCGGTATATTCAGAGTAGAAGCATGGATGGAAAACAGGGGATGGATCTTTTCAAATCATATAAGAGCAACTGTTTAATGTTCAATTTTAAATGTGCAATGTATTCTTTTCACTCTTCATTTTTTACTTTTTACTATTTAATTCTTAATTCCTAATTCTTAATTCCTAATTATTTCTTTTAAGGTTTACCTTTATTCTTTATCTTCAAAAATTTAATTTTACAATACTCAGCCTTGAAGATAAAAAAATTCAAAAATACGGGATTCAATTCAACCAAATCAATTCATTCCAATTGCGGAGTGTTTGGTGTCTATAATAATCCGGATGCATCTGTTCTAACTTATTATGGCCTGCATGCTTTACAGCACAGAGGTCAGGAAGCAGCCGGGATAGTATCATGTGAGCAGAATCAAAACGGAGACAAAAGTAAATTCAATATTCACAAAGATCTCGGACTTGTGCTAAGTGTTTTTTCTGATGACAAAATTCTGACGGATGATTTAAAAGGTACATCTGCTATCGGACATACAAGATATTCCACAACTGGCTCAGGTGACAACAGAAATAACATTCAGCCTTTCAAAGTAAATTATAAAGACGGAAACCTTGCGCTCTCTCATAACGGAAATCTTACAAATACAAAATTTCTAAGAAATAAACTTCAGAATGAAGGCACTATCTTTCAGACGACTACTGACAGCGAACTTATACTTCATCTCATTGCTAAAAGCAAAGAGTCTGATGTTGTAAATAAATTACTTGATGCATTTTCACAGGTGGTAGGAGCTTATTCGATCTGCATTCTTACTGATGATAAACTTTTTGCAATAAGAGATCCTCACGGAGTAAGACCTTTTTGTTTTGGGAAGGTCGATGACAGTTATGTTTTTTCTTCTGAAACATGTGCACTGGATATTATAAATGCTGACTATATAAGAGAAGTAAATCCGGGTGAAATAATTATGATTGACCGCGAAGTAGTTGAAACGGGAATTGAAAAATCATTTCAGGCTTCGACAGTTGATAAATACAAACACTGTATATTCGAATACATTTATTTCTCAAGACCTGATAGTACAGTGTTTGGAGAAAAAGTGGATAAAGTAAGAAGGACGATAGGTAAGAATCTTGCAATCGAAAGTCCGGCTCCAGTAAGAGAGCCTGAGGACACAAAAAAGATCGGAATTATAAATGTTCCTGATTCATCCAATACTGCCACTTTAGGATATTTCAATGAAATGGTAAAGCATAATAAAGATGTCAAACATGAAATTGGTTTGATAAGAAGTCATTATGTAGGCAGGACTTTCATTCAGCCCGGTAAAGATAAAAGGAAAATGAAAGTGAAGACTAAATTCAATACCGTTAAAGGAGTTATCAAAGACAGGAAACTTGTCGTAGTAGATGATTCCATTGTCAGAGGTACTACTTCCAAACTTCTTGTTGACTTAATTAAAAAGGCCGATCCAAAAGAGATACATCTGAAGATCACTTCGCCGCCAATCGTTTCTCCGTGTTATTATGGAATGGATTTTCCAACTGCGGAAGAGCTTATTGCAAATCAGCATGACAGCAATGTCGAAGGTATTCGTGAGGAACTTGGTGTAACTTCTCTTTCATATTTGAGTACAGAAAAACTTCTGGAGTCTGTTCCTTATTCAAATCCTAAAACAGATTTTTGTACAGCATGCTTTACAAAAAATTATCCAATACAAATAGAAGGTCTTGAAGAAATGAAAAAAGAGCAATTTGACGATTAATATTAAATTTTAAATAAAAAATTACTTACAATAATATTTAGCATAATTATTATGAATAAAGATCAATTAAATTTTCACAAATCCAGAAGGATAGAGTTTTCGAAGCTGATAGGCAATGATGCAATAGCGCTGATCTTTGGAAATACACACAGAAATAAATCATACGACGGTGATTATAAATTTAAGCAATATAAGAATTTTTATTATCTGACAGGATTTACAGAAGCAAACACCGCTCTCGTTATTGCGCCGGGAGGATTACCTATTGAAGCTGATAAGAAAAAACTGACCGCGAAAGAAATGCTATTCGTACAGCAAAAAGATGAAAGATTGGAAACCTGGAACGGTAAAAGGCTTGGATATAAGAATGTAAAAAAATCTCTCGGCATCGAACATTCCGATATAAATATAAATCTTGGTAAGATTCTTAATTCACGATATTTAGGTAAATACAGAAAGTTCTATGTCAATTTTGCTGAGTTGATGAAGCTTACCGGTGAAATGAAAAAAATTGTTTCAGATTTTATGGAAAGTCTGAACATCATCGCTCCGAATGTTGAGATCATAGATGTTTCATATATTTTGGGAAAGATGAGATCAATTAAATCTGAATTTGAAATTGAAAGAATCAGAGATGCTTCACATGTTTCGGTAGGTTCATATAATGAAATACTTGAAATACTTGAACCCGGGATGAATGAATTTGAAGTGCAGTCAACTCTTGAATATTATTACAGATATCATGGCGGAGATGATATTGCATATCATCCGATTGTAGCAGCGGGAGAAAATGCCTGCATACTGCATTATGAAAATAATGATCAGACTTTGAAAAAAGATCAGTTGCTGCTGATAGATTCTGCTTCGGAATTTAATTATTACTGTTCTGATATAACGCGTACATTTCCTGTCAGTGGAAAATTTACCGATGAACAAAAACAGATCTATGAAATTGTATTAAAAGCTAATAAAGATTGCATAAAAAATATAAAACCCGGTGTGAAATTTTCCAAGATCGCCGAGATGAGTGATAAGATACTTGCAGAAGGACTTCATAAAGCCGGACTTCTTAAAGACAAATCTAAAATAAAAAAATATTCGCTCCATGGTATCGGTCATCACATTGGACTTGATACACACGATGCCGTACCATCGTCTCTTACAAAAACTTCTGATACAGATACTTTAAAACCCGGCATGGTGCTTACTATTGAGCCCGGAATTTATTTCACAAATGATATGAAAGAGATTCCTGCGAAGTACCGGGGAATGGGAATCCGGATAGAAGATGTAATACTTGTAACAGCCAAAGGATGTGATAATCTTACTGAAGCAATGGTGAAAGAAGTGAAAGATGTAGAAGAAAGAATGACTTCTTGAAACAATTAAAAATTAAGAATTAGGAATTAGGAATAAGGAATAACTTCCTATATTTGTGATCTGAAAAGTAAAATTTCTCTTTTGTCTGAAACATGATTAATTTTAAACCTCTGATCAAAAAAGTTTTTACTTAACAATTTTGATAAACTAAAAAAATTGAGTAAAGTAAAATCTCTCATGAAATAATTTTATTTCACATATTTTTACTGAAATAAAATATAAACTCTTACCGCTGTTTAATTCTTTGATTCAAAGGTCTGATTTCGATCTCATTTATAAGTGCTCTGTCAGGTAGATTCACAGCAAGCAGGCATGTTTCAGCTACATCATCGGGGGATAGCAAAGTCTCTCTGTTGGCTGTTAATCCGGCGCTTGGATGGTCGAAGAAATTTGTATCCACTGATCCCGGACAGATCGTCACTACTCTAATATTATCTTTTCTGACCTCTGCCATCAATGATCTCGACAATCCCATCACAGCATGTTTTGTAGCGCTGTAAATGGAAGCAGTCGCAACACCGTTCTTACCTCCGATAGATGAAATATTGATTATTGTACCTGATTTTTTCTTGATCATTTCTTTTACACCGAACCTGTTGCACAGATACAGACCTTTTACATTCACTGAAAACATCTCATCAAAATCCTTAGTTGTTGTATCTGCAAGATTTGCAAACCTTCCGAATCCTGAATTACAGATCAGTACATCTATCTTTTTAAATTTTTTGATAACGGCCTGAAATAATTTTTTTATATCAGCTTCTTTGGAAACATCCGTTTTAATAAAATGAAAATCCGGGTCTTTTATAGATTTTGCATTTGTTCTGGATGCGTTTATGACTGTATAATTATTTTTAAGAAAGATCTCTGCGCAGGATAATCCGATTCCTTTTGAAGCACCTGTGATTACTACTGTTTTTTTCATTTTCATAAATTAGGTTTTTTTGATTTGATAAATTATTAAGGACAATCTAAGATTAGGAGATCAGAAATAAAATGTTGAAAGTTTTATTTTGCTTAATATAAAAATTTTCATCAGGATTTGATGACTCAGACTTTTTATAAATTTAATATTAGAAGTTTTGCATTTTTTAGATTTGAAATTTAATGACTTAGTAAGTTTAATTGAATTCAATTCTGCCAAACAATTTACCTCCATAAATTAATTTACTCTCTTACCAAATTTTCTTATCTTAACTTCCCAAATAAAACTAATGTATCTTAATCTTAATATTTTAAATCCCGAACAGCGTAAAGCAGTCGAAGAGATCGAAGGTCCGAGTATGATCATTGCAGGTGCGGGCAGCGGTAAAACCCGTGTGCTTACTTTCAAGATCGCATACCTGCTCGAATCTGGTGTCAGCCCTTTTGAAATTCTTTCACTTACTTTTACCAATAAAGCTGCCGCTGAAATGAAGGACAGAATTTCAAAACTGGTAGCCACTTCATTTGAAAAGATTTGGATGGGAACGTTTCATTCAATCTTCGCTAGACTGCTAAGGATTGAAGCTGACTATCTCGGATTTAACCGGAATTTTTCGATATATGATACTGATGATTCGGCAAGTCTTATAAAACAGATCATGATCAATTTATCTCAGCCGACTGATAATCCGACACCAAAAGCTGTGCATAACTTTATAAGCAATCTCAAGAATAAAATGATACTGCCAAAAGAATTTTCCACTATGGCAAAATCAACTTTTGAAAAAAAGATCGAAATCATCTATGAAGAATATCAGAAAGCTTTATTCAAAAATAACGCAATGGATTTTGATGATCTGCTTCTAAAGCCAATCGAACTCTTCAGAAGATATCCCGAAATTCTTGAAAAATATCAGGAGAGATTTAAATTTATTCTCGTCGATGAATATCAGGATACGAACAAAGCACAGTATACTATAATAAAATTATTGTCAGACAAATATAAAAACCTTTCTATAGTCGGCGATGATGCACAGTCTATTTACAAATGGAGAGGCGCGGAGATACAGAATATATTTGACTTTCAGGATGACTTTAAGGAATGCAAAATATTTAAGCTCGAACAGAATTACCGTTCCTCTCAGAATATTCTCACACTTGCCGGAAATGTAATAAAGAATAATAAAAAGCAGATGGAGAAAGAACTTTGGACGGAAAATGATGAAGGCGAAAAAATTCATATTATAGAATCAATGACCGACCGTGATGAAGCTGTCCGTATCTGTAGAAATATCTATGATGAGATACAGAGAAAAAAAATTAACTTCAAAGATTTTGTTATACTCTACAGGACAAATGTACAGTCACGTACTATCGAAGATGCCCTCAGAAATAATAACATCCCTTATTTGATCATCGGCGGTGTGAGATTTTATCAGAGAAAAGAGATAAAGGATATACTTGCATTTTTAAAGATCATCGTGAATCCACAGGATAATGAATCTCTTACAAGAGTGTTGGGATTAAGAGCCGGTATAGGAAAGACAACTATTGATAAATTAATTGCAAAAGCTGAGAATGAAGGTATTCAGATATTTGAATTACTAAAGAAAATTTCCGCTGAAAAAGATCTTAGTTCGAAAGTAAAAAATTTACTGATTGAGATTACAAATTATGTTTATAAATTTCAGTATCTGCAGGAAGAAGTTCCTCTGACTGAACTCGTCAACAGCGTTGTCGATGAGATTGGAATATTGAGAGCTTTAAGACTGGAAAATACTGTCGAGTCAGAAGAGCGGATCGGGAATATTCAGGAATTACTTTCAGCAGTTGCGGAATTCCGTGATACTGATGATGAGCCTACACTTGAAATGTTCCTGCAGAAAGTTTCTCTCGTAGCTGATATTGACAATCTTGATAATCAGAAAAATGCGGTTACTCTGATGACTATCCATTCCGCTAAAGGTCTGGAATTTCCTGTGGTATTTATCACCGGACTGGAAGAAGGTCTGTTCCCTGTCAGCGGAGCGAATATGTATGAGGATGAGCTTGAGGAAGAACGGCGTCTGTTTTACGTTGCTATTACAAGAGCTGAGACAAAGCTTTACATTTCCTTTGCAAATCAAAGATACCGCTTCGGCACACCTTCATTTCAGATGAAGTCGAGATTTCTTAAAGAGATTCCTGAAGATATTTATAACAGCATCATTACTTTCGAAAATTTAAAATTAAAGACCGGTTACAGATCTGGCGGAGAAAAAAAATCTGTTTCAGGTTCAGCTCCTTCAGTAAAATTCAATCCCACTCCAAAGAAAAAAAATTCTTCCCTTAACGTCGAAGATGAGTTCAATGATAAATTTCCTGATATTAAAAAAGGTGTCACTGTCACTCATAATACTTTTGGTAAAGGCACTGTACTGAATACTGTCGGAAAGGGAATTGATAAAAAAGCTGAAATATATTTTGATGATGTCGGATTAAAAAAAATCATGCTGAAATATGCGAAGATGACTGTAGAAGACAGCTAATGTTTAATGTTAATTTTTAATTTTTAATTTATATATAATGAACTACTGGTTATTAAAGACTGAGCCTGATAATTATTCTTATGACGATCTTGTCAAAGACAAGAAAACTGTCTGGGATGGAGTTGCCAATAATGCCGCGCTGATCTGTATAAGAAATACAAGAAAGGGCGACAAAGCTTTCATATACCACACCGGTGCTGAAAGGCAGATAGTTGGAATTGCTGAAATAGTTTCCGATCCATATCCCGATCCTAAAGCGGATAATCCGAAACTTGCAGTTTTTGATATCAAGCCTTTAAAAAAATTAAACACTCCCGTAACTCTCGCTCAGATCAAAGCAATTAAAAAGTATCTGGAATTTCCACTGGTCAAAGAAGGCAGGAAATCTGTTGTCGAAGTTCCTAAAGAATACTGGGATGACTTTCTAAAAATGAGCGGGTCAAAATAAATGCCTTATTGTTTAAATTCAGGTTTTTTGTTTGTCATAAATAAATAAACTTCTTTTTTACCGTGTATATTTTAAATTGTAATCATATTAATATTTAATAAAGTAATATGAAAAAAATAATATTTACAATATTCTTTTTATCAATAATATTTTCCTCAGAATATTCTTATTCCCAGTTAACCAAAGCAACCATCGGGGTTGACGGATTTACATGCTCGTTATGTGCTAAAGGAGTTCAGGGACAGTTTGAATCTCTTGATTATGTAAAATCTGTCAAGGCTGATCTTAAAAATACATTATTCATTCTGACCTTTAAAAGTAAACCTGCTATTAATATCAAAGAGCTTAACAGTGCTGTGACCGACGGCGGATTTTCAGTTCGTAATATCAGTGTCGTGGCAAAAGGTACTCTTAAAGGTAACAATACATCAGGTTTCTGGTTGTCTGCTCCGAATATTCCTGATATTAAACTTAATGATATTGACGAAAGCTTTACAGACGGAGATAAAATTTCTATAGAAGGAGTTGTAAATATTAAAGACCTTTCTATTTCCGTGACTTCAATCAGTAAACTTTGATCCGTCAGAATTATGATCACATGATTAGTTGCAACTGTTAATCTTCTTTTGATTCTGAATTCTATTTTAACTTCATTTAGTCTAAAAATTATTTTTCAAAACTTATTAAAAATATTATGAATGCGAAAATTATTTTTTCAGTTATAATATTATTTTTTCTTTCCGGAAATTTATATCCACAAATGGATCATCAAATGTCCGGTAATACTAAGGTTAAAAAAGATAAGAACCCCGCCGTCATTATCCCAGGTCTCGGAAATTATCATTATAAAGTTACGACAGACAGTAAGAAGGCACAACAGTTTTTCGATCAGGGATTAATTCTCGTTTATGGATTCAATCATCATGAAGCCGTCAGATCTTTTAAAATGGCTGCAAAGCTGGATCCCGATATGGCTATGGCTTATTGGGGAATTGCATACGCTCTCGGTCCCAATATCAACTTACCTGCAGACAGTTTACAAAGAAAGCAGGCTTATAATGCAGTGAGAAAAGCATTAAAGTTATCAGTAAATTCTTCAAAAAAAGAAAAGGATTTTATTTATGCGCTTTCAAAAAGATATGCTGAAGATGTAAATAAAACTGAGCAGTCTGTAAAGGACAAAGAATTCAGCTATGCAATGAAAGATGTCATGACAAAATATCCCGGCGATCTCGACGCTGCTGCTATCTATGCGGAAAGTCTTATGAACCTGAAGCCCTGGCAGTACTGGAATGCCGACGGGACGCCGGCAGACGGAACTGAAGAAATTATTCTTGTCCTTGAAAACGTGATCAAGAAAGATCCTAAACATCCCGGTGCAAATCATTATTATATCCATGCAGTCGAAGCTTCAGATGATCCGGGACGTGCACTTGCAAGTGCTGAATTGCTGAAAGACCTTGTACCTTCAGCCGGTCATCTTGTTCATATGCCTGCACATATTTTTTTCAGGGTCGGTGACTATGAAGGTGCATCCATTGCAAATATAAATGCTATAAATTCTGATGAGGACTATATCAAAAAATATAAACCCGAAGGTATCTATCCGGTAATGTATTACAATCACAATATAAATTTTCTTTCAGTTTCAAGAATGATGGAAGGAAATTATATCGAAGCTATAAGCGCTGCAAATAAAATTGCAGATAATGTGAAACCTTATCTTAAAGATATGCCGATGCTTGAAGGCTTTTATGCAAATCCACTTTTGATAAATATTTCTTTTGCTAAATGGGATGATATAATTAATACACAGGTTCCGGATACGTCTATGAATCTGTATTCTGCTATATATTATTATAGTAAAGCACTGGCATTTGCTTCAAACGATAATCAGGATCAGACACGATACTGCCTTAATGAATTTCTGAATTTCAAATCAAAAATTACTGAGGATGTTATAATTGGTTTAACCCCAGCTGCTCTTATACTCAGCATGATGCAGGATATAATTTTTGCTAATGTCGCATTGAATGAAGACAGAATAGATAATGCCATTAAACTTTTTAAAGATGCCGTTGCAAAAGAAGATAAAATAAATTATGATGAACCGCCGGATTATTATCCGAGTGTCAGACTGATGCTCGGTGCAGCTCTTTATCAGAATGAAGAATTTGAAGAAGCAGAAAAAGTCTTTCGTGATGAACTTAAAAAATATCCGCACAATGGAAGAGGACTTTTTGGATTAAAGGAATCTCTTCTGGCTCAGGAAAAAATTACTGAGGCTGAAGAAGTGGATAAGGAATTTATAAAGGCATGGATAAATGCTGATGTAATTTTAAGTATGACAGACCTGTAAAAATTTATGAATGTAGAAATAAAAAAGATAACCGCTGCCGGGACAAGACCTTTGAGACAAATTATTTTAAGACCTCATCAGAATGCTGACGAACTCGTTTATGAAGATGATGAAAATCCTGATTCAATTCATCTCGGTGCATATATAAATAATGAACTTTGCGGAATAGCTTCTTTATATAAACACAGATTAAAGGATAATGCCGAAGAAGAAGCATGGCGACTCAGGGGAATGGCAACTTCGGAAAGCTGCAGAGGTAAAGGGCTTGGGGTAATTCTAATGAATGAATGTATTAAATATGTTGAGGAAAAAAATGGTTTGATATTTTGGTGTAATGCACGCACCACTGCCGAAGGATTTTATGAAAAATTCGGAATGAAAAGACACGGCGGTGTATTTACTCCTGAAGGACTCGGAGAGCATGTTGTTATGTTAATGAATATTAAAAAATAAAATTAAATGTCTGATATAAAAAAACTTTCCCTAAAAATAAAAAATGTACACGGAGACGAACTCAATACTGATATACGTTTTCCTGCAGATTTAAAAGAAAATAAAAAATTACCGGTTGTAATTCTTTGTCATGGATTTAAAGGCTTTAAAGACTGGGGATGTTTTCCTTATATGATGGAAAGAATTTCGAATGAAGGATTTTGTACGGTCGCTTTTAATTATTCCTATAATGGTACAGGTGAAAATGAAGACGAACAAAGTGATTTCACACGTCTTGATCTCTTTGCGAAAAATACTTTTTCACGAGAACTCGACGACACTGGTTCTGTCATCGATTATCTTTATGCTAATTCTGATGAACTTAAAATTGACACAGAAAACATTACTATACTCGGACATTCCAGAGGCGGAGGTATTGCCATTTTAAAAACCGCCGAAGATGAACGGATAAACAAGCTTGTCGTGCTGTCTTCAGTCTGTTCCTTTGACAGATACAGTGAGATGTTAAAATCCAAATGGGAAGAAGCAGGGTTTTTTGAAGTCCTGAATACTCGTACAAACCAGATCATGCGGATGGATTATACACTTATTGAAGATCTGGAAAAAAACAAAGATCGTCTGGATATTCAGAATGCCGTATCAAAGATTGGAGTGCCTGCGCTTATCATTCACGGTACTCAGGACATTACAGTTGATTACTCAAATGCAGAAGATCTTTACAGCAGAAGTAACAAGGATCTTTTTGAACTTAAATTAATTGAAAACACCGGTCATACTTTTGGAGCTGTTCATCCGTTCGAAGGATCGACTCCGGCACTTGAAGAAGTAATTTTGAAGGTTATTGAATTTATAAAATGAAAAGCTTTCTAAAAATATGAAGTTAAAAAAATTAATCCTCCCTTTACTTCCATTTGTATTAATAATTTTATTTTCCATAAATGCTTTTTCATATAATGAGTCTGAAAGTTCAGAAAATACAACTGATAGAACTGAACTGGCAGCGGAATACAAAGATGAAAAGCCTCTAACTGAAAAAGCAGATGAAACTGAACACAAAGAATCTGAAAGTCACGGAGATAAATTTGCAGAGATATATCTGATACTTTTTCTGATAATAATTGGAGCTGTGATCGGCAGAAGATTTCTTGCCAAAAAATTTAATCAGCCGGAAGTACTTGGTGAGCTGATGTTAGGTGTATTACTTGGATTGATATTGTATCAGTTGAATAATCCGGTGATGTTTTTACTAAGACATCAGGATAAAGTAAATGAAATTGTTCAGAGCGGTGTGTCAGGAAATATTACGTGGGATGAGGCAATAAATAAAAATCTAACGATTGAAGATTATGAAAAAGGCGGGATCGGAAATGAACTTTCAGAGATCCTTACCAGTCCTACTTTCGCAAGGGATAATTTATTTGTACAGATCATTTTACTTTTTTCAGGATTTGGAGTTTTGATATTACTTTTTCTTGTAGGGCTTGAAACGAGCTTTGAGGAAATGTTTGAAGTAGGAGGATCAGCGCTTGTCGCTGCATTGATCGGTGTGCTGGCTCCGCTTATACTTGGATATATTTCGACTATGCTCCTCTTCCCGGATGGCGGTACTAATCTGTACTTATTTATTGGCGCTACTTTATCCGCTACCAGTATAGGAATCACAGCGAGGGTTTTTAAAGACATGAAGAGAATGCATGTACCTGAGGCAAAGCTTGTACTCGGAGCTGCTGTCATTGACGATGTACTCGGACTCATAATTTTAGCTGTTGTCGCAGGGATCATTGAAAGCGGCGAAGTACAGATAGGGAATATTTTTCTGATCACTCTGAAAGCTCTCATATTTCTGAGTCTGACATTTTTTATAGGTAAACAATATTTACGGAAGCAGATTAAACTCGCTTCACTTGTTCAGGGAAAAAATATAAGTATTCTGTTTCCGTTTGCAATGATGCTGCTGATGGCTTGGATCAGCGACAGTATCGGACTTGCAAGTATAGTCGGAGCTTTCGCAGCCGGGCTGATTATCAAAGAAGAATATTTTAATGACATTCCGGGAGATGATGCCAAATCCGTGAAAAGTGTTATCGAACCTATCGAAGCGATCTTCGCTCCGGTCTTTTTTGTCATCATGGGAATGCAGGTCGATCTTTCTGTTTTTCTGGATGTCAATATTCTCGGAGTTTCTTTACTCTTAACCATTGCTGCTGTTATTGGAAAAGCATTATGCGGAATTTTTGCAAAAGGAATGGATAAAAAAATAATCGGAATCGGTATGATCCCAAGAGGTGAAGTCGGACTGATCTTTGCCAGTATAGGTAAAAGTATCGGAGTACTCGATAATGCAATGTTCTCATCTGTCATTATTGTAGTCATACTTACTACATTCATTACTCCGCCTGCACTGAAATGGGCATTTTCAAAGTATGATAAAAAATCAATCGCTGCATAACTATTTTAATCAACTATTATTTTGAGAAAATTTTTTTACATAATATTTTTTACAGTCTTTGTGCTTACAGGCATTTATTTACTGTATAATGAAAATAATTCTTCCGTAGAAACTACTTATGCAGAAAATTCTTACCTCGGTATTTCTGAATTTACCGATAAGTTCATTCCATCTGATGACTGGATGGAAAAGCAAAGAGCATTTCCGTTTGATGAAATTCCACATGAAGAATATTTAAAATCTGTAGAGTATGTTAAAAAAAATATGCGATCAGAATTTCCCGGTAATACAACTGGTTGGAATCTTGCCGGACCAACGAATATAGAAGGCAGGATCACGACCATTGCCATCCATCCGACTAATCCGCAGATCGTTTATACCGGTACAGCAAACGGCGGTCTATGGAAATCAACTGATTTTTGCCAGAGCTGGGTCAGTGTATTTGACGGACAAAATACTTCCTCCATCGGAGCAGTCGCAATTGATCCTGTTAATCCTGATATTATTTATTGCGGAACAGGTGAATCAAATTCTCTCAGAAGTTATTATCCCGGCACAGGTGTTTTTAAATCAACTGATGGCGGCAGCAGCTGGAATTTCATCGGACTCGACAGTTCATTTTCTATTGGAAATATTTCCGTCAATCCTCAGAATACTCAGGAAGTATATGCAGCAGCAGGCGGCTGGACCAGAAGAAAAAATGAACAGCGCGGAATTTATAAATCCATTAATGGCGGTCAGAGCTGGCAGAGAAGTTTATATCTTTCAGATTCAGTCGGTGCAATAGACGTAAGTGTCGATCCATCTAATCCTTCAAAAGTATATGCGGCAATGTGGGAAAGACAACGCAGAGAAGATTACATAAAATACGGCGGGAGATTTTCGGGAATGTATGTGACCGCAAATTCAGGTGCGAACTGGCAGCAGGTGCAAAACGGATTTCCATTTAATGATAATAATCTCGGCAGAATATCTTTTGATATTTCTGCTTCTGATCCAAATTATATTTATGCTCTTACTTCAAATTCAAACGGTTTTTCGAGAGGTCTCTATAAAACCACTAACGGCGGTACTTTGTGGACTTTAATAAATTCCTCAGTTGCAGGTTCATCAAATTATGCATGGTTCAACAGGATCTGTAAAGTCGATCCTTCCAATCCTGATAAACTTTTTTGCGGAGGTCTCTCAATGGAATTATCAATTAACGGCGGTGCATCATTTGGTTTCCCTCCTACCTCTCATGTCGATCAGCATGCAGCAGCATTCTCTGTTTCAAATCCAAATTATATAGTAGTCGGTAATGACGGCGGGATTGATTATTCTACTGACGGAGGATCGAGCTGGAGTGAAAGTACAACATTACCAATTACTCAGTTTTATGCAGGTGAAATAAATTTCAATAATCCCGATGATATTCTCGGTGGGACTCAGGATAATGGAACTATAAGAGCAACATCTAATTTTGAAAATTGGAATTTAATTTACGGGGGTGACGGATTTTATTGTCTTGTCGATTATAATGATCCTCAGAAAGTGTATGCTTCTTCCCAGTCAGGCGGACTCGGCAGATCTGTGAACGGCGGAAATTCTTTTACATCGGCTACAGGCGGTCTTGATCTTCAGTACACAAACTGGATGACACCATATGTAATGGATAAAAATGATCCGCAGACTCTTTACTGCGGGACATATAAAATTCATAAAACTACAAACGGTATGCAGTCATGGACTGCGATCAGTCCTGATCTTACAAACGGACATACTGCAAATCTCGGAACCATCACAACTGTAGACGCCGCAAAGTCAGACCCAAATGTCATCTACTGCGGTACTGATGATGCAAATGTCTGGAGAACAACTGACGCAGGAAGTAACTGGACAAAAATTAATTCCGGACTTCCTTACAGATGGATCACGAGAGTCGCAGTACATCCCGACTCTGCAAATGTCTGTTATGTTACTCTGTCAGGTTATAAAGTAGATTCGACAGGTTCGCATATTTTCAGAACGACCAATTTTGGTGATACATGGAATTCCATTTCCGGTAATCTTCCTGATGCACCGGTAAATGATGTCATCATCGATCCGGAAATTTCAAATACTCTTTACATTGCCACTGACATAAACGTAATGTATTCCACTAATCTCGGAGCACATTGGAATATTTTGTCAGCAGGTATTCCTTCAAATGTACCATGTCACGATCTTACATTTCATGCACCGTCAAGAACTTTAGTGGTCTGGACTCACGGCAGAAGTGCTTACAAAATTATTTTACCGGTTACCGGTATTTCTCAGAATCAAAGTTCTATTCCTTCTGCATTTAAATTAAATCAAAATTATCCGAATCCATTCAACCCAAAGACAGTTATAAATTACGAGTTACGAGTTACGGGTAATGCGAAGCTATTAGTGTTTGATGTTTTGGGAAATGAAATAGCTGTACTTGTAAATGAAAAGCAAGGAGCGGGAAAATATTCAGTAGAGTTTGACGGAAGTAATTATTCAAGCGGGGTTTATTTTTACAGGCTGAGTGCAGGTGAATTTATTGAGACAAAGCAAATGGTTTTGATAAAATAAATTTAATCAGTGATTAGTTTAAAATTTCAAGTTTAGAATTTCAAAAAGCTGCTTGTTTACAATCTTCAGATTGGAAGCATAAAAATTTGCTGTGAAGATTTTAACATTTAAATAAAACAATCTCATGTTAAAAACAATATTGACCTGTTTAGCTGCCGGTATCTTAATTACATCTTGCAAAGATTCAGAAAATAATACCAAAAATATTTCTATTGAAAATCAAAATCCAGTAGCTTCTGTAGAAGTGTATGGTCAGAGGTATTGTGAAATATTTGTTGTGAAAGGAAATGTAACAGATCTCGAAGCTGCTGTTTACAATACTCTTGGCTGCAATGATTGTCCGCAGGAGGTATGGTCAGTTATCGATCCGGAAAAGCTTGCCAAAGAATTGGATGCAAAGAAAATAATTATGAACGGACCAAGGGTTTTTTTGATGAATAAGATCGGACAATTTAATGAACCTCCGCCTAAGGAAAAAATAGGAGGTCTGGAAATGGTGAAACGTGCTGTGCTTCCGCTGAAGATCAAGACATTGCTTGCAGGAGAAAGCGAACCTTACGTCGAAAACAAAGTAAACCGCCAGACTCAGTATATTTTTAATAAAGGAACAGAGGTCTATCTGCTTATCAACGGTGACATTCACTACATTATGCAGAGCTTTGCAATGATCACAGATCCTGATCTGAAAATAGAAGATCTGAAAACGCTGAACAGCAAAATTAAATTACCGTCCGGATGGAAATACGAAGTTAAAGTTTTAGATGAAGAATTTGTTTTAGAAACCAAAGAAGGCGGAGAAGCTTTCGTAATTCAGGATGATCTGAAAAACACTTATCAAAAGATTAACAATGGTAAATTATAATTTGATTATATGAAAAAAAAACTATCTGTTTATTTTATTCTTTTTCTTTCACTGATTTTTATTTCCTGCAACCCCATGAAAAAAAATGTGATGAAAGACAGTTGTGATGATATGAAGGAAGTTGTAATTTCCGAAAGTAACGGGAAATTTGCTTTAGTGGTAAAGGAAGAAATTTTTCAGGCAACTTCAAAATCCGATAACGGAGGCATCAGAAACATAACGGGATATACAGAGTTCAGATTATCAAGTTATGATCTAAATACCGGTGAATTATTGAAAAGACTTGAACTCGGAGAAATAAGAGAAAATGAATGTATTTTACTCGGTATGACAAAAAGTAAATTATGGTATAAAAGTATTGACAGTGAATTGGGTTTTCATGCAAGGGATCCCGTAACGCTTGATATTATTGTAACTGAAAAAATGGTAACAGACGCAAATCCTTTTCTGCAGAATAACATAAGCAAACCCGAATGGAACAGCATTCAAAAATTTTACGGCTTCGATAATTCAATTGGCATGCCTGTTATCTCCGACAATTCCGGATATCTTTACTCTATCGATCCTGTCACTCTGAAAGCTGAAAAAATCACATCATCCATAATGAATATCCGTTATGATGAAAATGTTTTGACATCTTCAGTTTATCTGAATAACAATGAAGTAGTTTATTTATCCGGAAATCCGAGAACCCGGTTTAAGTATGTAAATAAAGATTTTGATGAACCATCGTTTCTGAAAGGAGAAATCATTAAAAGTTCTACTGAAACTGAAATGCCCGAAGAATATTTACTAAGTAATGAATTCAAAGAATCCGTTTCGAAAAAAAATCCTTTAAGAATTTCACGTAAGACCGAGCCCGAATATTCATTTGCAAAGGGTCAGATTATTACTAATGACAAAAGTATTTTTATATTAAGCCGGACTGATGTTACTGATCAGGCAAAAGTCCTAATATCAAAAGTAAAATTTGATGAAAATTATTCCCCATCGCTGCAATGGGAAACAGTTCTTGATAATATCTTTAGAGATCCGGATAAAGCACTTGATCAATCGGGATTCGAAATGGTTTTTTCAAAAGGAAATCCCGATCTGAGTACTATGAGAGTTGCATACGCTGACAATAAACTTATATTCATTTTTATGCTGAAAGCTGTATGCCTTGATATAAATTCGGGTAAAATACTTTGGTCAAGAGATCTCTAATTTTGAATGGATTTTTTACTTTCAGCCGTCGGAAAGTTATTATTTTAATCAATCAAAAACCCGCCTCGGATACCTGCGGCGGTTTGGTAAGTGTCTGAATCACGGATTATTCGGATTTAAGGGTTACACGGATTTTAAGCCATTGATCAACTTTGTTTAAAACTTAAAACACGTAACTCTAAATTGCTCTTTACTTCACTTTATATAGAACTGTAACAGGATCTGCAGTGTATGTAATTATTTCAAGAACTTCATTATTAAAGGAAGTTGTATTCAAAAGATTTTTTTTGAGTTCTTCATTTGATGAGATCATTCCTTCTTTTTCACTGACAAAAAGATATTCAGCATTGCTTTTTTTTAGATTTTTTATGAAATCCGCATAAGTCTCTGCATACGGCATGAACACAAGTTCCATATCCAGATAATAAGCAATGTGAGGTTTCCTTGCCATTATTGATTTCCCCTTTAATTCCTCACTAAAATCTTTTTTCACAAAATCTCTTACGGTCAAAATTTCCACAGGTACATTATTTAAGTCTTCTTTAGCAATTGAATACGAACTGTAAAAATTTAATGAAAACAATAAAAGTAAAATCAGACTAAAGAGTTTAAGGTTTTTAAATTCAAAATTAAATCTTTGAATAAAATCCTGTGAGAACAATCGAATGATGAGAAAGCTGTATAGAGGTAACAGAGGCAGTGAAAATCTTTCCGAATAAAAGATAAGTAATATCTGAATATAAAAAATAAAACCTGCCAGTAAAAATAATTTTTCCTGCAAATTTTCTGATTTGAGTTTTAAAAGAAAAATAAGAAACCCAAGTCCGGCAAATATACTGATATACTTTGGAAAAAATCTCAAAAGGTCTTTTGTAAAATAGGTTATAGAATTTTTTCCAATTCTTTTGACAAATGTTATTGGATCACTGAATATCACATCTGACATTGAAGAATAAGTTTCCTGATGTTTTGATGTCCATTCGTCCTTAGACATTTCATTCGGCTTGTAAAAAGCAAAAGCAGTGTTTTGATAATTTTTATTATAAAAGAAATTTCCTGTTTTTACAAAACTGAAAATCCCCCATCCTGAAATTAAAATTAAAACAGGAATTAAATAGAATAATACCGGCTTCAGAAAATTTTTACCTGATGCTGCTTCTGTGTTTTTATATTTTTTAAAATAAATTATTGCAAAGAGAATAACTGCAAATACTAAAAGAGATACTCCTGTATATCTTGTAAGATAAGCCATTCCAGAAAGAAGTCCGGCTGTAAATAAATTTTTACTTTCAAAGTTCAGATCCTTTAATAAAAAATAAAGTGATGAAACATAGAAGACAAGAAACAGCATGTCCGTACCGGGTTCGTATGTGTATCGCCAGAATATCTGATTGACAGCGATGAACAGAATCACAAAAAACGCACCCTGTCGGTTAAATAAAGAAGTAATTAATTTTGATACAAAGAAAAGTACCATGGCTGCACATAATACATTTAGAAATTTTCCCGCAGTATAAAAATCAGATTTAAAAAAGAATCCGGTGACAGCAAGTAAAATCTGATACACCGGTCCTCTGTATTCATCAATCTGTAAATTTCCATTCAAGAGTTCTTTTGCCTGACTTACAAATGCAACATAGAAATCCGTTTCGACACCATAGTCTCCTAACAACCTGTTGGTCAGGCATACGATCAGCATTATTATAAAATAAATAATAGGAATTGCCGTAAGAAAATATTTTGAAAGGGTAAATTTATCGGAAAAAAAATAATCTTGTTTATTCTGCAATGATTAAGGATAAGATTAAAATGAAATTGAATTTAAAAGCTTTTTATAAAAATAATGAGTACTAGTAGCAGTAAAATACAAATATACATTATCCTGACAACTGTAATACGGCAGCATTATTGTTGGTGACTAAAAAGTTTAATCGAATGAAACTTCAAAATCAAAATCCGAATCAAAACTTATTATAAAACCAACAACGGCGGGAATTCTTAACTCGCAATTCGTAACTTGTAATTTGTAACTCGTAATTCGTAACTTGTAATTCGTAACTCGTTATTTCGTAATTCGAAATTCTTAATTCCTAATTTTTAATTCTTAATTCTTTTAAAAACGTATCCGCCTTTTTCCGCGCCCCACACCTGCACATCATTTTCATCAAATCCTCTGTCCCAGCTGATAATGCGGTCTGCGAAAATTTCCACTTCAGAAGTTGCATACTTCGCGCCGCTCAGTTCACTCTTGCAGCCTTTTCCTGATGTACCGCCTTCGTAATGATCTTTTCCCATCATAGTAATAGTCACTGTGCATCCTTCTTTCAGTGTAAGTGAGTCGGGAGTAAGTGCAGCCAGCGGTTCATCAAGCTTCCAGTCGCCTGCAAATCTCAGCGGGTTATTAAAAGTAAATACTGCACTTTCAAATCTTCCTTCGTAAGTTCTCGTGATCCTGTAAACTCTCTGCCTGTAAGGTTTAACCAACGCTTCCGCAGATGCCTGTTCTACATAGATCCAGTATTCATCAACTGCATTTTTATTTTCCTCTTCTTCGGTTGTCAAATTTTTCCATATCCTTTTCATCTCAAGTCTGATATCAAAATAATCCGGGTCATTCATTGACTGCTCTTCACTGCTGAATGAACCTTCCATCAGATTTACAAGTGACTTTATGTCAATAGATTTCTGCTGTGCACAAACACTTTGAGCAGAAAGTATTGAAAGAATTAAAATGGCGAATGTTGCAATCAGGACCTTTGATTTCATAATAATGAATTTATCTTAAATTAATTTTTTATTTTTAGCCAGTGATTCTTTTCTGATCTTTTCTTTGAATGATATGACTTTTGCTAAAATCTTTTTATCTGAAATCCCAATGATCTGTGCAGCAAGGAGCGCTGCATTTTTTGAATTATTTATCGCTACAGTAGCAACCGGCACTCCAAAAGGCATCTGCACGATTGACAGCAGCGAGTCAAGTCCCTGAAGAGATTTCGTATTAACGGGAACGCCGATCACAGGCAAAGGTGAATACGCAGCGCACATGCCCGGAAGATGAGCCGAACCGCCTGCACCTGCAATGATAACTTTAATACCACGCTTATAGGCATTCTTAGAATATGCCGCCATAAGGTCTGGAGTCCTGTGAGCTGATGTGATCTTATACTCGTATTCGATACCAAATTCATTCAATACTTCACCTGCCTGTTCCATTACAGACATGTCAGAATCCGAACCCATGATAATTCCTACAATAGGATTAATTTTCTTTTTCATTTTTAAATTCTTTGAATGATCAGTAAAGTAAGATCGTCTCTCTGCAAACTGTCACCTGTAAACTTTCTTACATCCCCTAATAAACCTTTCAGCATTTCTTCAGAATCCATTGCAGAATTATTATTCAGAAATAATTCCAGATTGTCTAATCCGTATTCAGCATTATTACTTTTCATTGCTTCATTTACTCCGTCTGTATAAAAAATTATCTTATCATCCTTTTTAAAATCTATCACGACTTCGTTATCACTATCAGTATTATCAACTGTACTCATTGCCCCGAGTGCAATGCCATGTTTCTTGATCTTGAATATCTCGCCAGATTCACCTGATATTTTATAAGGAGGCAGATGACCTGCATTAAAAAGTCTGCATTTATTTTTTTCAGTATCGATGATCGCAATAATTGCAGTGACAAACATTTTCCTGTTCTGTGTCTTTCTGATCATGCGGTTCAGCTTTTCCATAATGACCTTCGGATTGGAATGATCTTCAAGTATCAGATGCATACAGCTTCTAAGTCCCGAGAGTAACAGCCCGCTTGCCACGCCATGTCCGGATACATCACAAATAAAGAATCCGGTTTCTGTATCGGAAATTTTAAAATAATCAAAATAGTCACCGCCCACTTCACTTGCCGGATTTGAGATACCGGAAATTTTTATATCTCCGATCACTGCTTCATTCTCGGGCAGCATTGATAGCTGAATCTCCCGTGCATAATTCAGCTCCTTCTTCATTCTCAGATTTTCATAGTTTTTCCGGTAATAAAAATCATATTGACCGATAAAATTCTTTTGCCTCTTTCTTTCTGAAATGTATGCACTGAAAAAAAGAATTGTACCTGTAACGATACTTACGATCTGTTCACCTGCCTGAAATGGTTTTTGAAAAATAATAGTTAATGTGACAAGGATCAGCAGTGAAATTAAGTACAGCTGTAAGATCTCTGTCCTGGAAAATCTGAATATCAGAACTAAAATCCCTGCAGATATAATATAGGATAAAAAATTATCATCATCACCTGTACTTACTGAAACATTTATATCATCTTTAGAAAGTTCCTTTTTAAGCTCTTCACTGCTACTTTCACTATCCTGTAAATCATTCTCGCTTTCAGAAGGATAGAAAACTTCTATTGAAATAAATAACAGCAACTGTATTATCAGAAAAGCAAATATGCTTCTGCGGATATTTTTTATTCCAAAATATTTTTTATAAAAATATCTGGCAACTATAAGGAGAAATAGATTGACCAGTGTAATGACCAATGATAGGTTTAAATATTCCTGATTTGCAAAATTAACAATACAGACAATTGAACATAGAATTATAAAAATATTCAATACTACTCTGAAAATTTTTAGATTTTTCTGAGCTATGAATAATTTATATGCTTGTACTCTCGGCATAAGAATGTATTCATCAAATGATTCAATTGTATCAAGAGTATGTGTAGTATCTAAATTGTTCAATAATTTATTTTTTTTTGCAGTTTAATAATTGGCAATCTGTTATAATAGTATTTTAAGGCATGATTAGACAAAAAGTAAACGGGCATATAAATGAATTGTTGCTCTAATATAATTATTTAGACTCATCCGGCGGGACGAATTCATCAGGAAGCTTTATACCGTCTCCAAAAAAGAATTCCCTCATCTGATCTTCAAAAACTTTATCCGTAGCCGGTGAGGTCAGGTCTAATCTGTATTCATTTACTACCATTTTGAAATGATCGAGAAACAATTTAAATCCCTGCTTCGACACACTGTCATATATCTTCTGTCCGAGCTCTCCGTCTATCGGTGGCTTGTCTAATCCGGGAAGCTCCTGTTCCATTTTTATACAATTTACTAATCTTTCTTCAGACATTTTTATTTTTATTTAAATTTTTATTTTGAAATATCTTTCATTCTAATATCTGCCACGGAATTAATTATCCCCTCGCGTTTTACCTGCTCAATGAAAAGATCCCTGTCAACTATTCCCGTATCCTCGACGTTAATCTCTCCTGATACTTCTCCGAAATATTTTGGGAACTGACTCCCGACAAAATTATTTGTCGAAAAACTATAGATCATTTCATCAGAAACTTCTTTACCATTCACCTGCATACTAACTATGTAATTTCCTTTCGTACCGTCTTTGGGATCAAACTCAATGTACAGTCCTGATATGATAATTTTATCACCCGAACTTCTTTCTCCCGAAGTATCAAGACTCATGAAAATAAAATTCTCAAACATTTCCTTCAGCATTTTACCGGTGACATTGATCTTCACGATCGTATTTCCAAAAGGATTTATTTCCCACATATCACCGACAGTAATATCTCCTTTATATAGATCTTTTCTTATTCCGCCTGAATTCAAAAATGCAATGTCAGTTCCCGTAGCTGTTCTCACGGCATCGGTTTCCCATTGACCAAGATTACTTTCGTTTGTATTTCCGCGTACCCAGTCATTTTCTAATTGACCAATTACTGTTGAAAGATAACCTTCAATTTCCTCAAGCATCTTATCAACTTTCTCACCTGCGGCTTTGTCATTAATAGTAGAATCAAAAACTGTTTCAGTCAGCCATGTTTTATATTCAACTAGAGTATCATTTTCTCTGTCAACAACTAACTCCATCTGCCCGAGATATCTGCCATAAGATCCTGCCTGCACTATCACAACATCGTTTTGTATAACCGGTTTAAAAAGCGGAGTATGAGAATGTCCGCCGACTATTAAATCAATATCTTTATAAAATTTTTCCGCAAGCATTTTATCATTGTCCACACCAATATGAGTAAGCAGCATTATAATATCGCAGTCATTTTCCTTCATGTAATTTATTCCTGCGGTTACTACGGAATCCGTATTCAGCATTTGAATGTCGCTGACATTTTTGGGTAAGACAAGTGTCATGAGATCGAGAGCTGTCAGACCAATGATCCCGATCTTTACTCCGTTGACCTCTTTGATCTTATATCTGTCTGCTACCGTTTTGTCCATTGTTGTAAGAAAAGCATTTGCGCAAAGGTGATCAAATTCCGCGAGCATTAAAACCGAATCGAGCGCATACTGTCCGTAGTCAAATTCATGATTACCGATAACGAATGCATCGAGACCGTAAAGGTTCAGAAGTTCGATCTGAGATTTACCTCTGGTAATAGTTGAGATCGGAGAGCCCTGAAAATCGTCTCCGCCGTTGACAAGCAGCGTGTTGCCGTTTCTGAATTTATTAATATATCCAAGCATACCCGAAGTGCCGCCCACTATATAGGAAGTTTCTTCCCCGGAGTCTTTATCTTTTTTATTCACTTTATATGGCTGATTCCTTGCATGAAAATCGTTCCAGTGTAAAATGGTGACATCTTTGTATTTTTGTGAATTTGTTTCGCTTTGAGAATCAGTATTCTGTGAAAAGGAAATACCTGATATTGACAGGACTAGAAATAAAAAACTTAAAATTGATTTCTTCATAATAAATTGATTCTGGAATTAAATTACTGACGGAAAATTTTTCCGGCGGATACAACGAGTCGGGATGACTGGATTTGAACCAGCGACCTCCTCGTCCCGAACGAGGCGCGCTACCGAGCTACGCTACATCCCGAAATCCTGCGATCAGGTTTTTGTATGTGCAAATATAAATAATATATAGTTTGATTTAAATGTGAAATTATCATGTAATCTGAGCTGAGTTTATTTCTTGAACAAATCAAACTAATATATTTTAGAATTCTAATTGATTTATAATTTTTAAATCAATTGGATTTTCAGCATATCCGCCAAAAACGTTTATCAGTAAAATTAGATATTTGTATTTTCTAATGTTCTTTTTTTGAACGATCCCCCTTTGGAAGCACAAGGGGGCAGGCTCCAAAGAACCAAAAAAATCGCCGCTGGTGATAAATTGCCGGAAATTCTTTCGCATGG
>Ga0209477_1000079_pt1 | contig 48077 bp, 32 predicted proteins | sample KloWWTupernatant_FD_187180 | JGI IMG/M metagenome (GOLD analysis project Ga0209477, IMG submission 187180) | Active sludge microbial communities from Klosterneuburg, Austria, studying microevolution and ecology of nitrifiers - Klosterneuburg... | ecosystem: Engineered > WWTP > Aerobic digester >...
TCGGTCAGCACGCTGGTCTACACGCTCACCACCGTGCCCACCGGCATTCCGTTGCTGGTGTTCGCCGCCGCGGTGCTCGGAGCGGTTGTCGGCCTGCAACGGCGGGTAACCGGTGGAGTGCTGGGTCCCATCGTCACGCACCTGATCTGGAGCCTCGGCATGTTGTTCCTGTTGCCCTACGCACTGCATCTGGGGAGATGAGATGGCTGAAACCCTCGACCGTCCTGTGTTGGTGACCGGCGCCACCGGTTACATCGGCGGCCTGCTGGTACCGAAGCTGCTCGAAAAGGGTTGGCAGGTGCGCGTGTTCACCCGTGACGCGGCCAAGCTGCGCGACCGTCCGTGGGCCGAGATGGTCGAGATCGTCGAGGGGGACGCCGGGGACGCGGCCGACCTGGGGCGCGCATTGGCCGGTGTCGGCGTGGCCTACTACCTGCTGCATTCGATGGACGGCCAGGGCGACTTCGTCGAGCGTGACCGGGCCATCTCGCGGACGTTCGCCGATGCGGCGCGGACCGCCGGTGTGGGTCGGATCATCTACCTGTCCGGGCTGCATCCGTCCGGTGAGTTGTCGACGCACCTGGCATCCAGGGTGGAGGTCGGAAGGACGCTGCTGGCGTCCGGTGTGCCCACCATCGTGTTGCAGGCGGGGGTGGTCATGGGCGCGGGCTCGGCGAGCTTCGACATGCTTCGCCACTTAACCGAGCGCCTGCCGGCCATGGTGGCGCCGAAGTGGCTTCGGAACCGCATCCAGCCGGTCGCCATCGATGACGTGCTGCACTACCTGGTCGCGTCCGCGTCTGCTCCTGGGCAGGTGAACCGCACCTTCGACATCGGCGGTCCCGAGGTGCTGACCTACGCCGAGATGATCAAGCGCTACGCGAGGGTGGCCGGGCTCGGTGGACGCGCGGTGGCGACCGTCCCGGTGCTCACGCCGAGACTGGCCAGCTACTGGGTCGGCCTGGTCACGCCCGTGCCTGCAGGCATCGCGCGCCCCTTGGTCGGCAGCCTGGTGCACGAGGCCGTGGTGAAGGAGAACGATCTCCTCGCGCTCGTTGGCAAGCCCCCGGCCGGACGCACCGACTTCGACGAAGCCGTGCGGCGGGCCATCCAGGACATCGACCCGACCCGCTGGCGGCGAACCTTCGCCCAGGTGGGGCTCGCCACCCTCGCCTGCGCCGGCCTCGGCTCCGTGCTGACCGATCCGCGGACCGCCTGGTATCGCGGGTTGCGAAAGCCCGCCTGGCAGCCTCCGGCGACCGCGTTCCCGGTGGTCTGGATGACGTTGTTCGTCTCGATGGCATTAGCGGCTACCGCCGCGATCACTGAACTCGAGGAGTCCGGAAAGCAATCGGACGCGGACGCGATCAAAGTGGCCTACCTGGCCAACCTGACCATCAACACCGCCTGGAGCGGGCTGTTCTTCCGCGCCCATCGGCTTGGAGCGGCTACCGCGACCGCTGCGGCGCTAGCCATGAGCGCCGCCGAGCTGGCTAGGCGCACGGCGCCGTCCGGCGTCGGGAAAGCTGTGGTGTTCGGGGCTTACGCGGGGTGGTCGTCCTTCGCCACCGCGCTCACAGAGGCGGTCCGGCGACGCAATCCGGGGGGCGGTTGGTCGCCGGACCGCTGGCTTTGAAGCTCTGGGTTCGGGATTCAGTTGGTTCCCACGTCAATGATTACGCAGGGCGGCAACAAGCTCGGCCTTGGACATCTTCGAGCGCCCCTGGATATCCAGCTCGCGAGCACGTTCGAGCAACTCAAGCTTGGTGCGTTCGTCGTAGTCCTTCGCGGTGGCGCCCTTACGTCCCACTGCGCTTCGGGACGTCTTCGCCGCCGCGTTGGCGATCCGCGCGGCCTTCTCCTTGCTTGCGCCGTCGCCACGCAGCGCCTCGTAGAGTTCCGGATCCTTGACGGACGGCCCCGGTTCGCGGTGCGGCATCGTGCCTCCCTGGAGAACGGCTTGTCAGTTCCCGTACCCGCGGATGCGACCGGCAAACCGAATCGCCAAGACATGGCCGGCGCGGGTGGGCAGCTGGTGACCACGGTCTTCTGTCTTGGGGGGGACGGACCGACAGCGCCGATTGGTGAGCGGACACGGGCGTACGCAGAATCCGGGGCTGCCGGACGAAGCGTCCGCGAAGTAGCTTGGGGCAATGGCGACACCTGAACCGGACCACGAGAGCACGTGGCGCTCCCGTCCGCATGAATGCACCCGGGGGTGACAACGAATGACCCCACAAACGGTGCTTGAGCGGAATGGAAGGCGGTATTCGGCCCCTGAGGAGCGGTTTCGTGAGTTTGCGAGCGGGATTGCGTCACGAAGGGCCGCCGAATTGGACGGGGATGACCGATGACCTTGCTCTATCTCGTGCGCCACGGCCAGACCGAGTGGAGCCGCTCAGGCCAGCACACGTCCGTAACTGAGCTCGACCTGACCGAAGAAGGCGTGGTGCAGGCCAAGAGCCTGCACGAGCGGCTCGATCCGGCGGACTTCGGCCTGGTGCTCGCCAGCCCGAGGCTGCGGGCGCGGCGGACGGCGGAGTTGGCCGGCTTCGGCAACTACGAGGTCGACGAGGACCTGGCCGAGTGGTACTACGGCGACTTCGAGGGCCTGACCAGCGTGCAGATCCGGGAGCGCTTCCCAGGTTGGCGCATCTGGTTCAACGGCTGCTCAGGAGGCGAGTCGTCCGAGCAGGTGCGGGCCCGGCTGACCCGCGTGGTGGCGCGAGTCCGCGCGTCCGGGGTGGAGCGAGCGATCTGTTTCGGCCACGGCCACGCGTCCCGGGTGCTGGCGCTGTGCTGGCTCGACTTCCCGATCATCTTCGGCCAGAGCTTCCCGGTCGAGGTCGCCAGCGTCTCGATCCTGGGACGCGAGAAGGAGTCGCCGGCGATCATCCGCTGGAACAGCTAGCTCGACATCGGTTGGTGGCGGACGCCCCTTCGTGACGGTTCGTTCGTTCCTCACGAACCTCCTCAGGGAGCGTTTTGGTGGGTCAGAGGCCTCAAGGCGCTCCTCAGGGACCGTTTCGGGTGTCATCTGTTGTCGGTCCCTGAGGAGCGAGCGCCAGCGAGTGTCACGAAGGGCCGCCGGCTTCGTTCGGTGGTGGCGGACGCCCCTTCGTGACGGTTCGTTCGTTCCTCACGAACCTCCTCAGGGAGGGTTTTGGTGGGATCGGCCGGATCGCGGGCGCACCCGATGGGACCGTTTCGGGTGTCATCTGTTATCGGTACCTGAGGAGCGAGCGTCACCGAGTGTCACGAAGGGCCGCCGGCTGGGTTCGGTGGTGGCGGACGCCCCTTCGTGACGGTTCGTTCGTTCCTCACGAACCTCCCCAGGGAGCGTTTTGGTGGGTCAGAAACCGTGGGCGGCTCGGCTGGCTTGCTCCTGGGTGCGGAAGAGGCCGAACCGGGGCAGGAACTTGTCCCAGTCGATGATGTGGGCGTCCACCTCTGGACCGTCGATGCAGGCGTGCTTGCGGACGAGTTTTCCGTCCTCGGTAACCGGCACCATGCAGGCGCCGCACATGCCGGTGGCGTCCACCATGATCGAGTTCAGGCTCGCGACGGTGTGCACGCCGTAGCCTCGGGTGAGGTCGGCCACCGCGCGCATCATCATCGGCGGGCCGATGGTCACCACTTCGGCGATCTTCACGCCCGTCCCGGCCTGGTCGGCCTTCAGCATCTCCTCCAGTGGCGAGGTCACGAAGCCCTGGACGCCGAAGGAGCCGTCGTTGGTCGCATAGATCACGTCCAGCCGGTCGCCGAACTCGGCCTGGAGCCGTCCGATCCGCTCCTCATCGGCGTCCCAGAACATCAGGTCGGCGCTGCGGAAACCCGAGATCAGCGTGACGTGGTTCCCCAACCGCAGATGCTCGCGCATGATCGGGTAGACCGGCGGTAGGCCCAGCCCACCGGCGGTGAACACCACCGTCTGGTCGTCGGCGTAGCGGTGCAGCTCGCTCGGGCGGCCCAGCGGGCCGGCGATGCCGGCGAACGCCTGGTCGACCCGCATCTCGTTCATTCGCAGCGTGGTGGTGCCCATGCTCTGCACGACGATGGTGATGGTGCCGGCCTTCGCGTCCCAGTCGGCGAGGGTGAGTGGGATCAACTCCCCGTCCGGGTCGGCGAGCACGCGGACGAACTGCCCAGCCTGCGCCGACTTGGCCACCACCGGCGCGCGGACGGTGAACTCCTCGATCCCCACGCTGAGGTGCTGCTTGGCCAGGATCACCGGGGTCTCGGCCGCGGTCTGGGTGTAGCGCAGTGCTTTGGCCACCCGATCGGCCACCTCGGCCGGGTTCGAAGCCGCCATCGTGGCGATGATCTCCCGCGCCGCGGACTGCCCGTCCCCGGCGGCGCGGATCGCGGTCGAGCCGCCGCGGGCAGCGTCCCCGCCGGTGTAGACGCCGGCGATCGAGGTCTCCTTCGAGCCCTCGCCCGGCTGCTCGATGGTGCCGTACTTCGAGACCGCGAGCTTCGGCTCGGAGTCCTTGATGATCGGGTTGGCCGCGTTCCCCAGGGCCATGATCACCAGGTCGGCGGGGAGTTCGGTCGTCCGTCCGGTCGACAGCGGGCTGCGCCGACCGGACGCGTCCGGCTCGCCCAAGCCCATGATCTCGACCACGGCGGTGGTCACGAAGTGCGTCTGCGGATCGCCCAGGAACTCCACCGGCGAGCGCAGCACGGCCAGCTCGATGCCCTCCTCCAGGGCGTGTTCGAGTTCCTCGACGCGAGCCGGCATCTCGGCGCGGGTACGGCGATAGACGATGGTCACCTCGCCGCCGAGCCGGCGGGCGGTGCGGGCCGCGTCCATGGCGGTGTTGCCGCCGCCGATGATCAGCACCTGCTTGCCCTTGGTTTCCGGCAGCGGGGTCTCGTGGCCAAAGCGATGACCCTGCATCAGGTTCACCCGGGTGAGGAACTCGTTGGCGCTCATCACGTTCAGCAGGTGCTCACCGGGCACGTTCAGGAACCGCGGCAGACCGGCGCCGCTGCCCACGAAGACGCGGACGAAGCCGGCCTCCCGCAACTGCTCCAGGGTGGCGGTCTTGCCGACCACGAAATTGGTGACGAAACGTCCGCCGAGCAGCTTGATCTTCTCCACCACGTCGTCGATCAGCTGGTTCGGCAGCCGGAACTCGGGGATGCCGTAGCGCAGCACCCCGCCGAGCTCGTGGAAGGCCTCGAAGACGGTCACCGGAATGCCCTCGGCGGCCAGCAGGTAGGCGGTGATCAGCCCGGACGGGCCGGAGCCCACGATCGCGACCGGCGGCCGGATCGCCTGCTCCCACGGGTCGCGGACTCCGTGGAACCGGTCGAAGCGACCCTCCGGATTGGCCAACTTCTCCCATTCGGGCAGGAACCACTCCAGTTGGCCGATGGTCATCGCCTTCTTGTGGATGCACTGGCCCTCGCACTGCAACTCCTGCGGGCACACCCGTCCGGTCACATTGGGCAGCGGGTTGCAGCCCTCCAGCATCTCCAGCGCCTCGCGGAACTTGCCGCTGCCGATCAACTCGAACATCTTCGGAATGTGGATCTGCACCGGGCAGCCGCCCACCGGCTCGCGGTGGCCGGCCAGCAGCACGCCCAGCTCGCAGGGCGCCTCGGCGCACTGCTTGTCGCGCAGCGCTTCCAGCCAGACGAAGAGCTCGACGTCGCGCCGCGTGTAGCCCAGATCCATGTAGCCGAGGAAGCCCTTGTTGACCAGCTCGAAGTCGGTCGAACGGTCCTCGGGCTCGCGAATGTAGGGGCCGATGCCGTTGCCGGCCGGCCAGTTCGCGCTCAACCCGGTGAACATCGGGTAGCGACCCGAGAGGTGTACGTCGATCGCCCGGATGAACATCCGCTTCTTCCCGACCGGCAGCCGCCACAGGAAGCGCATCATCACCTGGCTGGAATCGTCGTCGCGGCTGATCACCTCCCAGACCCGGTTGATGAACTCCTCGCTGAGTTCGGGTTGGCGGAACTCCCAGGCGACGGCCTCCATCCCGTCCGCGGTGAACAACTCGCGGAAGGCGCGGGGGTCGGCGACCAGCCGGCGCTGCAGCAGGCCGAGCTGGCTGTTGAACCCGCTGTCTTCCCGGGCCTGGCCGGGAACCTCCGCCTCGGTACTCACTGGATGATCTCCGCGTCGCAGGTGGCCTTGACCCGGCTGATCCGGCCGGCCAGGTCGGCGTCCACCACCAACCCGACCAGGGCGTCCGGCTTCATCCGGCCGACGATCTTCGGTTCACCGTCGACCACGATCGTGGCCTTCTCGAACAGCGCGGGGAGCTCCTGATAGCAGGTCGCGCAGTCGTTGCACTTGGGCAGGTCGTCGGGGTCGAGCCAGATCGGACGCTCGGTCGCCGCGTCCGCCCCCACCCCATCCGCTCCCTGAGCCTGTCGAAGGGCCGGAGCTGGGCCGGACGCCGGCCCGAGCAGCCCGATCCCAAGGTGCAGCGGCCCGCCGGCCGGGGCATTGCTGGACGTGGCCAGGTCGGCCATCGCCTGGGCGATCACGTCCAGGGCCGACTCGCGGGCGTCCACGGCCTCGCTGTAACGGGAGTTCCAGGCGTCCAGTTCGACCCGGTGCTTGGCCGAGAGCTGCGCCTCGGACTGCCCGGCGAGGAACTGCAGGGTGCGCCAGTAGGTTCGCCGGTCCTCGACCATCGCGACGATCGCCGCCGAGCAGGCCATCTTCACCAGGCGCTGCTGTCGGTCCGTGGTGTAGACGAACGGAGTCCGGGCCACCCGCTGAGCGGGAGGTAGTTCAACGTACTCCGCGATCGGGATCGCGCTGTCCTCCTCGTAGACGGCAAGCCAGCGGAACTGCTTGGCGAAGCGCTGCTCGCCCACCGCGAAATCGGCCGGGGTGAGCGGCTGGGTGAGCACCTGTACGCGTCCACGCTGGTCGCGGTAGGTGAGGCTCGTGGTCACCCACTCGCCGGACGGCTCCGGGTTGCCCTCCAGGCTGAACCGCTCACCCATGGTCTTGCCGCGACGCGGATCGTGGACGAACAGCGGCGCCACCCGGCTCTCCACGGCCAGGCGGGCCCGAGCGTTGGCCAGGTCCTCGGGCAGGCCGTTCTCGGTGTCACAAGGGGTGTAGGTCACCATGAGCGCCGCGCCCGCGTCGTAGCCGAGCATCTCTCCGGTGGCCCGCAGGAAGTGCCCGTGATAAGCGGTCGAAGTCGAGCAGACGAAGACGTTCGGGTGGAAGGCGGCCAGCAGGCCGAGTTCCTTGCGGCTCTCCTGCTTGCCGGTGTGTGCGCTGCCGAAGCGGGCCAGGTCGGCGTCCTGGCCCGAGTAGGACGCGGTGGACGCCTGCCCGCCGGTGTTGGAATAGCCGCCGGTGTCAAGCACCAACGACTTGATCGGGGTGCCCGCAGCGAACACCCGCGACATCGCTCCGAAGCCGATGTCGAAGGCCGCGCCGTCGCCGCTGATGGTCAGGACGGTCGGCACCAGGGCGCGCTCGGTCTGGGTGAAATCGCGCCAACTGAGCGTTGCCAACTGCTTGTCATGCGTGCTCGGGTCGTAGTCCCCGGCCAGTTCGAGCGCCCCCACTCGCAGCGCGCGCACCTCGTCCACCAACCCGGAGACCAGACCTTCGTAGAGGCCCACCGCGAGCGGCTGGGCGTCCTGGAACAGGCCGTTCACCCACGGGTCGAGGTAGGGCGAGAAGGGCATGGTGGATGCGTAGACGCTGGAACAGCCGGTCGAGTTGGCGATCACTGTCGGTGCGGGGCCATTGCCGGTAGGGCCGGACTCGTACAGGTAGAGCCGACGCTCGAGCTCTTCGATCACCCCGCCCACGCGCTGCTTGCGGGCGCTGTCGGCGGGTAGCGTTTCGCTCAGGCTGGCGAGCCGGTCAAGCAGCTCGTCCAGTTCGCGCAGGTGCACCTGCCGTTGGTCCTCGCCGATGCGGTGGCTGAGGGCGTTGAACAGGTGGATCGCGGTCACCTCGCCGCAGCCGCGGCAGGCGCCGTGACCGCCGGTCATCGAGTAGTAGTCCTCGCGGGAGAGCAGGATGCGCTTGATGTCGCCGCCGGGTGCGGTCGCGTCCGCGGTGAGGCGCTGCGGGGTGTCAGGCAGCGTGGTCAGTCGCTCGAACCTGGCCTGCAGCATCTCCAGCAGGTCGTCGTCCTGGTCGGACGTGGTCAACGCGGCCGGGCCGCACACCTCCACACACTGCAGGCAGCCGGTGCACTTCCACGGGTCGATCACCGCGGAGAACAGGACGCCGGCACCCGGCGTCCGCTTCTCTTCGGCGTCGAACAGCGGACGGGTCCGCGCAACCGGGAAGGCTGCGATGGCCGCGACCACCTGGTCGAGCTGCGCGGTCGGCAGCGGGGTCTCGCTGATGGTGCCGGCGACCTGGGCCGCGACCGCGGCCAGGTCTTCGGCGGTGGAGCCGACCAACGCCGCGCGAACGGCGTCCGCCCAAGCGGGCACGAGTGTGTACCAGTCGGCGCGACTGGTGAGGCGGGCTTCGTCAAGCTCAGCCAGCGGTGCCCGAGAGTCCGGGGCCAGCGGTGCCGGAGAGTCCGGGGCCAGCGGGGCCAGCGGGGCCGGAGAGTCCGGGGCCAGCGGGGCCGGTGAGTCCGGCGCGAGCGGCAGGGCGGCGTCGATCGCGCTGCGCAGTAGATCGGCGAGCTCATGGCCGGTGTTCGGAATGGCGTTGTCCGGGCAGGCGATCGCGCACTCCATGCAGGCGGTGCAGCCGGCCGGGTCGAAGATCGGGACGGTGCGCCGGAAGATGCCCTTGTTCTTGCCCGCGGCGGTGCCGGCGGGCATGAACAAGCCGGTGCCCGGCAGCACCGGTGCCTCGTCGATTGTGCCCTCACGGAAGGGCCGGGCCACGATCTCCTCGTAGTAAGCCGGGTCGAACAGTCCGCTGGTGCGCGCCCCGGTGACCGTCGGCGACATCGCCACCGACAACGCCGGACGCACTTCGCGCAGCTGCTCGGCTTCGACCGCCTCGAAGGCCGGATCGGCGTAGTCGACGCTGATCGCACGCATGCCGTCGCGGATCACGGCCATGTTGGCGGTGACCACCTTGTCGCCTCGACGGCCGAACTTCTTGGCCAGTTCGGCACGCACCTCGGCCTCGACCTCAGCGGACGCGCCCTCGCGGGCGATGCCCTTGACGTGCCCGAGGATCGCCCCGATGAAGGCGATGCCCATCATCCGGGTCTCCAGTTCGGCGTTGGGCGCGTGCGAGCGGGCGATCGCGAAGGCGTCCAGCACGAGGAAGCGGATGCCCCGCTCGCGGATGGCCCGGCGGGCGAAGGCCGGCAGGTCGCGCCATACGTCCCTCGGCTCTTTGGACGACTGCATGATCAGGGTGCCGCCGTTGACCAGGCCCTTCAGCGGGTTGGTGTGCGAGAACACCTGGTGGTCGGGAGCGACGACGACCTCGACATCCTCGAGTTCGGCGTTGGTGACCAGCACCGGCTCCGGGGACAGCGTGATGTAGTAGTTCGTGGCTGCGCCGGACTTCTCCGAGCCGTACTTCGGCGCCGACTTCGAGTGCATGCCCAGCAGCGACGAGAGCAGGTCGGTGAGCAGCTTGCCGGTGGCCACCGTCCCGTAGCCGCCGACCGAGTGGAACCTGATTCGCAGGCTGCCCTCGGGCAGCACCTTCGGGTTGGCTTCGGTGGTCAGCGCCATGAGCTCGGTCTCGGGGTAGGCGGCGCGCAACTTCTGTTGCATGGCGGCCACCGTCGGGGTGGGGTTGGCGGTGAAGAACTGCGAGCCCAGGTAGACCAGTCCGGACGGATTGTCGGCCACCATGTTCTGGAAGCCTGCGACCAGGTGGCGCGGCTGCACGTCATGGCCGCCGAGCCCGAAGATCGCCGTGATCAGCCTCGGGATCCTCGCCAGCGGCGGGACGTCGGCGAAGACATCGGTGGCAGCCTCGGCGTTTGCGCGGGCGTGGAACAGCGCCTGGGTGACCAGCCGGGTGAGCGCGGTGTCGTCCGAACGTTCCATGACGGTGACCGCCTTGGCGTTGCCGATCGCGGCGACGAGTTCGGCCTCGGGGAAGGGCTGTAGCAACTTGACTGAGACCACGCCGACCTTCAGGCCCTGCGCCCGTAGGTGGGGGAGCACGGCCCGCACGTCGTCGGTGATCGAGCCCATCCCGACCATCACGTAATCGGCGTCTTCGGTGTCGTAGGCGATGACGGGGGCGTAGCCGCGTCCGGTCAGTTCGGAGTACTCGGTCATCGCCTGGCGGACGAGCGCAGGGACTGCGCTGGCGAAGTGAGTGCGGTGGTCGGCCGAGCCAGCCTGGAAGTCGGGCTGGTTCTGGACGGGTCCGGTCAGCCCGGGGTTGTGCGGATCGACCAGGGCGGGGACGAGTTGGCGGGTGCCTTTGGGGAGGGCGTTGACCCACTGCCGGCGCCACTGCGGCTGCCTGCTTTCGGGCACCCAAGCGAGGGTGTGCTCGAAGACGGTCTCATCGCCGGCCTCGACCGCGTCCGCCTGTTTCGCGAGTTGGCCGCGCAGCGCGGTGAGGTCGTGGGCGTCGAAGTCGGCGGCGTGCCGGTTGAGGTAGGCCTCCAGCTGGAAGAGCCGGCCCTTGGCGCCGAAGAGCAGTTCCTGGGCCACGGTCGGGCAGGGGATGCGTCCGGCGGGGTCGCCGAGGTAATCGCGCAGGAGTTCGGGCTCGGGCAGCAGGGCTTCGCTCATCACGTGGCTGGTGGCGAAGCCGTCCATGGCGTTGGCGACCGGGATCAGCGACAGGGCGGACGCGCGGTAGGAGATCGCCGCGAGGTCGGCGGCCTCCTGCGGGTTGGAGCCGAACAGGATTGTGTAGCCGGTGGGCAGCAGCGCGTAGACGTCGTCGTGCCCGGCCATCACGTTGAGCGAGTGCTTGGTGACCACGCGGGCGGCGACCTGCAGCACGAAGCCGCCGATCTTCTTGCCGACCGTGACGTAGTGCGACTCGAGGCCGTAGAGGATGCCCTGGCTGGAGGACGCGTTGGAGATGAAATTGCCGCCGGTCAGCGCGGCGCCGAGCGCTCCGCTCTGGGCAGAGTGCTCGCCCTCGGTCTCGACGAAGAACGGGTGCTTGCCCCAGACGTTGAGCTGGCCTTCGGCGCGGGCTGCCTCGAAGATCTCGGAGATCTCGGTGGAAGGTGTGATCGGATAGCCGATCACACCGCCACAGACCTGCTTCATCACATAGGCGACCGCGCCGTTGCCGTTGATGACTTCGGGGACGCCGGGGAACTTCGAGCTATCAGTGGACATGCGACTCTTCCTTGAGCTGGAGACACCGCCCCGGGGGTCCGTCCTCGTCCGCAGCGCGGGCATGGGAAGGCTCCCAATCGCGAGATCACGTGCATTGTCTCTCCGCAGTTCGCGATGGGGGGCGGAAATCGCCGGATTGCGCATCGAGAGCCCGCGTCCATCGCCGACAGCCACCGTTTCGGTCATCCGCCTGTACGTGGGCGCAGGCGCTCGACGGAACCGGGGGCTCTCGGCGGGGAAGGGTGGCTCTCAATTGGACGCCAGGTCTGACGACCGTTATTGAAACGTTACGAAAGTGGGGGGTTGTAGACCGCTCTACGGATGTGTAGATTGCTCTACACGGATACTGTAGAGCGATCTACACAATCCGATGACAGGAGAGGTCAGTGACGATCCAGACGAAGCGCTCGACGACGATCGAGGACGTGGCACGAGTTGCCGGTGTCTCGCGCGCCGCCGTTTCGAAGGTGATCCGGGACGCCTACGGGGTGAGCCCCGAGATGCGGGCGAGGGTCGAGAGCGCGATCGAGGAACTCAGCTACCGGCCCCGCGCCTCGGCCCGGGCGATGCGCGGTTCGTCCTACACCATCGGCGTCGAGATCCCGCAGATGGACAACCAGTTCTTCCCCAAGATCATCAACGGCGCCGCGGCGGCTCTTGCCGGAACGCAGTACCAACTGATCATCGCGCCGGCCGGCCCGCACCACGACCAGGGGCCGGCCGCGATCGAGGTGCTTGCCGACCGCCAGGTCGACGGCATCGTCGCGATCTCCTCCGGCGTCGCGCCGGAGTGGCTGGAGAACCTCGGACGCTCGGTGCCGCTGGTGATGATCGGACGCCACCACGAATCGGTGAACTACGACACTCTCGTCGGCGACGACCTGCTCGGCGCCGAGTTGGCCGTCCGCCACCTCTTCGACCTCGGCCACCGCCGGATCGTCCACCTCACCCTGGCCGAGAACGGGCCTGACACCCAGCCGGGGACCCCCCATGGCATGCGTGTGCTGGCCTATCGGCAGACGATGCACGATCTTGGCCTCGAGCCCGAGATCATCTGGGCCGCGATGAGCCCCGACGTCGTGCTCGACCGTATCCAGCGACTTCTCAGCACGGCCAAGGGTGAGCCGGTCGGCATTTTCGCCGCTCATGACGACATGGCTCTCGAAGTCCTGCGGATCGCGACCGAGCTGGGCCTTGGGCCCGGACAGGTCTCGGTGGTCGGCTACGACGACACCGAGATCGCGGCCCACCCGATGATCTCGCTGACCACGGTGAACCAGTCCGGCACCCAGATGGGCGCGATCGGCGTCCGGCTGCTGCTGGAACGGATCGCCGGACGCACCGAGGCGGCCCACGAGGTGCTCACCCCGAAAATCATGGTGCGCAACTCCACCGCGGCGCCGGCCCGGCCGGTTCCCAGAGCTGTGGGCAACAGTGCCCGCAAACCGAAGCAGCAAACACACCAGGTGGACGGCCAATCCCGGCCGGCACCGCAAGCCAGGAGGTAAGGAAGAAGTGTCAATCAGCAAGCGGACCGGAACGGTCCTTCTCGCAGGCGCACTGGCTGGCGTGTTCAGCCTGTCGGCCTGCTCGCCCGGATCGCTGGGCAGTTCAACCACAGAGGCGACCGGCACCACGACCGGGTCGGCCGCTGCGGAGAACGTGAGCATCACCTACCTCGTCGACAACGGCGAGAACACGGCACTGCTCGCCAAGGCGCAGGTGGCCGCCTTCATGAAGGCCAACCCCACCATCAAGGTGACCATCGACACCCGTCCGCAGGGCACCGACGGCGACAACGCGGTCAAGACCAAGCTGGCGACCGGCGACATGGCCGACGTCTTCGCCTACAACTCCGGCTCGCTGATGAAGGCGCTCGACCCGGCCCAGAACCTGCTGCCGGTGACGAGCGAGGCCTGGGTCGCCAACCTGGACGACAGCTTCAAGGGCACGGTGACCGTGGGCACCGAGGTCTACGGCGCACCGAACGGCACCGCCACCGGTGGCGGCGTCCTCTACAACCGGAAGGTCTACGCCGACCTCGGCCTGACCGTCCCCAAGACCTGGGCTGAGTTCAAGGCCAACAACGCCAAGATCAAGGCCGCCGGCATCGATCCGGTGATCCAGAGCTACGCCGACACCTGGACCTCCCAGCTGTTCGTGCTGGCCGACTTCAACAACGTTGCCAAGGTGCAGCCGGACTGGGCCGAGAAGTACACCGCCAACCAGGCCAAGTACGTCGACGAGCCGGCGATCCGGGGCTTCCAGCGGCTGGAGGACGTCTCCAAGTCCGGCTACCTGAACAAGAACTTCGCTTCGATGAAGTACGACCAGGCTCTGGTCTACCTTGCGGCCGGCAAGGGCGCGCATTACCCGATGATCACCTTCGCCATCCCGAACCTGGTCACCGCTGACGCGGCCAACGCCGAGAACATCGGCTTCTTCGCCCTTCCCGGCGATGACGCCGCCACCGCAGGCGCAACCCTGTGGCTGCCGGGCGGGGTCTACATCCCCACCACGACCACCGGCGCCAAGCTGGACGCGGCCAAGAAGTTCCAGGCCTGGATCGCCAGCAAGGAGAACTGCGACGTCTACGCCGCGACCGTCGCGATGGACGGGGCGTTCGTGGTCAAGGGCTGCACCATGCCCGACTCGGTGCCGCAGGCCGTGAAGGACATGCAGGCCTACGTGGACGCCGGTGCGTCAACCCCGGCCCTGGAGTTCGTGTCTCCGGTGAAGGGTCCGAACCTGGAGAAGATCACGGTCGAGGTCGGCTCGGGCATCGCGTCCGCGGCGGACGGCGCCAAGCGCTACGACGAGGACGTGAAGAAGCAGGCTCAGCAGTTGGGCCTCGAGGGCTGGTGACGGATCGTGGGGGCCGGATGGAGCCCGGCCCCCACTCCCCGAACTGAACCTATCGCCACCCATGGTGGGGGCGAGCCGGTGCCACACCGGCTCGCCCCCACCCCACCCCGCTGTACCGGGACGCCTCAGCGACCAGCGGCGTCCACACCCTGATCAGGAAGATCCATGAGTACCATCACCACGTCCCGCGACGGCAAACAAGTCGCTCTGGCGAAGGCGCCCAGAGCCTCGGCGGCACATGTCGACAAGACCTATCCACTGTGGTTCCACATTCCCGGTGGATTGATCTACATCGTCTTGTTCATCGTCCCGACGATCTTCAGCTTCTACTTCGCGTTCACCCGGTGGACGCTGTTCAAGGCCACCTTCGTGGGCTTCGAGAACTTCGTGATGTTCTTCAACGAGCCCGGCCTGATCGGATCGCTCAAGAACACCCTGATCTACGGTTTCGTCACCTCGGGCGCCAAGGTCGTGCTGGGACTTCTGCTCGCGGTCCTGCTCAGCGCCCCGATCATCGCCCGCGGCTATCTGCGCTCGGTGACCTTCTTCCCGGTTCTGGTCTCGGCCGTGGGCGTTGGCCTCACCTTCCAGGTGCTGCTCGATCCGTTCAACGGCTTCGTGAACAAGGTGATCACCTCGATCACCGGCGGGGACGGCCCAGGCTGGCTCACCGACCCGAACATCGCCCTGCTCTCGGTTGCCGCCATCGATGTCTGGAAGGGCATCGGGCTGGCCACGCTGATCTACATCGCCGGCATCGCGGCGATTCCCAATGAGTACTTCGAAGCCGCCCGCGTCGACGGAGCCAGTTCCTGGCAGATGTTCCGCAACATCATCCTGCCGCTGTCCTTCCCGGCCACATCGACGGTGATCATCCTGTCCCTGATCGGCGGGCTGCGTAGCTTCGACCTGATCTGGACCACCACCCAGGGCGGGCCGGGGTTCGCCTCGGACGTGATCGCATCGGTCATCTACAAGCAGTACCAGGCCGGCTTCTACGGCCTGTCGACCGCCGGCAACGTGATCCTCTTCATCGTGGTGACCGCGATCATCTACCCGCTGTCCCGTTGGCTGAACTCGAAGGAGACGGTCCTGTGAACGCCATGCGCAAGTCCACCCGGTGGCTCGTCGGACTGATCGGTATCGCGGTCACGGCCGCTGTCTTCCTGCTGCCGTTCGCGTTCATCTTCACCATGGCCGCCAAGGACCAGAAGTCGGCAGCCCTGCTGGAGTTCTCTTGGCCGCAGCACTTCCAACTGTGGGAGAACATCGTCCAGGTCTTCCAGGCCCGCGACTACATGCTGATCATCGCGTTCATCAACTCGACCATCCTCACGGTGGCCTCGGTGACACTGCTGGTGGTCTTCGGTTCGATGATCGCCTACGTCCTGGACCGGCGGAAGTCGAAGCTGAACCCCCTGATCAACACCTTCGTGCTGGCCGGGCTGATCATTCCGCCGGCAGTTGTGCCCACCATCTGGGTGATGCAGAGCCTGGGCATCTTCAAGACCCTGCCCGGCCTGATCATGATCGAGGTGGCGTTCGGGCTCTCGTTCACCGTCCTGACCATGCGGGCGTTCATCGCCACAGTTCCCCGAGAACTCGACGAAGCCGCGATCGTTGACGGTGCCGGGCCTTTCCGGTTGTTCTTCCAGGTGATCTTCCCGCTGCTGAAGTCGGTGATCGTGACGATCGTCGTGGTGCAGTCGATCTTCATCTTCAACGACTTCCAGAATCCGCTCTACTTCCTGCCGGGCAACGCCAACGCCACCGTTCAGCTCACCTTGTTCAACTTCCAGTCCCAATACCAGACCAGCTACCACCTGCTGTTCGCGAACATCCTGGTGATCACGATCCCGATGCTGGTCATGTACGTCTTCTTCCAGCGCCAGATCGTGGCCGGCATGACGTCCGGCGCGGTCAAGGGCTGAGTTCCAGGGGCTTCGTCAGGCTCAGCCGCCGTTTGCCAAAATTCCGTCGCTCTTCACCTCAACTACCGAAAGATCGGTCATGTCCACCGCTGTCGTTTCCGTCCGCCTCGAATACCAGCCCGGCTCGGCGGTGCCCGTCCCTGCACCCCGGGTGTCGTGGGTCACCACCTCCGACGTGTCCGGTTGGCGGCAGCTCGCTGCCGAACTCGCCTGGGACGACGGCTCGGCCATCACCAACGTCCAGGTGGACCAGGACGCGTCGGTGCTGGTGGATTGGCCTTTCGCAGCACTGGCGCCCAGGCACCGCGGCACCCTTCGCGTCCGCGTGCAGGGCGTGGACGGGTGGTCGGACTGGAGCGAGGAACAACCGGTGGTGGCGTCGTTCCTCGGCGAAGGGGAGTGGCAGGCGGCCTTCATCGGGCTTCCCGAGCCGGCGCGGCCGGCCCAGCCGGTTCTGCTGCGCCACGAGTTCGAGGTGGCGGACGGCCTGCTGCGCGCCACCTGGTACGCCACCGCCCTGGGCGTGTACCAGGCCCAGATCAACGGCCTTGATGTGGACGACCAGATCCTCAAACCGGGGTGGACGCCGTACCAGTACCGGCTGATCCATGAGACCACCGACGTCACCACGTCGTTGGCGGCTGGAACCAACGCGATCGGGGTCGCGCTCGCGGGTGGCTGGTACACCGAGAGCTACGGCTTCCAGGGCCTGGCCAAGCCGTTCTACGGCGAGCAGCCGTCCTTCGCTGGACAACTCCTGTTGGAATACGCGGACGGTCGCTCCGAATGGGTGCTCACCGGCGCCGACTGGTCGGCCTTCGCGGACGGGCCGTGGCTGGAGTCCGGCATCTACCTGGGGGAGTCCTACGACGCGCGGCGGTCACCGGCGGGCTGGGCTGAACCCGGCTTCGTCGCCGACGGCTGGGTTGCCGCCGAGGTTCGCGACGCCGGGCCTACCCCGGGCCCGCGCACCTCTCCTGCGGTGCGGGTTACCCAGGAGGTGCCGGTCGCCGAGGTGTTCACCTCGCCGAGTGGCGCCACCCTGCTCGACTTCGGCCAGAACCTGGTCGGACGGCTCCGCATCCGCGTCCGGGGCGAGGCCGGCACCACGATCACCCTGCGGCACGCCGAAGTGCTGGAGGACGGCGAACTGGGCGTCCGCCCGCTGCGTGTGGCCAAGGCCACCGACAGCTACACCCTCGCCGGCACCGGGGTGGAGGAGTGGACGCCGACGTTCACCTTCCACGGCTTCCGCTACGCCGAGGTCACCGGCTGGCCGGGCGAGTTCGACCCGAATGACATCACCGCGCAGGTGATCGGTTCCGACATGGTGCGCACCGGCTGGTTCGAGTGCTCCGACGAGATGGTCACCCGGCTGCACGAGAACGTGGTCTGGGGCATGCGCGGCAACTTCCTCTACCTGCCCACCGACTGCCCGCAGCGTGACGAACGGCTCGGCTGGACCGGAGACATCCAGGTGTTCAGCCCGACCGCGTCCTACCTCTTCGACTGCGACGGGCTGCTTTCGTCGTGGCTGGTCGACCTCGGGCTCGAACAAGTCGCCTCCGGCGGGGTGCCGTTCATCGTCCCCGACGTGCTGAACTCGGGCAAGGTGCCCGCGGCGGCCTGGGGCGACGTGGCCACGATCCTGCCGTGGGTGCTGCATGAGCGCTTCGGCGACCTCGGTGTGGTCCGTGCGCAGTACCCGTCGATGAAGGCCTGGGTCGACCAACTGCTGGCGATCGCCGGCGAGCGGCACCTGTGGGAGGGCGGCTTCCAGTTCGGCGACTGGGTCGATCCGGACGCGCCGTCCGACCACCCCAGCAAGGCAAAGACGGACGCCGACCTGGTCGCGTCCGCCTATCTGTACAAGTCGGCACGGGTGCTGGCCGAAGCCGCCGAGCTGCTCGGCGAGAGCGCGGATTCGGCACGGTATGCCTCTGCTGCGCAGAAGGTGCGCGGGGCCTGGCTGGCCGAGTACGTCACCCCGGCCGGACGGATCCTGTCCGACGCCCAGACCGCCTACGCGCTGGCGATCGAGTTCGGCATCGCGGACGGCGAGCTGGCCCAGCGGATGGGCGACCGGCTCGCGTGGCTGTGCCGGCGTGACGGCTACCGGATCAGCACAGGCTTCGTCGGCACGCCCCTGGTCTGCGACGCGCTCACCCGCACCGGCCACCTGCGCGAGGCCGGCCGGATGCTCACCACCACCGAGTGCCCCTCGTGGTTGTACTCGGTGAGCATGGGCGCCACCACGATCTGGGAGCGCTGGGATTCGCTGCTGGAGGACGGCTCGATCAACCCGGGCGAGATGACCTCGTTCAACCACTACGCCCTCGGCGCGGTGGCCGACTGGCTGCATCGCGTGGTCGGTGGGTTGGCTCCGGCGGCTCCGGGCTATCACCGGCTCGCGATCGCCCCGCGACCGCTACCCGGGCTGACTTCGGCGTCCACCCGGCACGACACCCCGTACGGAACCGCCGAGGTGGCGTGGCAGCGCGTCGACGGCGACGTGGTGATCACTGCAACCGTGCCCGCGAACACGTCCGCGCAGGTGAGCCTGCCGGACGGGCAGTCCTTCGAGGTGAGGGCGGGACGGCACGAGTGGCGGGTCGCCGACGTGCCGGAGCCCTCCCCGTCACCGGTCACGGCGAACACCCCGTTGGCGTCGATCATGGACGACCCGCAGGCCTACCGGACGGTGGTCGACGCGTTCAGCCGGATCGATCCGGCGGTGGCGAAGGACTTCACCACCCGGACCGCATGGGTGCCCAACCAGCCGCTGTTCGGCTCGTTCAGCCTGATCTCGCCAGCGGTCGTCGCCGAGGTGGAGGCCAGCCTGGCTGCGCTGAACGCCTCGCGCGAGCGCTGAGTCCTGCGTCCGGACGGTCAAGCCCATGCCTGCCCAACCCTGCCCGATTCGATCCTGGATGTGGTGACGATGTTGACCCTGCCTTCCCTCGACTTGACCGACCACGACCTGCGCGTGGTCGCGGTTCGGAGCCAGCACCCTGAGGGGCTGCTCGGGTTACCGCTGCGCGAGCTACTGCTCAGCTGGCAGCTCGACGGGACCGGCACGGCCGAGCAACTCGGCTATCAGCTGGCGATCGGTGCGCCCGGCGGCGAGCGGGCGGTCGGCGAGCCGGTGCCGGGCACCGGTTCGATCGGGGTGCCCACCGGACGGACGCCGTCCGCGCGCGAACGGCTCGAGCTCGCGGTCCGGGTGGCGACCGCCGCCGGCTGGACGCAGTGGAGCGAACCGATCACGATCGAGGCCGGGGTGCCGGGCCCGGCCCTGGAAGCGATGGTGATCGGGATACCGTCGGCGATCGAAGGCCCGGTGGCGCTGCTCCGCAAGGAGTTCGACCTACCCGACGCACCTCAACGGGCGCGGCTGCGACTGAGTGCGCTGGGACTGGTGGACGCCTGGATCAACGGCCGGCGCGCGTCCGACGCCTTGTTCACACCGGGCTGGACCGCCTACCAGTCGCGCGTGCTCATCGACACCGTCGACGTGACCAGGTTGCTGCACCAAGGCCGGAATGTGATCGTGCTGGTGGTGGGCGACGGTTGGTACCGCGGACGGATGGGCTTCGCCGGCCGGAGGGCGATCTACGGCGACCGCTCCGGCGCGATCGCCCAGCTCGAAGCCGACGGCCGGGTGGTCGTCACCACCGATACGTCCTGGCGCGGCTGCTTCGGGGCCGTGCGATCGGCCAGCATCTACGACGGCACCCGGATCGACCTCCGGCTCGCCCAGCCGGAGCTTCACCGACCCGGCTTCACCGGAGCCGACCTCCCGGTGGAGGCGATCGACACCGACCTCGACAAGTTCGAGCCACGCAGCGCGCCGCCGGTCCGGGTGGTGGCCGAACTGCCGATGCATCCCGAGCCGCGTCCGGGAAGCGTCCGGTTGGACGCCGGCCAGAACGTGTCCGGCTGGGTGCGGCTCACCGTCCGTGGCCGGGCCGGGGACGAGGTGACCGTCCGCCACGCCGAAGTGTTGGAACCGGGCGGTGCGCTGCATGTCGCAGCGCTGCGCTCGGCGAAGGCCACCGACAGCTATCTGCTCGACCGGGACGGCGAGCACACCCTCGAACCGGTGTTCACCTTTCACGGTTTCCGCTACGCCGAGGTCACCGGTGTCGAGGTGGTGGCAGCGACCGCTGTGGCGATCTCCAGCGACCTGGCGGCGCGCAGCTCGTTCAGTTGTTCACACGAGGCGCTGAACCGCTTTCACTCGAATGTGTTGTGGTCGCAGCGCGACAACTTCGTCTCGGTGCCCACCGACTGCCCCCAGCGCGACGAGCGCCTGGGCTGGACCGGCGACGCCCAGGCGTTCGCGGCCACCGCGGCGACCCTGGCCGATTCGGAGGCCTTCTGGATGTCGTGGCTGCGCGATCTCGAACTCGACCAGACCGATGTCGGCGGCGTCGCCTCGGTGGTGCCGGACATCATCCGGCATGAAGACATGTTCATGGGCGGGGAGACGGTCGAGAACATGGGCCGGGCAGGTTGGGCGGACGCCGCGACGATCGTCCCGTTCGCGGTGTACGAGGCCTTCGGGAGCGACGAAGTGCTGCGGCAGACCCTGGACAGCATGCGCCGCTGGGTGGCGCACCTGCGTCGCCGGGCCGGGGCCGGTGTGGTGCTGCCGACCGAGCCGTTCCAGTACGGCGACTGGCTCGATCCGGACGCGACCGCCGACCGGCCGTGGCAGGCCAAGGTGTCCAGTGACTTCGTGGCGAACGCCTTCTACGTCCGCTCGGCACGACTGCTGGCCCGCGCCGAGCGATTGGTCGGCTCGGTCGAGCAGGCCGCTGACCTGGATGCCCTCGCCTCCCGGGTGGCCGCGCTGACCTGGGAGCGGTGGGGCGAGGAGGCCGTGACCACCCAGACCGGGGCTGCGCTGGCGCTGGAGTTCGAGATCGCGCCGCCGCCGGTCCGGGCGGACGTGGCCCGCGGCCTTGCCGAGAACGTCCGGAGCGAACGCGGCCGGATCGCCACCGGCTTCCTGGGCACCCCGCTGGTGCTGTTCGCACTGTCGCGCAACGGCTACCTCGACGAGGCGTACCTGATGCTCCTGCGCCGGGAGGCCCCGTCCTGGTTGTACCAGGTCGACCAGGGCGCGACCACGGTGTGGGAGCGCTGGGACGCCATCAACCCCGACGGCAGCATCCACAGCGGGGCGATGGACGCGGGCGAGGCCGATGGTGAGGGCAGCATGCTGTCGTTCAACCACTACGCCTACGGCGCGATGATCGACTGGGTCTACCGGAACGTCGCCGGGCTCGCTCCGGATGCCGACGACCCCGGCTACCGGACGATCCACGTGGCGCCGCGGCCGGCTGAGCAGTTGACCCACGCTTCGGCGTCGATCAGCAGTCGACTGGGGGTTCTGTCCATCGACTGGCGCCTTACCAGCGACCGTTTCGAGGCCACGCTGGAGGTGCCCTTCGGGGCGCGGGCGCTGCTCGATCTGCCGGTAACCCCCGATTCCGAGGTCACGGTGGACGGTTTCGCGGCCCCGTCCGTACTTGGACACGGCCGGCACCACCTGGTGGTGACCCGCCCGGCGGTGGCCGGCTAGCTCCCCAACCTGCTCGCTGGTGGGCGCCTCGACTTCGTTGAGTTGCCGAGAGCCTCTGCTCCGGGCCGAGAGCCTCCCGTTCGGTCGAGGGCCCGTGCGTGCGTGCGGGCCGATCACCGAAACAATGGCTCTCGATGGGCGGGGGCGCCCAGCGGCGGATACAGTCTCGAACGGGACACGGCCGTCGTTGGGCAGGCCGTTCCGAAGAGAACCAAGGAGGTCGGCACGATGGGCAGTGAGTCGGCGGAACCCATCGGATCGCGTTCCGAAATGAGCCCGCAAGCCGACCTCACGCCGACCGCAATCGTGCGCGAGGCCGTCCGCAGCTATGCCCGGCTGCAGCCGCAGGTGGCTGAGCTGTCGCGGCGCCTCGCGTCCTGGCTGCAGTCGGTGCTGGACGACGCGGGCATCGACTACCTGAACATTGCCTCGCGCGGCAAGAGCGTCGCGTCCTTCGCGGCGAAGACCAATCGGACGGCGGCCGGCCGTCCGCGCTACCCGGACCCGATGCACGACATCACCGACCAGGTCGGCGCACGCATCGTCACCTACGTGACCAGCGACGTGGCGGCGGTCGCCGGGCTGATCCGCGACCAGCTGGAAGTGGTCGACGACAAGGACCTCGGCCAGGAGACCGCCAGCAAGGGTCGCTTCGGCTACGTCAGCCGGCACCTGCAGGTCGCGCTCGACCCGACCTGGGTCGGCGACCTCTCTCTGGAGGGCCTCCAAGTGCCCAGTGCGCAGGTGCAGCTGCGGACGGTGCTGCAGCACGCCTGGGCCGAGTTCGAGCACGACGTCCGCTACAAGGGGACGATTCCGGAGGCGCTGGCCCCTGACCTGGATCGCCGATTCACCCTGGCTGCAGGCCTGCTCGAACTCGCCGACAAGGAGTTCGAGGTCATCCGCTTCCGCCTGCGCGCTGAGCTCGCAGAGGAAACACCGGAGGCGGACGCGTCCGACCCCCGCATCGCCGACCAGGAACTGGCCGGCTTCCTCGCGGGCCATTTCCCCGAGGCGGGCTGGTCGCGAACCGACCACTACACCTGGATGGCCGGGCTCCTGCTCGAACTGGGCATCACGTCACTGCGCGAACTTGAAGGCCTTCTGCCTGCGGTCGACTCCGCCGCGATCACCGAACGGATGGGCTACAAGTACCCGCCCGGCGCGGTTCGCCGGCTCGATGACGCCCTGCTGGCCATCTTCGGCGAGCGTTATCTGGAGCTGCACGGCAATGCGCATCGTGCGGAACTGCTCGGCGTCCGCCTTGAGAAGCTGCACGGCCCGGACGTGACCGCGTCTGTCGAAGCGGGCTGAGGCTCCCACCCCTGTCATTGCGGAGGATTGTCCACCGACTACGGTGCAGAATCCTCCGCGTTGATCTGAGCTGGGTCGCAAACCCTCGTCCAAGCCCGGCCCCGAAGAATAGATTGTCGCGGTGAGCATCGACACCGAACTGCCCGAGACGTCCGAAGAGGACCAGCTGCCCGAGATCAGCTACGACCAGCAGCGCTATGCCGCCCGTCCGGAGCGACTGCGGCCGAAGGCGCACCGGCGCGGCGAAGCGCTCCCGGTGGCACCGCCGCCCTTCGAGCCGGACGGGCGCAACCCGGCTTATGTCGCCTGGCTCGAGCAGCAGTCGATGCTGCACGACGCGACCGTCATGGGACGCCAACTGGCGGGTCGCGCTGAGATGTGGGCCAGCCCGTACGCTCACCCCGACCCGCGGGCGGCCGTCCAGCAGGCTTCGGTCTGGCTCACCGCGTACCCGCTGTCGCAGATCACCGCGCCGGGCCAGTCCTTCCTCGGCGCGCTCGGCGCCCAGGAGCTGTGGGCGGCCCTGGCCGAGATCGGCGTCGAAGCGATCCACACCGGCCCGCTGAAGCTGGCCGGCGGCATCTCCGGCTGGCTGCCCACGCCCAGCGTGGACGGTCACTTCGACCGCATCAGCATGCAGATCGACCCGGTCTTCGGCACCGAGGACGAGTTCCGCGAAATGTGCGCGAACGCCGCCCGGCGCCACGGAACGATCATCGACGACATCGTGCCCGGCCACACCGGTAAGGGCGCCGATTTCCGGCTGGCCGAGCTGAACTACCTCGACTACCCCGGCATCTACCACATGATCAACATCCCCGAGGAGGCCTGGGGCCTGCTGCCCGACGTCCCCGAAGGCCAGGACTCGGTGAACCTCAACCGCGACGCCGAGCACGCCCTCGCCGAGGCCGGCTACATCATCGGCGAACTCCAGCGGGTGATCTTCTACGAGCCGGGTGTGAAGGAGACCAACTGGTCGGTCACGCCGCCGATCTATGACTACAAAGGCGTGCTGCGGCGCTGGGTGTACCTGCACTACTTCAAGGAGGGGCAGCCGTCCATCAACTGGCTCGACCCGACCTTCGCGGGAATGCGCCTGGTGATGGGCGACGCACTGCACTCCCTGCTCGACCTCGGCTCGGGTGGCCTGCGGCTGGACGCGAACGGCTTCCTCGGCGTCGAGAAGTCGCTCGACCAGGCGCCCGGCTGGTCTGAGGGGCACCCGCTGTCGCAAGCCGCCAACCAGCTGATCGGCTCGATGGTGCGCAAGGTGGGCGGGTTCACCTTCCAGGAGCTCAACCTGGCGATGGACGACATCCTGCACACCAGCGCCGTGGGGCCTGACCTCTCCTACGATTTCATCACCCGCCCGGCGTACCAGTTCGCGCTGTGCACGGCTGACACCGAGTTCCTGAGGCTGACCCTGCGGGAGGCGCTGAACCTCGGTATCGACCAGGCGTCCCTGGTGCACGCCATGCAGAACCACGACGAACTCACCTACGAACTGGTCCACTTCGCCGCCCGCCATCGGGACGACCACTACACCCTTGGCGGCGTCGACTACACCGGCGGTGAGTTGGCCGAGCACGTGCGCGAAGTGATGCGCCAGAAGCTCACCGGCGACGCCGCGCCGTACAACTCGACCTTCGTGCAGAACGGCATCGCGTGCACCACTGCGTCGGTGATCGCAGCGTCGCTCGGCATCACCGACCTCGCCGAGATCACGGACGCGGACGCGCGTCGCATCGCGAACGCCCACCTGCTGCTGTGCATGTACAACGCGTGGCAGCCCGGCGTGTTCGCCCTGTCCGGGTGGGACCTCGTCGGCGCGCTGCCGCTCGACCGCAGCAAGGTGCGCAGCCTGATCAGCGGCGGCGACACCCGTTGGATCGAGCGTGGAGCCTACGACCTGCTCGGCAGCCAGCCGGACGCGAAACGCTCGGCGTCCGGCATGCCGACGGCCACCGCTCTCTACGGACCGCTGCCGGATCAACTCGCCAGCCAGACCTCGTTCGCTTCGCGATTGGCCGGAATCCTGAAGATCCGCAAGCGCCACGGCATCGCCACCGGCACCCTGCTCGACGTGCCAGAGGTCGCGGTGAAGAGCATGTTGGTGCTTGTGAACCGGCTCGAGTCCGGCGTAGTCCAGATCACCGCGCTGAACTTCAGCGCAGAGAAGGTCACCGGACGGGTGCAGTCCGAGCACATCCCGGCTGGGCGAGTGATCGATCTCACCACCCGCCGCAAGGTCGATTCCGTGGACGACCTCGGCGGCTTCAGCGTCGAGCTGCCCGCCTTCGGCGGCCTCGCGATGGTGGTCAAGGAACCGGCCCCGGAGAGCTGACGCCTTCGGTGGGCCCAGCCTGATCCGATTCGGTCGGCGGCGAACTGGGATCAGCCGACAAGCTCGATCGCGACGCGGCCCTTCGTGACGCGATGTTCGTTCCTCACATCGCTCCTCAGGGATCGGTACTGAGCTCGGGCGTACACCGCTAGCATCGCCGGATGCAGCCATCGGCACTGTCGGGCATGTTCGACCGCGGGGCGTCCCGCTATGACCTGCTGGTGGGGCTGAACCCGGGTTATCACGCAGAGTTGCGGCGTGCGGCCGAGGCGCTGGCTGAGCGGGTAGGTCGTCCGGACGTCAAGGCCATCGATCTGGCGTGCGGCTCGGGTGCGTCCACTCGTGCACTGGTGGACGCGCTCCCCGACGAAGCCACCGTGCTGGGACTGGACGCCTCGCCGGGCATGCTCGCGCAGGCCGAGGCCAAGTCCTGGCCGGCCGGGGTCAGCTTCGCCACCGCAGTCGCCGGCGACCTCGACACCGAAGCCCTCGGACGCGAGACCTGGGACGGGATCCTGTCCGCCTACCTCTTCCGCAACATTCCCGAACCCGACCGGGACGCGGCGGTGGCCGAGGTGTTCGATCTGCTCGCTCCCGGCGGCTGGATCGTCGTCCAGGAGTACTCGGTGGCCGGACGCCGCCGCGCCACCTGCCTGTGGCACCTGGTCTGCTGGTCGATCATCATCCCGCTCGGCGTGGTCGTGGATCGCAACCTTGGCCTGTACCGCTACCTCTGGCGCAGCGTCCTCGAGTTCGACGACCTGCAGCGGTTCGGCGACCGGCTCTTTGCGGCCGGCTTCACCGACGTCGCGCACCGGGACGCGGTCGGCTGGCAGCGCGGCATCCTGCACACGTTCGCGGCCCGAAAGCCCGGCTAGCCATTGTGTGCTCGGGCAGGTTCGGGGGTAGGAATGAGGTGACAACTTGAAGGAGCTCCATGAAGACGTTCGCCCTTGGCAGTACCCAGCTCGAGGTCCCCGCGGTGGTCGCCGGGGTGATGCGCATCCAGGAAAAGTCGGACGCTGAAGTACGCGGGTGGTACGAAGCCGCGCTCGCGTCCGGGATCAACTTCTTCGACCACGCCGACATCTACGGTGATGGCGACGCGCACGGTTGCGAGGCTCGCTTCGCCGAGGCCCTGCAACTGAGTGCGAGCGAGCGTGAACAGATCGTCCTGCAGTCGAAGGCGGGCATCGTGAAGGCCGGACCGTACTTCGACTTCTCCTTCGCTCACATCATCGAGGCCGTCGAGGGCTCGCTGGCCGCGCTGCGCACCGAGTATCTGGACGTCCTCCTGCTACACCGTCCCGACGCGCTGGTCGAGCCCGAAGAGGTCGCCCGCGCGTTCGACGAACTGGCGGACGCGGGGAAGGTGCGGCACTTCGGGGTCTCGAACCACACCCCCGGCCAGATCGAACTGCTGCGCCGCTACGTGCGGCAGCCGTTGGTGGCCAACCAACTGCAGCTGTCGATCACCCACGCGCCGATCGTGGCGCAGGGTGTGGCCATGAACATGGCCGCGCTCGAACAGTCGATCAGCCGCGATCTCGGCATCCTCGACTACTGCCGGCTGCACGACATCACGGTGCAGGCCTGGTCGCCGTTCCAGGCGGGGTTCTTCAGCGGGGTGTTCCTTGGCAATCCCGACTATCCGGACCTCAACGCGGTGATCGACCGGCTGGCCGCCAAGTACGAGGTGCCCACCGAGGCGATCGCCACGGCCTGGATCACTAGGCATCCGGCCCGAATGCAGGTGGTGCTCGGAACCACCACGCCGGCGCGAGTGGCTGCGGCCGCTCTCGGCGCCGACGTGGAGCTGACCCGTCCGGAGTGGTACGAGCTGTACCGAGCGGCCGGCTACCTGGTGCCCTGAACCTGAGCTCGGCGGACGCACAAGGTGGCGTCCCTCTCCCCGAGCCGTGATTCACCGATCGGCTGGTCGAGCTTGTCGAGACCAAGCTCCGGCGGAGGTCAGGAGGGTTGGGGAGGGCGTCTACTCCACGGTGATGCCGAGCCGGTCGGCGAGCACCGGCGCCAGGGCGATCAACTGGTCGGGGGAGATGATCGTGCCTCGCAGGCCCTCCAGGCCGCTCAGATCGGTGAGTAACGCCCCGCGTAGGTCGACTTCGCTGAGCCGGGCACCGGTGGTCTCCAAGCGTCCGACGCGGCAGCCGGCCAGCGCCACGCGGGCGGCCTGGGTGCGCATCAGGTCGAGGTCGTCGATCACGCAATCGGTGAATGCCAGGTCGGTCACGGCGGCGTCCCGCAGATTGAGGTAGCCGATTCGGCAGCCCACGAAGTGCACCGAACGCAGGGTGGCGTCGTGCAGTTCGGCTGAGCCGAGCCTGCTCTCGCGGATCTCGACCTGACGCCAACCGGAACCAGCCGCCGCGAACCTAAGGACGTCCAGCCCATGTAGCACGGACCCGGAGAACATCGCCCCGGGCGCCCGCCAGGACGCCGCGGTCAGGCCGGTGACGCTCGACGAACCCAGCCGCCGCCGTCCGCCCCAGGTCAGGTCTTCGTAACTCAGGCCGGTGAAACTGAGCCCGTCCAGGTCGGCATCGTCTTCGCCGAACTGCGCCGGTGAGCCGGCATCGAGTTCACCCAACCGGACGGGATCCACGCGCGGCGCGCGTCCCCCTGGAAGGCGCGGGTCCACTCTCGATCTGGCTGCCATGGGTGCACCCTATGCCCCGGCGACGACACCCCCAGAGCACCACAACGGCCCGCCGCCGGGGGGACGAGACGGGCCATCGGGTGGACATCTGAGTGCTCGTTGCGCTCCGACCACGGTCCTGGCGTGGCGGACTCCTCACCTAGCAAGACCGACCTCGCGAGCATCCGTGACGCCGGACTGGAAAAACCTTCGAATCCGTTCTCCAGCACCTGAATTTCACGAACCGCGTCATGATCGCACGGCTGACGGGTCTCTACAGGTGACGCCAATCGAGTCTTGGCGCAAGCGGGAAAGAGCCGTTGCCTGGGAGGGGACTTCGGCGAATTCCCGAAGAGGGACTGGCCTGGGTGCAGACCCGGTCGGTCCCTCTTTGGGTCGGCGGCGTCATCAGGGCTACGATCTGGAGTCTCTAGTAGTGATCAGCCGATTCCAACCGGGGGAAACGGCGGGATTCACGGTGGGGGACCGTATCTTGACGCTTTCTCGCGAAGTCCTGGACGTGAACGTCCATGTCGACGAGGACTTGGACGATGCCCGTCTCGTCGCGCAAACACGCGCCGGCGATCGGGACGCCTTCGGCGTGCTCTGGCGTCGTCACGCTCACGTGGCCGGTGGGGTGGCCCGCTCGTTCACCAGTTCTGCCGATCCCGATGACCTCGTGGCCGAATCGTTCGCGCGGGTCTACCTCGCCATTCGCAACGGCGGTGGCCCGAACGAGTCCTTCCGTCCGTATCTGCTGACGACGCTGCGCAACACCGCGCGTACCTGGGGAAGCCGATCGCATGAGACCGCGACGGACACCATCGAGGACTACATCGACGACACCGATCCCGACCCCATCCTGATGGGCTTGGCGAATCGCGAACTGATCCAGCGCACGTTCTCCTCGCTGCCCACGCGCTGGCAGGAGGCCCTCTGGTGGTCCGAGGTCGAGGGACGCAGCACGGCTGAGATCGCCAAACTCTCCGGCTTGTCCGACAATGCCGCCGCCGCGCTGTGCTACCGGGCACGGGAGGGCCTGCGCCAGGCGTGGATCCAGACCCAGGTGCCCACCGAATCGGTCGATCCGGATTGCCGTTGGACGCTGGCGCGGATCGGCGCCTTCGTACGCTCCGGGCTGCGTTCGAACCAGTCCGAGCGGGTGCAGGGCCACCTGGACGGCTGCCGGCGATGTGCAGGCATCGCGGTGCGCGCGGCCAGGATCGGTTCGTCGCTCGGAATCGCCCTGGTGGGGGTGAGTTCGGCCGGGGTTGCGATGGCTGCCGTTCTCGGCGCGGGCGCCGGTGCCGGGGGCGTGGCCGTGGCGCCCACGGGCTTCGCCAAGCTGAAGAACCTGACCGTGTCGAACCCGACCGTCGGCATCGCCGCAGCAGCCGTCCTGGCCCTCATGCTCGCGATTCCTGCATTCGCAGTCGCAGGCGCATTCGGCGCTGGGCCCAGCCAGGCGACAGACACCGGGGCAGTCGCTTCGCTGACTCAACCGCAGCCGGCGCCGACAGCAGCGGTGAGCGTGCCCCCGCGACCCCAGGTCGACCCGAAGCCCAAACCGAGTGCGAGCCCTGAGCCTGAGAACGTGACCGTGGAGCCGGTCATCCCGACGGCCACGAACGAGGCCGCTACGTCGAACTCGACCGTCCGGTCCTCATCGAAGTCCGGGTCGAAGTCGTCGAGCCCGGCCTCCGCCGAACCGTCCGCGCCGGTGGAGTCGGTGCCCGCGCAGCCGTCCGCGCCGGTGGAGACGGTGCCGGCACCGACGCCGTCCGCTCCCGTAGAGACCGTTCTGCCCGAGCCCTCACCGACCGCTTCGGTGCCGACCGGTTCCGCGTCGCCCAGTGCGGTTGACCCTGAGCCGAGCCCGACCGAGCCGTCGACCACGCCGTCCGTATCTCCGTCGGTCACGCCCGAGCCCGAGCCCACGGTTGACCCGAGCCCGACGGTCACGCCCCCGCCGAGCACGCCGGAGCCTGATCCGGGCGATGGCAATGGCGGCGGGAGCAACTGCGACAGTCCCGGCCACGGCTGGTGGGGCTGCGGCGGTTGGGGTGACCGTAACAAGGACAACCCGGACAACCCGCCGGCACCCGAGACTCCGCCCGCCAAGGAACCCGACGTCGTGGACGGCAACTGAGCACCTCACCGGCTTCCGGAAGGAGACTCCATTGAGTCGTGCAGTTCATTTCGAGATTCACGCTGAGGACGTTCCTCGCGCAGTCGCCTTCTATCAGGCCGTCTTCGGTTGGCGGGGGCGAGAATTGGAGCGCGTTCGCCGGTATGCCCTACGTGGGTGCGATCACCGGCACTGAGGGTGAGCCGGGCATCAACGCGCGATCATGCAGCGGCAGGGCCCGAACCCCCCAGCCGGATCGAGCGTGCAGGGTGCCGTGCTGACCATCGGTGTCGAGGACTTCGATGCGACCGCTGCGAAGGTCCTCGCGGCAGGCGGGACGGTGGCGCTGCCCAAGAGCGCGCTCGCCAGCATGGCCTGGCAGGGCTACTTCATCGATACCGAGGGCAACGTCTTCGGCGTTCATCAGCCTGATCCCGAAGCCCGGTAGCGGCCCGGACAAACTTCGACATCGCGTCACGAGTTTCCGTGAGCGGCGTCATATCCGGCTCGAACGCGCGTCCTCCCAGGTGGAGGCTCGGACAAGCACCCCGATCGCGGGGCCGCTGACCTGAGCGTCCGCCGGGACCGACGACGCAAGGGGCTGGTGGATGTCAACCATGACGCAACGCCGCGCGACCGCACTTCAGCAGCGGCCGGCGGCGTCCCAGACTCTTCTGCGCAACCCCGCGAAGGCAATGCCTACGCGTGACGTGACCGTCATGGGTTGGCATGACGACCTGCTGGAATCCCGCGACGCGCAAGTTGTGCAGGCGCTGGCGGATCACGTCGCCGGCGAGGACGCCTGTCTCGACCTGAGCCGCAGCGCTCTCGACCAACTGAGCGTGGACACCACCGGGCTCAAAGAACTCAGCCTGCCGCCGACCGCGAGCACCCTGAAGCTGCACGGCCATCGGCCGTCGTCGATGAAGGTGATCTCGAACGGGTACGGGCATTGGCTTTGGGTCTGGGCCCGCGGGAAGGTACCGCCGGTCCGCGGTCTCAAGCGGCTGCGCGGCCTGCGCATCGATGCTGCGGATCGGGTCGACCTCACTGAGGTCGTCCGGCGCTTCCCGGGGCTTCGCCATCTGCAACTCTTCGGTGCTCCGGGAACGATCACCAACCTGTCGGCACTCACTGCGCTTCCCGAGTTGGAGGCCCTGCTGCTCGTGGACGTCCTCGGCTACACCGCCGACGAGTTCCCGCTGCCGCAACAATGGCCCGCGCTAACCAGCCTCGTGCTGGGACGGGTGCCCGCCGATGTCGGCCACGTGGTTCGCACGGCCTACCGTCCGGCGTCCAGGAACCCGCTCGAAGGCTGAGTTCGCCCCGCTATCCGCTCGCTCGTCGTGCTCACCTGCATACTCGGTATATAGTCAGCGACGAGGACTAATACCGAGTATGCAGGGGTGGGCATGTCGATCAAGAACGGGCTGCTGGCGCTACTGGCGGAGGGGCCGAGCTACGGGGCGGCGCTGAAAGCTGGCTTCGAGGCCCGCACCGGCGGCACCTGGCCGGTGAACGTCGGTCAGGTCTACACGACCCTCGATCGACTGCAGCGCGACGGACTGGTCGACGCCGAAGAGCCGGACGCGGAGGGCCGCATCCGCTACCTGCTCACCGCCACGGGACGCCAAGCAGTCGACCTCTGGTGGCGCACCCCGGTCGACCGCGAGGTGACCCCGCGCGACGAGCTCGTGATCAAGCTGGCGATTGCCATCACGAGTCCGGACGTCGACTCGGCGGAAGTCGCTCAGGCGCAGCGCGCGGCGACGATGCATCGGCTGCAGCAGCTCACCCGGCTCAAGCAGTCGGTGGATCCCGCCACCGATCTGGCGTGGTTGCTTGTGGTGGAGCACCAGCTGTTCGCGGCTGAGGCCGAGATTCGCTGGCTCGACCAGGTGGAGGCGAGCGTGGCAAGGCACGGACGTCCAGGATCTCGACAGGCTCGATCAGCCGAAGGGCCGGTTTGGGCTCGATCCGCCGAAGGGCCGGTTTGGGCTCGATCCGCCGAAGGGCCGGTTGGGGCTCGATCGGATGAACGGTTGGTCGAGCTTGTCGAGACCCCGGGCGCCCAACGTGGCGGCTCGCTCGCACGCTCACGAGCCTCCTCAGGGAGCGCTGGGTTGGGTGCGTCGGCAGGCTCACGAGTCTCAGGGAGCGTTGGCGACGGGGAGGCGCTGGCATGAACGAGCCGGTGCTGCGGTTGGTGGAAGTCACCCGAGTCCACGGCAGCGGCGAGACCGCGGTACACGCGTTGCGGGAGGTCTCCCTCGACGTGTTCCCTGGCGAACTGGTCGCCGTGATGGGCCCGTCCGGAAGTGGCAAGTCGACCCTGCTGAACCTTGCCGGCGCGCTCGACCGGCCGACGAGCGGGGAGGTAGAGCTCGCCGGCCAGTCGCTTTCGGGCCTGAAGCCCGATGAGCTCGCGCAACTGCGCAGGAGACGAATCGGGGTGGTGTTTCAGGACTACAACCTGATCCCGTCCCTGACCGCGGCGGAGAACATCGGCCTGCCGCTCGAACTGGACGGCCAGCACGCCGTGGCAGCTCGGCAGGAGGCTCGGGCGGTACTCAAGGATCTTGGCCTCGGCGGGCTGGCGGACCGCTTTCCCGACCAACTCTCGGGCGGCCAGCAGCAACGCGTGGCGATCGCCCGCGCGCTGATCGGGGAGCGCCGCCTCGTCCTGGCCGACGAACCCACCGGGGCGCTCGATTCGGTCACCGGTGAAGAGGTGCTGTCCGTTCTGCGCGCCCGATGCGACGCGGGTGCGGCCGGGCTGCTCGTGACCCACGAACCAAGGCACGCCGCCTGGGCCGACCGGGTGGTGTACCTGCGCGACGGTGTGATCGTGGACGGGACCGTGGCCCGTGAGCCCGCCCGGGCCATCCGATGAGCACACCGCGCCGATCTGTGCATCGCGCAGGCTCCCTCCGGCGGTGGTGGAACGGCTGGTCGATGGCGTTGCGAATGGCTCGCCGGGACGTGCACCGCGACTCGGGACGCAGCCTGTTCGTCTGGCTGATGATCGCCCTTCCGATCGGGATCATCGCCGCACTGCAGGTCGTGATCGCTTCCAACAACCTGTCCCAGGCCGAATACCTCGAACTGAAGCTCGGCGGCACGCAATCGGTCCTGACCCAGACCGGAACGGCCTTCAATGCCGCTTGGGACGGCTACGGCTCCGCCATCTGGGGCGACGACGGCGGCGAACCGCGGCCAGTTCCAGGGTGGGGGAACACGATTGCCGAGCACGAGGCTGCCGTGGCGGTGCTGGTCGGCCGTCCGGTAACGGCCATCACCGAGTCGAACCCCGAGTTCGGCAGTGCCCGCAGCATCATCGCCACGCTGGGCGTCGATCCTGCCCAGCCGATGGGCGGCAGGGTCGCCCTCACGTCCGGACGGATGCCCGGTTCCGCCGCCGAAGCGCTGGTCACTCCGAGCGGGCGAGCGTACGGATTACCAAGCTCAGGGGAGGTGACGCTGTACCGAGGCGAGGTCGAGACGCGCGTAACCATCGTCGGAACGGGCGTTGCCGGCTTCGAAAGCCTCGCCGACCTGGTCACCCTTCCGGACGCCACCGCTGATCGACTCAGCTTCTTCGTCACCTCCGGTGCGCCGATCAGCTGGGTGGAGGCCGAGAACCTGGCAGGATACGGCTTCGAGACCGCCAGTCGCGGCATCGTGGCCGATCCACCGACGGCTTCGGAGCCGCGCTTGGGTGAGCTCGGGTCGACGTTCCTGGTCTGGATGGTGAGCGTGGCCGCGATGGTCGAGGTGGCTCTGGTGGTCGGGCCGGCATTCGCGATCGGAGCCGCCCGGCAACGGCGTGGTCTGGCGCTGGCCGCAGCCAACGGTGCCGGGCTCGCGCAGCTGCGCCGTTCGGCGCTCGGGCAGGCCCTGCTTCTGGGTGCCAGCGGGACGCTGCTGGGCACCCTCCTCGGGGCTGGCACCGGGGTGCTCGCCTGGACGTGGATCGCATCCGACCGCACCGAGCTGCACGGCCCGCTGGAGCTGCCCGCGGCACAGTTGGCCGGCACCCTGGTGCTCGGCATCGCGACCGCGCTCGGTGCCGCGCTCGTGACCTCGCGAGGCTTGGCCAAGCTCGATCTGGTGGGCACTCTTCGGGGGAGTCTGCGCTCGGCGCCGCCCCGGAGAGGCGCCCCGGTCGTCGGTGTTGTGCTGGTCGCGACCGGGCTTGCCGGCGTGTGGCTGGCGATGATCGCAGCTTCGCAACTCCGCTTCCTGCTTTGGACGATCGCGGCGCTGGGAGTGCTGGTGGGGGTGCTGCTCTGCGTCCCCGGGCTGTTGGGGTTGGCCGCGCGGATCGCCGGCGGTACCCCGATGGCGGTGCGGATGGCGCTGCGGGACACCTCGCGGCAACGGGGACGCGCGACGTCCACCGTGGCAGCGGTTCTCGCGGGCGGCCTCATTCTGAGCACGGTGTGGACTCTCGTCCTCAGCACCGACGCGGATTCTGAGCGCCGTTACCGGCCATGGTCGCCCGCCGGTCAGGGCAGCATCTCCCTCGAGGAACCCATGGCCCCGAGCGTGCGAGTCGCGATCAACGGCGTCGATCCGGAACTGCGCACGTACCTTCTCGGCACGGTCTATGGGCTGAGCGCCGCCGACGACGTGTACGTGGTCGGCGCAATACGACCCGGTTGCACGAACGACGACTTGGCTGAGGCGCGCTCGCATTGTGCCTCGTTGAGCAGTAACGCGATCGACTATGGGCAGACCATCATGGTCGGCGAGGTCGATGATCTGGCTACGCTGTTCGACCTGGACGCCTCCCAGCGGAAGGCGCTCAACTCCGGGCACCTGCTGGTGAACGCCGATCCGGCCCCCGACGCCGGGGCCGAGGATCCGCAGTGGGCCGAGCACCACATCGTCCACGGCTCGCTCACCTTCGCCTACCTGTCGTCCTCAGGTGACAGCCAGACGACGCAGGTGCCGGCCACGCCAGTGACCCGGGCAGTGATCGAGAGGGGCGCCTCGCCGCAGGTCGTCGGCGCACTTATCAGTACCCGGGCCGCTGGCGAGCTCGGCTGGGCCGTGGGTCAGTACGAGTTGCGGGTGGTCGATCCGCGTGGCGAGATCACGCCCGCGCTGGAAGCCGAGGTGGTGAGCGCGTTGGAACCGTGGGACGAAAGCGCGTCGTTGACTGTGGAGCGGGGCTATGAGTCGACGCCGCAGCCACTGCTGTGGGGGGTGACCGCGACGCTGGTGCTGCTCGCCGTCGTGGCCGCGGTGATAGCGACCGTGATGTCGACCATCGAACTGCGTCCGTTCCTTGGCACCTTCGCCGCCATCGGTGCCGGGCCAGGACTGAGCCGGCGCCTCGCCGCCACCCAGGCGCTGCTACTTGGAGTGATCGGGACGCTTCTGGGTTGCGCGATCGGCTCTCTGGTGGGCGCTCCGTTGGCGATCTGGTCGACCGGAGATGCCGAGACGTTGGCGACCTTCCCGCCGCTGGTGCGCCTGCCGTGGTTGCTGATGGGTGGCCTGATGGTGGGGATCCCATCCGTAGCGGCGCTGGTAGCGGCGCTCTGCGTCCCCGCTCGTCCGGCCCTTGTTCGACGGGCCGGCTGACCGCGTCCGCCGTTTCATTGAGAGCCCCCTTCCCCGCCGAGAGCCACCGTTTCGGTCATTGGCCTGTGCCGGCGTACGGGCGTCCGACGTGAACGGAGGCTCTCGGCGTGGATGGGTGGCGTACGGTCGTCCCTGACAGCGGACGCAGCCCGACCGGCCGAGTGAGGTACAAGATGACGACCAGATGGTCCGAATGGCGCACGCGGGTGGAGCTGTTCCTCTACAAGCACCCGATCGTGACTGTGCTCATCCTGCTGGTGGTGTCGGCACTGGTCTCAGGCGGACGCTCGTACGTGGGCGCGGCGATCTGGCTGGTCACCTCGGGAATCGTGCTCGTCCTCAGCTACACCACGCTTCGCGAGAAGTACCCGGACGAGCCCCGAGGAAAGACCTTGTGGCAGCGCTTCCGTGGCCTCTGGCGCTGAGCTTCTCAGTACTCGTGCCTGGCGCGCGTCCACCGAAGGCCCGATCGATGGAATGGCCCGGCGACCAAGCGAAACGGTCAGACGCAACGGGCTGAGTCGAGTTGGTAGCGACCGCTCGACAAGACGACGAACTGGTCGCGTCCGGGCTGGACGGTACTCACGATCGAACCGCCTTCCACCCGGCGGGCCTCGCCCTTGGTGAGCCGGACGGGCTGCTCGGGGACGAACGTGCCCTGATTGTTGAACAGGTAGCCAACTTCGATGTCGCGGCACGTGCTCGTGAAGACGTGCGCCTCGGTCATGCCTTCCGCCTCGGTCTGCCCCGGGCCGGGCTGCGGCGCCATCGTGATCTCGCTGAACCCGTCCGCAGCTGCCCCGGTGGGCGCGGGCCAGGTGCAGGCGCGGAAGTACCAGCGGCCCTCACCGGCGTCCCGCTTCTCGGTGGCGGAGGCGAGGCCGTGGTAACGGACGCACTCCGGCACTCGGTCGGACGCAACCTGGGTGGGCGCAGACGCGGCTCCTCCGGCAAGGCCCGTGTAGATCGCGACGCTGGTGCCGACCACCCCGAGGATCCCGCCCAGGAGGCCCACCACGGCCAGCGGCCGCTCCAGGAACTTCTTCTCTTCGGTCATGTCACCCCCAACCCGGCCGAAAGCGTGCCCCAACCCTAGTCACGAAGTGGTTCGTGGAACAGAGCTCCGTCCTGGCCGGTTGGGCCGCTGTCGGCGCCCAGCAATTCGAGCGCGCGGCGGGCGTGGCTGGCAGCCTGGTCCCGGTCGGACGCGGAACTGGCCGCCCCGTAGACCATCGTGAGGATGAGCACCACGTCGGCGGTCGTCCAGTTCGGGTTGGCCAGGCCGGCAGCCTGAGCCGCAGCCAGCGGTTCGGTCAGCAGCTCCTCAAGCCGAAGGTTGCCCAGATCGTCCGGGATCTCGTGTCGCGCCACCACCACCATCTCGATGAACGCCGTCGAATCCAGGGTGAGGCCGATCAGCCGTCGCCAGATCTCGCCGAACTGGTCCTCGGCGGACGTCGCAGCCAGGGACTCCAACTCGCGGAAGTTGTCCTCGAACACCGCATACGCGAGGTCGAGCCGGCTCGGGAAGTGCCGGTAGAGCACGCCCTGACCGACCCCGGCGCGCTTCGCGATCGCGTTCAGCGGCACGCGATACCCCTGCTCAGCGAGCAGTTCGCGGGCCGCTGCGAGGATCGCCCGCCGGTTGGACGCAGCCGCGGCCGGCCCCCTATTGCTCGCGCGCACGGACCTTGGCATGCTGAGGAGTCTAGAACCGGACAAGGTTGTCCGGTTGATCTGGAGGCTGGTCATGGGCGAGCAATGGGATCAGGTTTTCGACGTTGTCGTCGGCGGAACCGGGGCGGCGGCGTTCGCCGCTGCGATCACCGCGGCCGACTCCGGGCTGAAGGTACTCATGTTGGAGAGCACTGATCGCTGGGGTGGAAGCAGCGCAATGTCCGGCGGCGGCCTCTGGCTGCCGAACAACCCGTTGATGCAGCGGGACGGTGCCGGGGATTCGCGCGAAGACGCGCTGGCCTACCTGGAGGCGACCGTCGGTGACGCCGGCCCGGCCACATCGCGAGCCCGCAAGGAGGCGTTCGTGGACGGGGTCGCGGGCTTCGTCGACCTCGCCGAACGCCTCGGCATGCGCTTCGCCCGGGCCAAGGACTACCCCGACTACTACCCCGAGCGTCCCGGCGGCAAGATCGGCCGAGCGATCGAGGTGGAGCCCTTCGACGTCCATCCGCTTGGTGAGTGGTGGGCGACTTCGCGCGGTCAGGACGGCGTCCCGATGCCAGTCAAGACCGACGACTTCTGGCTGCTCTCCCGGGCCTGGTCGACCCCCGCCGGCATGGTGCGCGGCGCCCAGGTCGTGTTCCGGACGATCGGCAGCGCGCTCCGCCGCAGGCAGGCGGTCGGCATGGGCGCGGCGCTGGCTTCGTCCTTCCTGGCGATCGTGTTGCGGCAGGGCACCCAGGTCTGGCTGTCGGCCCCGGTCGAGGAACTGGTCGTCGAAGACGGCCGCGTCGTCGGCGTGGTCACGACCAAGGCCGGACGCCAGGTCCGCGTGAAGGCCGAACGCGGCGTCGTCCTCGGCGGAGGGGGCTTCGACCACAATGCCGAATGGCGCCAGCGCTACCAGGGCGTGGACGGCACGGCGTCGTCCGGTTCGAAGGGCAACGTCGGCACCGCGATCGCGGTCGCCGAGCGCATCGGTGCGGCAGTCGACCTGATGGACGACGCCTGGTGGGGTGGTTCGATCCCGTCCGCCACGCCTGGCGGCAACCCGGCCTTCCTGGTCAGCGAGCGGTCGATGCCGTTCACGATCCTCATCGATGGCGCCGGGCAGCGGTTCGCCAACGAGTCGGAGTCCTACGTCGACCTCGGTCACCACATGCTCGAGCACTCCTTGCAGGTGCCCGGTAAGTACTGGATGGTGAGCGACGTCCGCTTCGCCCACCGCTACCTGCGCTCCTACGTGATGGACCCGAAGGCCACCAAGGCGATGGCCGCCGCCGGACTGTTGGTGCAGGCGCCGACCATCGCTGAACTGGCTGCGAAGATCGGCGTGGACGCCGCCAGCCTCCAAGCGACGGTCGAGCGGTTCAACGGATTCACGCGCTCGGGCGTCGACCAGGACTTCGGTCGGGGCAACTCGGCCTACGACCGCTACTACAGCGACCCGCTGGTGCGGCCCAACCCGAACCTCGGCCCGCTGGAGAAGGGGCCGTTCACCGCCGTCCAGATCGTGGCCGGCGACCTGGGCACCAAGGGTGGCCTGCTCACCGACGAATACGCCCGCGTGCTGCGGGAGGACGGCTCGGTGATCGGGGGGCTCTACGCGGCCGGCAACAACTCGGCTTCGGTGATGGGACGCACCTACCCCGGGCCTGGCTCGACCCTCGGGCCGGCGACAGTGTTCGGCTATCGCGCCGCCAGGCATCTGGCCGGCGCCGTCGAAGCGAACTGAGAGGAACAGACATGGAGATTGCAGGCAAGGTATTCGTGGTCACCGGCGGCGGCAGCGGCATCGGACGCGCGGTCGTCCTAGGCCTGCTGAACCGCGGCGCCAGGGTGGCGGCGATCGACCTCAGTGCCGATCGGCTGGCGGGCACCGTCGGCCTGGCCGGACGCAACGCTGACCGGCTCACCACCCACGAGGTGAACGTGACCGACCAGTCCGCGGTGGCCCAGCTGCCCGGCAAAGTGATCGAGGCCCACGGCGCGGTTGACGGTGTGCTGAACGTCGCCGGCATCATCCAGAGGTTCGTGCACTTCGCCGAGTTGGAGCAGTCCGAGATCGAGCGCGTGCTGATGGTGAACTTCTGGGGCGTGGTGAACATGGTCAAGGCGTTCCTGCCGCACCTGATGGAGCGGCCCCAGGCGGCGCTGGTGAACGTGTCGAGCATGGGGGCGTTCATCCCCGTCCCCGGCCAGACCATCTATGGCGCGTCCAAGGCTGCGGTGAAGTTGCTCACCGAGGGCCTGCACGCCGAACTGCGCGGGACGCCGGTGCGGGTGACCGTCGTCTTCCCCGGAGCGGTGGCGACGAGCATCACCGAGAACAGCGGGGTGCACGCCCCTGCGGTGGCCGGCGCGAACGACAATGCGGCCAACCGCAAGGTGCTACCGCCCAACGAGGCCGCCGACATCATCATCAAGGGCATGGAGAAGGGCTCCTACCGCGTGCTGGTGGGCCGCGACGCCCAGGTGATGGACTGGTTCACCCGCCTGGTGCCCGAGCGCGCCATGACCCAGATCGCAGACCAGATGGCGAGTCTCTTGCAGCGGTGAACCCTCGCGCTCAGTGTCCGCTGGACACTGAGCGCGAAGGCGCCATCCTGTGCGACCGATCATCTAGCCTTGTCGAAGCCACCACAGGAGCGCCCAGTGAGTTTTGACCCGAGCCGCCTCGCCGACCCCGAGTATTTCGGGGAGAACCGCATCCACCCGCATTCGGACCACCGGTGGTTCCGCGACGCCGAAGAAGCGGACGCCGGCGCCAGCGGCTTCGAGCAATGCCTCAACGGCCTGTGGAAGTTCCACTACGCGAAGAACCCCGACCAGGTGATCCCCGGCTTCGAGGCCGCGGGGTACGACTGCTCGTCCTGGGACGACATTCCCGTGCCTGCGCACATCCAGCTGCAGGGCTACGACCGTCCGCAGTACACCAACGTGCAGTACCCCTGGGACGGCCACGAGGCCGTCGAGCCCGGTCAGGTGCCGCAGCGGTTCAACCCGGTGGCCAGCTATGTGCGGACCTTCACCCTCGATCGTCGGTTGGCGGACGGGGAGCGGCTGAGCGTCTCCTTCCACGGCGCCGAGAGTGCCATCGCGCTGTGGCTCAACGGCACCTACATCGGTTACGGCTGCGACTCGTTCACGCCGTCGGAGTTCGACCTCACCGACGCCCTGGTCGAGGGCGAGAACAAGCTCGCCGCGCAGGTGTTCCGATTCAGCGCGGCCTCCTGGATCGAGGACCAGGACTTCTACCGCTTCTCCGGCATCTTCCGCGACGTCGTGCTCTACCGGCGGCCGGCGGTGCACGCCGAGGACGTGCGGGTGACCTGCACCGTGGCCGACGACCTCGCCGAGGCCGAAGTCCGCGTCCGCGTCTCCCTCGTCGGACGCGGGACGGTTTCGGCAACGATCGCCGGCATCGGCGACCTCACCGAAGCGGACGGCCAACTCAGCGTGCGGATCACCGAGCCCCGGCTGTGGAGTGCCGAGGACCCGTTCCGGTACGGCCTCGTCCTGCAGGTGCGTGACGAACACGGTGGGCTCGCCGAGCACATCCCGCTATCGGTGGGCGTGCGGCGCTTCGGCATCGAGGACGGGCTGCTCAAGATCAACGGCGAGCGCGTCGTGTTCAACGGCGTCAACCGCCACGAGTTCGGCCTGCAGGGCCGCGTGATGAGTCGCGAGCAGACCGAGGCCGACCTGAGGCTGATGAAGGCCGCGAACATCAACGCCGTCCGCACCAGCCACTACCCCAACAACTCCTTCTTCTACGAGCTGTGCGACCAGTACGGCCTGTACGTGATCGACGAGATGAACCTGGAATCCCACGGCATGTGGGACAAGATCCTGCGCGGCGGGCTGACCGTCGACAAGGCGCTACCCGGCGACCGGCCCGAGTGGCTGGCAGCCCTGCTCGACCGGGCAGCCAACCTGTACGAACGCGACAAGAACCACGCCAGCATCGTGATGTGGTCGTGTGGCAACGAGTCGTTCGGCGGCACGAACATCCTCGCGGTGGCCGACTATTTCCGTGAGGTCGACAACCGTCCGGTGCACTACGAGGGCGTCCACTGGGATCCCCGCTACCCCCGGACCAGCGACGTGTACAGCCAGATGTACACCCCTGCCACCGAGGTCGCGGACTTCCTGACCACCCACCGCGACAAGCCGTTCATCATGTGCGAGTACGCCCACGCGATGGGCAACTCATTCGGCGCGGTCGACAAGTACCTCGATCTGGCCTACGCCGAGCCGCTGTTCCAAGGCGGGTTCATCTGGGACTTCGCCGACCAGGCGATTGCTCTGACCGACCGGTACGGCCGGGAGTACTTCGGCTACGGCGGAGACTGCGGGGAGGCGCCGCACGACGGTGACTTCTGTGGCAACGGCATCCTGTTCGCCGACCACACCGCCAAGCCGATCCTGGCCGAGGTGAGGTACCTCTACCAGGGCTTCGGGATCACCGTCGAACGCGACCGGTTCACGATCGAGAACCGGCACCTGTTCACCAACTCGGCCGCCTACGAGTGCGTCCTCACCCTGGCGAAGGAAGGGCGGACGCTGCGCAGCGCGACCGTAGAGACCGAGGTCGCTCCGGGCGCTTGCCAGGCCTACCCGCTGCCGTTCGCGGTCCCGGACGCGCCTGGCGAGTACGCCGTCGACGTGTCGTTGCGGCTCCGGACGGCCACCCGCTGGGCCGCGGCCGGGCACGAGGTCGGCTCAGGACAGGCGGTGTTCGCCGTCGCCGGCACAGGCCCGGACGCACCGACCTTCGCGCGTCCCGAGCTCGTGCAGGGCATCCACAACATCGGGGTACACGGGCCGCACTTCTCGGCGCTGTTCTCACGGCTGTACGGCGGGCTGGTGTCCTACCGGTACGGCCGCACGTCCGACGGCGGCAATGAGTTGCTACGCGCGATTCCGCAGCCGAACTTCTGGCATGCGCCCACGTCGAACGAGCGTGGCTGGGGCATGCCCAACCGCGACGGCCAATGGCTGCTGGCGAGCCGGTACCCGAAGCTGGACCCGACGGCGCAGGCCCCCACGGTCGTCGAGCACGATGACAGCGTCGAGGTGACCTATCGGTACCTGCTGCCGACCACGCCCCAGACCGCATGCGACGTCGCCTACCGCGTCTATGGCAGCGGACGGATCGAGGTGACGGTGTCGGTGCGTCCGGGCGACGGGCTGCCCGACATGCCCGAGTTCGGCATGCTGTTCACCGCGGACGCGTCCCTGCACCACCTCTCCTGGTACGGCGAAGGTCCACACGAGTGCTACGTCGACCGCCGCGGTTCGGCTCGGCTCGGGGTCTACGCGTCCGACGTCCGGGAAGGCCTGACGCCCTACCTGCGGCCGCAGGAGGCAGGCAGCCGAACCGGCGTGCGGTGGGCCACCGTGACCGACGAGCGGGGCGCCGGACTGCGCTTCGACTGCGCCGACGGCATGGAGTTCTCCGCCTTGCCGTGGACGCCGTTCGAGATCGAGAACGCCACCCACCACACCGAGCTTCCGCAGACCGGTCACACCGTGCTGCGTCCGGCGCTCAAGCGTCGCGGCGTTGCCGGCGACCAGGCCTGGGGTGCGCAGACCCACCCGGAGTACCGGCTGCCGCAGGGCGAGGAGTTGGTGTTCCGGTTCGGTTTCGAGGGCGTTCGGTAGTGCTCGGGTAAGCAATTCCTGTGCGCTGTGGGTTTGTCGACATAGTGTCGGGGCCGTAGGCTTCTGAACTGAGGGGAGTACTTCCCAGTCACCTGTTGGTCATTACGAGTGCGCGACCGTGCTCCCGCAGGTGGGCCGGCAACGGTGAAGGAGACCTCACCGGCAGTGCCCGTGAGGAGACTTGATGACCCAACCCGTACTTGAGATCGCCATCGGATCGCCCGAACTCTGGGCGATCAGCATCGCCGTGGTGGTTGCCCTGTTCGTGCTCGACTTCCTGATCACCCGCCGTCCGCACGAGGTCTCGATGAAAGAGGCCATCGGTTGGTCGGCGTTCTACATCGCGCTGCCGCTGGCCTTCGGCGTGTGGATCTGGACGACTTTCGGTTCGCAACGCGGCCTTGAGTTCTACGCCGGCTACCTGGTGGAGAAGTCACTCAGCGTCGACAACCTGTTCGTCTTCATGCTGCTGCTCAGCTCGTTCGCCGTGCCCCGGGAACTGCAGCAGCGCGTCCTGCTGATCGGCGTCGCCGGTGCACTGGTGCTGCGCGGTGTCTTCATCGCCCTCGGTGCGGCGATGCTGGCGAACTTCGCGTGGACCTTCCTGTTGTTCGGCGCGATCCTGCTGGCCACTGCGGTGAAGGTGCTGCGCGACACGCTCAACCCGTCCGAGCACGAGATCAATCCCAGCGAACTCCGCTCGGTCAGGCTCGTCCGCCGGTTCTGGCCGGTGACGGACGGGTACCGCGGAACCCGGATGACCGTGATCGAAGGTGGCAAGCGTGCGCTCACGCCGCTGGCGCTGGCCACGCTGGCGATCCTCGCGACGGACGTGGTCTTCGCCGTCGACTCGGTGCCCGCCGTCTACGGCATCACCGGCGACGCCTACCTGGTGTTCGTGACCAACGCGTTCGCCCTGCTCGGCCTGCGAGCCCTCTACTTCGTGCTCGAAGGCGCGTTGGGCGCGCTGACCCACCTGGGTTACGGCTTGGCGGCCATTCTCGCCTTCATCGGCGCCAAGCTGGTGATGCACTGGGCGCACGGCGTCTGGTCGTGGGTTCCCGAGATCGACACCCTGTTCTCGTTGGCTGTGATCGTGGGCATCCTGGCGATAGTGATCGCCACCAGCCTGATCTCGAACCGGCGGGCCGAGCGGCGCGCGTCCGGGCAGGTCTAGACGGCGTGTCCGTCCGCTCGGGACGCGATTGCGACCGCTTCGACGTAATTCACTGAACGGTGAACGATTACCTACGAAGGCGTAAGTTACGGTAGCGTAAGGTAATGCAATCCCAAGCCGAGGAGAACCCGGTGACAATGACGCAGCCACCAGTGGTGATTCAGGGCGGCATGGGCATCGCCGTCTCGTCGTGGCAGCTTGCGCGCGAGGTCTCGCTGGCCGGCCAACTCGGCGTCGTCTCCGGCACCGCGCTGGACGGTGTGCTGGCCCGAGTGCTGCAGGACGGTGACCCCGGCGGTCATCGCCGCCGCGCAATGGCGCACTTCCCGTCCCCGGCGATGGCCAAGCGAGTGCTCGACGCCTACTTCATCGAGGGCGGACGCAAGCCGGGCAAGCCGTACCGTCCGCATCCGACCCTGACCATCTCGCCGGTTCGCGGGGCGATCGAACTGAGTCTGGTGGGCAACTTCACCGAGGTGTGGCTGGCCAAGGAGGGTCATGCCGGTGTGGTCGGCATCAACATGCTGGAGAAGGTGCAGACCGCGAACGCGTCCGCCATTCTCGGCGCGATGCTGGCTGACGTCGACTACGTGATCATGGGCGCGGGAGTGCCTCGCGAGATCCCGCGGCTGCTCACCGAGTTCGCTGCCGGGCGTACCGGCCACCTGACCATCGACGTCGTCGGCGGCACGAAGGTGCACCGCGCGAGCCTCAACCCCGCGGACTATCTGGGTGCCGAACTGCCGGTGCTGCGCCGGCCGCAGTTCCTGGCCATCGTGTCGCTGCACATCCTGGCCACTTACCTGCAGAAGGACCCGGAGATCCGTCCGGACGGCTTCGTCGTCGAGGGCCCGCGCGCCGGCGGCCACAGCGCGCCCCCGCGGGGGAAGATGGTCCTGGACGAGGCCGGCGAGCCGATCTACGGACCGAAGGACGACGCCGATCTGGCCAAGGTGGCCCTCACTGGGCTGCCATTCTGGCTGGCCGGCGCCTACGCGTCCCCCGAGCGGGTGGCCGAGGCGCGAGCCGCCGGCGCTGCCGGGGTGCAGATCGGGACGCTGTTCGCGATGGCCGCTGAATCGGGGCTCGAACCCTCGCTGCGGGCTCGGCTGATCTCCGAACTCGCCACCGACACCCTTGTGGTGCGCAACGACCCGCGGGCCTCACCGACCGGTTTCCCGTTCAAGGTGGCCGAACTCGACGACACCCTCTCCGAGGAGCCGAACTACGCGGCCAGGGAGCGGATCTGCGATCTCGGCTACCTGCGCTCGCCGGTGGAGCGTCCGGACGGATCGATCAGCTACCGCTGCGCGTCCGAGCCGGTGCACATGTACGTGCGCAAGGGCGGCCACGAGGAAGAAGTGGTCGGACGAAAATGCCTGTGCAACGCGCTGATGGCCAACATCGGCCTCGGCCAAGTGCGCCGCAGCGGCTACGTGGAGGAGCCGGCGGTCACCCTCGGCCAGGACCTGGGCGGCGCCCAGACCCTCGTCACCCACTACCCGGACGGCTGGACCGCCCGCCAGGCCATCGACTGGCTCCTCTCGTCCTGATCTGACACCGACCCGCCCTCGGCCCGGATTTGGGACGGTTCGTAACTCGGTCCAGGTGGGAATCCCCGGATGTTCAGGGTCGGTGATCCGCTCGGGGATTCGCGGTAGCGTATGTGCAGAAGTTTTCAAGTCGAGGAGTCTGCATGCCCTTGCCGCGGCACGAGGCCAAGGCGGAGCTGTTTCGCACCCTCAGTCATCCTGTCCGGATTCGCGTACTTGAGTTGCTCGCCGAGGGCGAGCGTCCGGTCTACGAACTGCTCGCGCAGATGCAGACCGAGCCGAGCGCGCTCTCCCAGCAGCTGGCCGTGCTGCGCCGGTCGGGGCTCGTCCGGCAGCGGCGGGTGGGCGGCGAGGTGCTGTACTCGCTGCTGATCCCGGCCATCGGGGACGTGCTCGCCACCGCACGGGTCGCGTTGGGTGAGTTGCTGGCCAACCAGGCGGAATTGCAGGCGGAGCTGGACGCCGAGCTCCCGGCAACCTCGACCAGCCGGACGGTGCGGACGTGAGCACCGCACGCCTGCTGAAGCTGATCGCCCGCACCGGTCGCGTGGCCGAACCGCTACCCACGAACACCGACGCCGGGCTGCAGGTGCGCGAGGGTTTCGTCCCACCCCGGACGCTGCGTGGCAGCGCGCAGGTGCGCCACGTCGACGCGGGCTCCTGCAACGGCTGCGAGATCGAGATCGCGGCAGCCTTCGGCCCGGTTTACGACGCCGAGCGGGTGGGTGCGCGGCTGGTCGCCTCCCCCAGGCACGCGGACGTGATCGCCGTCACCGGCGTGGTCACCCAGAACATGGCCGAGCCCCTGGTGAACACCATCGATGCCACCCCGAACCCAAAGGTGATCGTGTCGATCGGCGACTGCACCCGTGGCTGCGGTCTGTTCGCCGGCTCCTACGCTGTCGCCGGCTCGGTCGACGACTTCGTCGAGGTGGACGTGCATGTGCCCGGCTGCCCGCCGGCACCCGAGGCGATCGTGGCCGCGCTGCGGGCAGTCACCGGCCGATGATCAACTACGTGGACGCCGGTCTGCAGGCCCAGCTGGTGCTCGGGGCATTGGCAGTAGTCCTGGCCCTCTTCGCACCAACGAGGCACCGAAACCTCGCCGCCGGCAGTGCCATCATCGGCGTCGGGCTGGCCGGTGTCGTGACCGGCCTCGCCGCTCTGCTCGGCGCGTCCGGCTACGGGTTGCAGCTACCGCTCGCGCTGCCCGGCTTCGGCGTGATCGACCCGCTCACCCTGGCTCCGGATCGGCTGGGCGGACTGTTCGTGCTGCTGGCCGGCGCGGTGGTGGCGCTGTCGGCGCTGTTCGGCGTCGGCTACGCCCACGGCCCGGCCGCCTCCCGCACCGGCTGGACGGCCTTCGCGGTCTTCGCCGTCGGCCTGCAACTGGTGCCGGCCGCGGGCGATGCGATCAGCTTCCTGCTGGCCTGGGAACTGATGGCCGGCGGTTCCACCGTGCTACTGCTCGCCGACCACGCCGTCCGCCGGCCCGTCCGCAGCGCCACGCTGTGGTACGCGGTGATGACCCACCTCAGCTTCCTCTTCCTGCTGGCCGGCTTCGGCGTGCTGATCGCCTCCGCCGGTGGCACCTCGTGGACGCGGATCGCTGCCGCCGGCCTGGTCGACCCCGTTGCCAGCATCGCCTTCGCGCTGCTGCTCGCCGGGTTCGCGACCAAGGCCGGCCTGGTGCCCGTCCATGTCTGGCTGCCGCGGGCGCACCCCGAGGCGCCCAGCCACATGTCGGCGGCGATGAGCGCCGCGATGGTGAAGATGGGCGTCTATGGCGTGCTGCTGGTGGTGTTGCGGCTGCTGCCGCTGGGTCCGCGCTGGTGGGCGCTCGTGCTGGTGGTGCTGGGCGCGGGCTCCGCGCTCTACGGCATCCTGCAGGCGTCCGTCCAGGCCGACCTGAAGCGCCTGCTCGCTTATTCGACCACCGAGAACGTCGGCCTGATTGTCACCGCGATCGGCGTCGGACTGCTGCTGCGCGACTCCGGTCAGGTCGGCGCCGGCGACATCGCCCTGCTGGCCGCGCTGCTGCTGACGATCAGCCATGCGGCGTTCAAGACCGTCCTCTTCCTCGGGGCGGGGTCGGTCCTGCACGCCACCGGCGAGCGCGACCTCGACCTGCTCGGCGGTCTGGCCGCCCGGATGCCCTGGACGGCCACCGCCTTCGGCATCGGCGCGATGGGGGCGGCGGCGCTGCCGGTCACCTCCGGTTTCGTCGCCGAGTGGGCGCTGTTGCAGGCCCTTATCCACGCCAACGCCCGGGTCGACCGGCTGATCGCGGTGGTGATGCCGATCACCATGGGCGTGGTCGCGCTCACCATCGGGCT
>Ga0209477_1000080_pt1 | contig 47736 bp, 47 predicted proteins | sample KloWWTupernatant_FD_187180 | JGI IMG/M metagenome (GOLD analysis project Ga0209477, IMG submission 187180) | Active sludge microbial communities from Klosterneuburg, Austria, studying microevolution and ecology of nitrifiers - Klosterneuburg... | ecosystem: Engineered > WWTP > Aerobic digester >...
GGGCTCGGTCACCGGGGTGCAGTCCATGGCAGTCGTCGCCGGCGCCTGTCCCGCATTCGAGACCGTCACCAGCGAACCTCCGGAGAGACCCAGCAGGGCCTGGGGTGTGGCGCGCACCGCTCGGGCGACATTGTTGTCATCGACGGTCGATGTCGCCTTGGTGAAGGCGATGCCGCCTCGGGCCGAGACAGCGACCTCGCAACCCCACTGCATACCACGCAGGAAGCCGTTGGCCTTGGTCGAGGCCGCGGTGCGCCCACCGGCGGTGAACGCCTGGGCCGCGACCCCGGTGGAGTTGGTGTTGGCTCCCTCGCCGGAGGAGTTGAGGTAGGACCCATCGGCCGCCTGCTGCGCCTGCAGGAAGTCGAGGGCCTTGGTCGCCGCGCCGGTGTCACCGGCGGCGAGGAAGGCCTGAGCCGCAAAGGCGGTCGCATCGATGTCGCCCACGCACGGGTCGACGTCCAAGTCCTTGCGGACCCCGCCGTCAGCACACTGCTGCGCCCCGAGGTAGGTCACCGCCGGGGCAGGCACGGGGGCTCCGGTGCGCTGGAGGCCCAGGATGGCCCACGCCTGGTTGATGGTGACGCCGAAGTCGTTGTTGGCGTCGCCGAAGCGTCCACCGGGTGTGGCGAGCCCCTGGATCCGGGCGATCAGGTCGACCCCGCCGAAGGCGTGGGGGTCCACCCCCTCGGCGGCCGCGAGCACCGCGAGTTTGCCGCTGGCGCCGCCGATCGCATACGTGACCGGGTTCGCCGGGTCCGCCCAGGCATCGGTCCATTCGGTGTAGCTCGGTGCCTGACCCTGCACCCAGGTCAACGCGGCTGCGGCCTCGGTGCCGCCTTCCTTGGCGCCGGCGAGCGCGAGGATCGCGTCGACCGTGTTGCCGACGTCGGGCCAACTGCCGTAGACCGGGTCGGGAGGCGTGCTCAGGAAGTGACCGCCGGCATTCAGTTGCGAGGCGAGGAAGTGGGCGGACCAGGAGCTGGCCTGGGCATCGCCGCTGGCGGGTGGCGTTGCGGCCTGAGCCGCAGACGGCATACCGATGACGAGCGCCGCCAGTGCCACGGGGGCGATCAGGCGGGCGCGAAGAGTGGTGCGCATGGGTGGGGGACTGCCTTTCCTCAGCGGCGTGACGTCTGTCCCGACCACCCGAAAGGCGTCGGGCTCCGTCCCGCGTTCCTCGACGGTGTGAATGGAGCCGCTCGCGTCAGTGAGGCATTCCGACTCACCGGGCCCTTGCGGATCCCGGCCTACGGCTGCGGGTCAGTGCCGGACTTCGACCGGCTTCCCCTCGCTCACGCGGTGGTGTCGACCCGGGTCAGACCGGATCGACGCGTCAACTGTAGCCCTCACGAGGAGATGCCGTGACCACCGGTGGCCGGCCGGTAGAATTTGCGGACAGGCGTCTGAGCCGTCATCAGCGGCGAGCCTTCGGAAGAACGGCGCAGCCGAACCCCTTCGGGTCTCGGGTGCTCTCATTAGAACCGAACGTGTGGGCCGCGTCACGGCCTTGGGCAAGAGCGGTCGTATGCCGTCCGCTCGCTGGCAGAGGCCGGTGAGAGGTGGGCACATGGCAAGCGAGGTGGCACCGCGGAGGTGAGCGGACGGCATACCCGATGGGTTTGTCGGTCGTGACTTTCGTCCTCGTCTGAGAGAACGACGATGAGACGACCCGCGAGGAGCCCGGCCCCATGGCAAATCCGACCTACCCCAAGGTCTCGACCCGGCAGTCCACCACCCCGGGCGCTGCCTTCGGCGTGCCGAGCAGCCCACGCTTCCCGGAGATCGAGGAGGGCGTGCTCGCCTACTGGGCGAAGGACGGCACCTTTGTGGCGTCCGTCGAGCAGCGGGACGCGGGGACCGATGGCGACAACGAGTTCGTCTTCTACGACGGGCCACCCTTCGCGAACGGTCTGCCCCACTATGGCCACCTGCTGACCGGCTATGTGAAGGACCTCGTGCCGCGCTATCAGACGATGCGGGGGCGCCGGGTCGAGCGACGCTTCGGGTGGGACACCCACGGGCTGCCGGCCGAGCTCGAGGCGATGAGCCAACTCGGGATCAAGACCACCGACGAGATCCGCGAGATGGGGATCGACGCCTTCAACGAGAAGTGCCGGGAGTCGGTCTTCAAGTACACCGATGAGTGGCGCGACTACGTGACGCGGCAGGCGCGTTGGGTCGACTTCGACAACGACTACAAGACCCTCGACCTGACCTACATGGAATCGGTCATCTGGGCCTTCAAGCAGCTCCATGACAAGGGCCTGGCCTATGAGGGTTTCCGGGTGCTGCCCTATTGCTGGAACGACCAGACGCCGCTGTCCAACCACGAGTTGCGGATGGACGAGGACGTCTATCAGATGCGACAGGACCCGGCCGTCACCGTGGGTTGTCGGCTGACCGATGGGCCGTATGCCGGGGCGCTGGCCTTGGTCTGGACGACGACGCCGTGGACCCTCACCTGCAACCTGGCGATCATGGTCGGCGAGGACATCGACTATGTCGTCGTCGAGTCCGCGCTGCCGACGGGTGCGCCTGAGCGGTTCGTCATCGCCGAGGCGCGGGCTGCCGCCTATGCGCGGGAGCTGACCGGGGACGCCAAGGGCGATGTGTCGGCGCTGGTCGTCGGGCGGGTCAAGGGCTCGGACCTGGTGGGGACCCACTACACACCGCCCATGTCGTACTACCTGGGTCACGAGCGGGCCTTCCGGATCGTGCCGGCCGACTTCGTCACGACGACCGACGGCACGGGCCTGGTGCACACCGCTGGCGCCTTCGGTGAGGACGACAAGGCGATCACCGACCGTGAGGGCATCGAGGTCGTCGTTCCGGTCGGGATCGACGGATGCTTCACCTATCCGGTGACCGACTATGAGGGTCTGCTGGTGCTCGACGCCAACGCCGAGGTCATCGACCACCTGAAGAACCGGACGCGTCACGATGCCGATGGTGCTGAGGGTGCGATGGGGGCGATCACGCCGGGCACGGTGCTGCTGCGGCGCGAGACCTATGACCACTCCTACCCGCACTGCTGGCGGTGCCGGCAACCGCTCATCTACATGGCCGTGTCGTCGTGGTTCGTCGCGACGACCCAGATCCGCGACGACATGCTGCGGCTCAACCAGGAGATCCGTTGGGTGCCCGCCCACACGCGCGACGGTCAGTTCGGGAAGTGGCTGGAGAACACACGCGACTGGTCGATCTCGCGAAATCGCTTCTGGGGCAGCCCGATTCCCGTATGGAAGTCCGATGACCCGCTCTATCCTCGGGTCGATGTCTACGGCTCACTGGATGAGCTGGAGCGTGACTTCGGCGTGCGTCCGACCAACCTGCATCGCCCCTACATCGATGAGTTGACCCGGCCGAACCCCGACGACCCGCGCCCCGAGGGGGAGCGGTCGACGATGCGTCGCGTCACGGATGTCTTCGACTGTTGGTTCGAGTCGGGGTCGATGCCGTTTGCCCAGGTGCACTATCCGTTCGAGAACTCGGACTGGTTCGAGCATCACTATCCGGGCGACTTCATCGTCGAGTACATCGGGCAGACGCGCGGCTGGTTCTACACGCTGCACATCCTCGCGACGGCCCTCTTCGACCGGCCGGCATTCCAGACCTGCGTGTCGCACGGCATCGTCCTGGGCAATGACGGCCTCAAGATGTCCAAGTCGCTCAAGAACTATCCGGATGTGCGCGAGGTCTTCGACCGCGACGGAGCCGACGCGATGCGGTGGTTCCTCATGTCCTCGCCGATCCTGCGCGGAGGCAACCTCATCGTCACCGAGCAGGGCATCCGCGATGGCGTGCGCCAGGTGCTCATCCCGCTCTGGAACTCCTGGTACTTCTTCTCGTTGTATGCCAACGCCTTTGGCGGCGCCGGTGGGGAGGGCTATGACGCGCAGTGGCGGACCGACTCACGGCATCCCCTCGATCGCTACCTGCTGGCCAAGCTGCGCCAACTGGTCGAGGAGGTCCAACGTGAGATGGACCGGGAGGAGATCGCGTCAGCGTGTGACTCGGTGCGTGCCTTCACCGACGTCCTGACCAACTGGTACATCCGCCGCAGTCGAGAGCGCTTCTGGGACACCGGTGCTGGCGATGGTCAGGATGCCAGGGATGCCTTCGACACTCTCTACACGACCCTCGAGGTGCTGTGCCGGGTTGCTGCGCCGCTGCTGCCTCTGACGACCGAGGAGATCTGGCGTGGGCTGACCGGTGGGCGCTCGGTGCACTTGTCCGACTGGCCCGATGGCGAGTTGCTGCCAGCCGATGACGCCCTCGTGGCGCGGATGGACCAGGTGCGAGCGATCTGCTCGACGGCCTCGTCGCTGCGCAAGGCAGAGAAGTTGCGGGTGCGCTTGCCCTTGCGGGATCTGACAATCGTCGTGCCCGATGCGTCTGAGTTGGCTGACTTCGCCGCGCTCATCCGCGACGAGGTCAACGTCAAGGCCGTGACTTTGGTCGATGTGAGCGAGGCATCCGAGAGCGACTTCGGGATCAGCCAGCGACTGACCGTCAACGCGCGTGCAGCTGGCCCGCGGCTGGGCAAGGAGGTCCAGACGGTCATCAAGGGCTCGAAGTCGGGTGACTGGCACGTCGGTGCAGACGGGGTCGTCATGTGTTCCGGGTTGCCACTCGTGGAGGGTGAGTACTCGCTCGAGACGATCATCGACGAGGCTGGCGAAGGTCAGGACAGCCACGTCACGGCCATGCTTCCCGGTGGTGGCTTCGTCGTTCTCGACACCGAGGTGACCGAGGAGCTCGAGGTCGAGGGTGCGGCGCGCGACCTCATCCGTGCGGTGCAGCAGGCACGGCGCGAGGCCGGTCTCGAAGTGTCCGATCGGATCACCCTGACGATGGCCGGAGGTGAGCACGTCTGGCGGGCAGCTCTCGATCACCGTGACCTCATCACGACCGAGACCTTGGCCGACCAGTTCTCCGTCTCGATGAACCTCGATGACCTCTCCGGGAGCCCGGACAACGGCGTGACCGAAACCGAGGTGGGTAACGCCCACCGAGTCCGCCTCCAGGTCACCAAACGCTGACGGCACATTGGCGAGAGTGCGGGAGGATGGGAGCGTGAGTCCTGCACCTGATCGCGCCCAGCGCGAAGCCGCCCGCAACCTCGACCTCGCCAAGCGCATGCGGGAGGTGGAGGAGGCGATCCTCGCTCGGGCTCCCGAGCACGAGTTGCAGCCCTCACTCGATCGCATCCGCGCGGTCATGGAGTTGCTCGGGGACCCGCAGCGGACCTTCCCGGTCGTTCACCTGACCGGCACCAACGGCAAGACGTCGACCACCCGGATCATCGAGGCGCTGCTGCGAGAGTTGGGCCTGCGCACGGGCCGCTTCACCTCGCCGCACCTGCACTCGATGCGTGAGCGGATCGCCCTGAGCGGCAAGCCGATCGACACCGAACGCTTTCTGGTTGCCTACGACGAGGTCCTCCCTCTGATCGAGCTGGTCGACAACCGCTCCGCGGCCGAGGGTGGCCCGCGCATGACCTACTTCGAGGTCCTCGTGGCCGTTGCCTACGCCGCCTTCGCGGACGCACCGGTTGACGTTGCGGTCGTCGAGGTGGGTCTGGGTGGATCGTGGGATGCGACCAACGTCGTGGATGCGCCCGTCTCGGTGATCCTGCCCATCGACCTCGACCACCGGCACTTCCTCGGCGACACCGTGGAGCAGATTGCCACCGAGAAGGCCGGGATCATCAAGGCCGATGCCATCACGGTCATGGCCGCGCAGCCGCACGAGGACGCCGCGGAGATCCTCCGGGAGCGGGCTGACGAGGTGGGCGCTCGCCTGGTCGTGGCGGAGGTCGACTTCGGCGTCACCGAACGCGATGTCGCCATCGGGGGTCAGCAGCTCTCGGTCCGCGGCCTCGCGGGTGAGTACCCCGACCTCTTCGTCCCCCTGCATGGCGCGCACCAGGCGCAGAATGTCGCCGCCGCCATCGCCGCGGTCGAGGCCTTCATCGGCGGCGGTGAGCAGCAACTCGACAGCGAGGTCGTTCGCGCCGCCCTCGCCGAGGTGGCATCCCCCGGCCGGCTGGAGATCGTCCGCCGAAGCCCTACGGTCATCGTGGATGCGGCCCACAACCCTCACGGTGCGCTCGCCCTTCGCGAGGCCCTCCAGGACTCGTTCGCCTTCACCCGGACCATCGGCCTCATCGCGATCCTGGCCGACAAGGACGCGAGCGAGATGCTCGAGATCCTCGAGCCCGCCTTCGACGAGATCGTCGTGAGTCGCACGACATCCCCGCGCGCCATGCGACCCGAGGCTCTCGGCGAACTCGCGGCAGGCATCTTCGGCGAGCACCGTGTCCACGTCGTCAAGGACCTCCCCGACGCCCTCGACCGGGCCGCGGCGCTCGCCGACGACGGCGGAGTGGCCGGCGGGGTCGTGGCGACGGGCTCGGTCACCACTGCGGCTGAGGTGCGGATGCTCCTCGGTTCCACTGACGGCTGAAACCCGGGCATCTCGGTCCGGGAGACCGAAAGCGCATCCCAGCGCACGGCATACCCTGTCTGTCGTGAAGTGGATCATCCTGCTCATCGCCCTCGGCATCCTGATCTTCGCCCTGGGTGCTCGCTTCGGCGCCGGTCGCAACAACGCGTCCGTTGCCTTCGTCCCCGTGTCGGACCTGCCCGACAGCGTCCGCACGAGGATCGAGCGCGACCTCGCCAGCGGCCTGAAGGTCCGGGCGGTCAAGACCTATCGCCGGGCCACCGGGGCGAGCATCTCGGCCGCGAAATCGGCGGTCGACATCCACGAGCGCAGGATCTCCGGCACCTCGGGCGACGCCTCATGACCCCTTGGCCCAAGCACCTCCCGGTCGTGGGCAGCCTCGGCAAGTTCACCTGGCGCATGCTCGCGGTCGTCCTCGCCGCCCAGTCGATCCTGCTCTTCTTCGGAGCCCTTGTGGCCCGAGGCCTGGCCATGGCCGACGGGGAGGATGGCTCGACGCTGCTCACCGTGGGCCTCGGCCTCGGCATCCTCGCCATCGTCGCGGCGGGGCTCATGCGCTCGCCGCTGGGTCTCCCGCTGGGCTGGTTGGTCCAGCTGGCCACCTGGGCCAGCGCGATCATCGTGCCGGCGATGCTCGGGGTCGGGCTCGTCTTCACCAGCCTGTGGATCTATTCGCTGGTCAAGGGTCCGCGCATCGAGGGGATGACGGCGGAGCGCGAACGCGCGGCCCAACCCACTCAGTAGGCTGGCCTGGTGACCACCGAACGCTCTCTCGTCCTCGTCAAGCCCGACGGTTTCGCCCGCGGCCTCACCGGTGAGGTGCTGCGCCGCATCGAGGCGAAGGGCTACACCCTCGCCGCGCTTCAGATCCTGACTCCCACCCCCGAAATGCTCGCCAAGCATTACGCCGAGCACGAGGGCAAGCCCTTCTTCCAGCCGCTCGTCGACTTCATGAGCAGCGGCCCGGTGACCGCGGTCGTCATCGAGGGCGAGAACTGCATCAAGGGCTTCCGCTCGCTCGCCGGCGCCACCAATCCCACGGACGCCGCCCCCGGGTCGATCCGCGGCGACCTCGGCCGCGACTGGGGCAAGCCGGTCCAGGAGAACATCGTCCACGGTTCCGATGCACCGGAGAGCGCCGCGCGCGAGATCGCGATCTGGTTCCCCGAACTCGGCTGAGCCTTCGATCCACACCCTCGTATGCCGCGTAGCATCGCTGGCGTGAAGGCTGGACGTGGGCGGTGGTTCGGTGGGAGGGATCTCGCCATCGACCTCGGCACGGCCAACACCGTTGTCTACGAACGCGGTCGAGGCGTGGTCCTCGACGAACCCTCGGTCGTCGCCGTGCGCACCGGAACGGCCCAACTCGTGGCCGCAGGCACGCGCGCCAAGGAGATGCTCGGCCGCACCCCGGAGAGCGTGACGGCGGTCCGACCCCTGCGCGACGGCGTCATCTCGGACGCCGACGTCACCGAGCGGATGCTCCGCTGGTTCGTCGACCAGGTGGCTCCCTCGCGGATCTTCCGACCCCGGGTCGTGGTCTGCACCCCCAGTGACATCACCACCGTCGAGCGGCGCGCGCTCGAGGACGCGACCCTGCGCGCCGGCGCCCGACGGGTCTTCGTCATCGAGGAACCCATGGCTGCCGCCATCGGCGCCGGCCTTCCCGTGCACGAGACCGCGGCCTCGATGGTCGTCGACATCGGCGGTGGCACGACCGACGTCGCGATCATCAGTCTGGGCGGCATCGTCTCGTCCCGGACCCTGCGCATCGGCGGCGACGAGATCGACGAGGCGATCGTCTCGCACGTCAAGGCCGAGTACTCCCTTCTGCTGGGGGAGCGCAGTTCGGAACACATCAAGGTCGCCGTCGGCTCGGCCTTCCCGCTGACCAGCGAACTCACCGAGCGCGTCCGCGGTCGCGACCTCGTCACCGGACTGCCCAAGACGGTCCCGATGGGTTCGCCGGAGATCCGCCGCGCCATCGAGGCTCCTGTCCTGCAGATCATCGAACTGGTCCGCTCGGTGCTCGACGTCTGCCCGCCCGAGCTCGCCGGGGACATCAGCGATCGCGGCATCACGCTCACCGGTGGTGGTGCTCTCCTCAGGGGCCTCGACGAGCGCATGCGCCATGAGTTGGGGGTGCCGGTGCATGTCGCGGACGACCCGCTCCGTGCCGTGGCCAGAGGTGCGGGACGCTGTGTGGAGGAGTTCTCCGCCCTCGAACGTGTCCTCGTCGACAACGCCAGGCTGTGAGTCCGCGCTTCCGGTCTCGCGCCGCGGTCGGGCCCTCCAGTCGCGGACCACGTCCTCGACGCGGTCGCCTCCTGACGTGGGCGTTCTTGGCGACCGTCGTCATCGCGGCACTTGCGCTGGTCGATGCCCCCGGGCTCGGCATCCTGCGCTCCGCCGGGGGAGCAGTCCTCGGCCCCCTCGAGCGCGTCATCGCCCCTCAACGGGGGCAGGAGCGCTCGGCTCTGGCCGCCGAGCGTGACCGCCTGCAGGACCAACTCCGTGAAGCCCGTGCCGAAAGCGCCGACGAGCAGGCTCTGCGCGACCTGCTCCATGCCCCGACGACCGCCGGGGCGACCCTCGTCCCCGCGCACGTGGTCGGTGTGGGACGCGTGGGCGCCAGCGGGCCGGAGCGCATCACCATCGACGTCGGAAGCCGTGACGGGGTGACCGTGGATCTGACCGTCGTGGCCGCTGGTGGCCTCGTCGGACGAGTGGTCTCGACCGCTCCCTGGACCTCCGATGTGGCGCTCCTCGGCGCTCCTGACGTGGTCGTCGGAGCTCGGGCGGGCTCGACCGGGAGCCTCGGCTCGGTCTCCCCGAGCGGCGCTGCTGCGCCCGGTGAACGCGCACCGGGTCAGCTCACCCTGGAACTCGTCGGTGAGGGCATGGTCGCCACGGGTGACGAGGTGGTGACCCTCGGCAGCGTCGACGGGCGTCCCTTCGTCGCCGGGGTGACCATCGGCACCGTCGTGTCGGTCGACCCGCCGCGCGGACGGCTGACCCCCACGGCAGCAGTCCGCCCCGCCGTCGATCCCACCACCCTCGACATCGTGGGGGTGCTCAAGACCGCGCCACGCATCACACCGCGGCCGACGGCCACCGGCGGCGCTCCGTGATCTGGCCGCAGACCCTCGCCCGCGGCGCGGTGCTCATCGTGGGTGCCCTCCTCGTCGTGACCCTCTCCGCCCGTGGTTTCCACCCTGTGCCCGACCTCGTGGCGATCCCGGTCGCCGCTGTCGCGCTCCGTGGCGGACCGCGTGCCGGGCTGGCGGCTGGACTCGTCGGGGGCTGGGCCCTCGACCTGCTCCCCCCCGGATCCGCTCTCCTGGGGTTGTCCGCCATGGCGTATGCCGTGGCTGGCGTCGTCGTCGGACGATCGGCCCGTCGCGGCTGGGTTCCGTGGCTGGTGGTTGCCCTTCAGGTGCTGCTCGCGACGGTCATCGTCGATGCCGTCTCGATCGTCGTGGCACTCCTGCGTGACGGACAGGTGGACCTCGTCGGTCTGGGGTGGCGCTGGCTGGTGACCCTCACCGTCGGCTTGGTGCTGGGGCCGGTGCTCATGAGGGCCGATGCCCGGCTCACCGGCCAGTCAGCCCGTGCTCGCGTGAGCCACCTCGGTGTCGGCCGGTGATGCCCCGACCATCGTCGTGGTCCGGACGGCGGCCTGTGCGGCGACGTGGAGTCGGACCGGTGCGCGGCCAGTGGTGGCAGTTGCTCCGTCACGGACGCGCCGGCGGTCTTCGCAGCGAGCCGGGGCACGAGGGACGCGCGGCCCCGGTGGCTCGTGCGACACCCTCGACCCACCGGGGCCGCCTCATCGCTGTCGCCTTGGTCGTTGGTCTCCTCCTGGTCACGCTCGTCGGACGGCTCGGCCAGTTGCAGGTTTTAGACCTCAAGACCTCTCAACACCTTGCGGCGAAGGCCAACACGCGCACGCTGGTGCTCCCTGCGGTCCGCGGGCGGATCCTCGACCGACACGGCACCCCCTTGGCCACGAACACCGTCTCGATGAGTGTCACGCTCGATCGTCGCCAATGGGTCAGGGACGAGCGAGGCACCCGCTCCACTCTCGAGGCCCTGGCCCGAGTGATCGGGCGGGACGCCAAGGACGTCGTGGGTCGGGCCCAACTCTGTGGTGAGGCTGGTGCCCCCTCGCCGCCGACCTGTTGGAACGGGTCGCCGCAGGCCCTCATACCCGTGGCCAACGGGGTGGACCCCACCAAGGCGCTGACCCTCCTGGAGCGACCTGACCTGCATCCGGGGCTCGGCATCGAGACCACCCCGGTGCGCTCCTACCCCGCGCCCCAGGGGGCGAACCTCGCTCATGTCCTGGGCTATCTCGGTCACGTCACCGACGCGGAGGTCGCCGCGTCCGACGGCCGGATCGACGCGTTCGCCCTCATCGGCCGCACCGGGCTCGAGGCGCAATACGACGCCGAACTCCGGGGCACCCCGGGCGCTGAGGTCGTGTCCGTCGATCCGCGTGGGCTGGTCACGGGCACGATCTCCAGGACCGAGCCCATCCCGGGCAAGGACCTCGTGACCTCCCTCGACGCAGGCATCCAGGCCACGACCGAGGCAGCCCTCGCCGCGGCCATCGCCTCGGCCCGCAGCCGCGACGAGGTCGCCGACTCCGCCGCCGCGGTCGTCCTTGACGTGCGGACGGGCGCGGTCGTCGCGGCCGCATCGGCACCCAGCTACGACCCCAACGTGTGGACGGGCGGGATCAGCAGCACGGCATACGCATCCCTCACCGACCCCACGAGTGGGCTGCCCCTGCTCTCCCGCATCGACGAGGTGGCCCTCGCACCCGCGTCGACGATCAAGGCGCTCTCGGTGCCCGCAGCGGTGGCCGCGGGAAATGCGCTCGACGGGCGATTTGCCTGCCCTGCCAGCTATCAGATCGGCGATCGGGCCTTCCACAACTACGAGAGCACCGCGCACGGCGATCTCGGCTTCGCCGATGCCCTCCGGGTGTCCTGCGACACGATCTTCTACGACGCCGCCTACCGGAACTGGCTCGCCATGGGCGGGGTGGGGGCGACCTCGGATGCCGACGACCCATTCGTCGCGACCGACCTGGCCTTCGGCCTGGGCCGCGTGACCGGGATCGACCTCCCGGGCGAGGCGAAGGGGACCGTCCCCGGTCGCTCCTTCAAGGAGGCGACCTGGACGGCGAACAAGGCCGAACTGTGCACCCGCGCGACGACGGGTTATCCCGAGCTCGCGGCGACTGACCCGCAGCGCGCCGAATACCTGACCACGCTCGCCCGGGAGAACTGCGCCACGGGCTTCCAATTCCGAGCCGGTGATGCGGCCAACCTCTCGATCGGGCAGGGGGAGTTGGCGGCCACACCGCTCCAGATGGCGGTGGTGTATGCCGCGGTGGCCACCGGCGGGACACTCGTCACCCCGCGGATCGCTCAGGGTTGGACTGACAGCGTCACGGGAGTGACGGCGCCACTCCCTCGGCTTGCCACCCGGTCCGCCGGACTGGACCCGAGCGTGGCTGAGCTGGTGCGGACGGGTCTGAGAGCGGTGGTGACGAGCGGCACGGGCGCTGGTGCCTTTGCCGGGATGCGTGAGGACTGGCCGGTGTCGGGCAAGACCGGCACCGCGGAGGTGCTCGGCAAGGGGGACACGTCGTGGTTCGTCTCGTGGGCACCGAGCGGCACGCCGGAGCAGGCTCGGTATGCCGTGGCGGTCGTCGTCACCCAGGGGGGCACCGGGGCGGAGACGGCCGCTCCCGCGGCCCGAGCGATCCACGAAGCGCTCGCTGCCAGCGGCCTCCGACCGGCTGCTCGTGGATACTGTGCTCGTGGAGGCTGACCCAGAGGTGACCGCGGGCCTGCCGACCTCGGTCCTCGTGCGGTTCGCCCACGCGAGCGTGCAGGCGGTCGCGGATCGCGTCGGCGCGGACGTGCTCCACATCAAGGGCGTGAGTGTGGATCCGAGCGCCAATCCGGGCCGTCCCGCTGGCACGGATGCGGATGTCCTCGTGCGGCCAGCTCACGTGCGACGGCTGATGCGTGGTCTCGTGGATCACGATTGGCTCTTGTGGTGCGACTTCGACGAGGGCTCACTCTTCGAGCACGCCGCGTCGTTGCACCACGACTCGTACGGCATGTTGGACGTCCACCAGAACTTTCCCGGGTTCCACCATGACCCGGCCCGCGCCTTCGAGGCGCTGTGGCAGAGCCGAGTGGCCCGTGACATCGGGGGAGTCACCTGCCCCGCTCCCGGTCTCCTCGGGGAGCACTTGCTGCTGTTGCTCCATGCAGCCCGCTCGCCGGGGAAGACCCTCGATGTCGACAACCACTGGACCAGGCTCTCGCCTGCGGAACGCGACGAGGTCAGGCTGCTGGCCGATCACCTGGGCGCCGGGGTGGGACTGGCGCTCGCCATCGGCGAAGAGGGTCGAGTCCGGCACAGCAGCGAGCTGGCGCTCTGGCACCTCATGCGGGACAACTCGGACCGCCTCGGAGAGTGGCGAGCCCGGTGGCGGAACGCCCATGGGGTGGTGCCGAGGGTCCGCCTGCTCGTGCGGGCCACCCGCGTCAACAGGTTCGATCTCGGTCAGCGACTTGGCCGTCCGCCGACCCGGGCTGACGTCCGTCGGGACTGGTGGCGGCGGGCTCGTGCGGGTGGGCTCTCCGTCCTGCGCATGGGTCGACCCCAGTCGAGGAAGTCGAGCTGATGCGCTATTCGCGCGCCCGTGACGTCGCTTGGGTGACGGAGGGCGAACCCCGCACGGTCTATGTGAGCGTGATGCCCAGTGGGCGACCACTGGTGCTCAAGGGCACTGCTGCCGACATCTGGTTGGGTGTCCTCGAGCTTGGGGAGAGGGACCTGGTCGTCGACGACCTTGCCGCCGCCTACGCCGTGGACGCGGCCCTCATCGAGCCTCAGGTCGACGACTTCCTTGCTGAACTGGTCCGGAGCGGACTGCTGGCAGCGGAGCCCGTGAAGGAGCTGTGATCTAGTCCGAGGCGGGTGGGAACGCATGCCCCTCAGGGCGCCGATAGGCTTGTTCCCATGGCTGACTTCGATGTCGTTGTTCTCGGTGCAGGTCCTGGTGGTTACGTCGCGGCGATCCGTGCCTCGCAACTCGGCCTGAAGGCCGCAGTCGTCGAGAAGAAGTACTGGGGCGGTGTCTGTCTCAACGTCGGCTGCATCCCGTCCAAGGCGCTGCTCAAGAACGCCGAGATCGCGCACCTGTTGACCCACGACAAGAAGAAGTACGGCATCGAGGGTGACGCCACGATGTCCTTCGGCCCGACCCACGCGCGCTCGCGGCAGGTGTCCGCGGGCATCGTCAAGGGCGTCCACTTCCTCATGAAGAAGAACAAGATCACCGAGATCGACGGCTGGGGCACCCTGACCGGCCCGAAGTCCATGACGGTGGCCAAGGAAGACGGCTCCACCCAAGAGCTCACCTTCGACAACCTCATCATCGCCACGGGCGCCGTCACGCGCATGCTCCCGGGCGTGCAGGTCTCCCAGAACGTCGTCACGTACGAGGAGCAGATCCTCGACGACCAGCTCCCCGGCTCGATCATCATCGCCGGCTCCGGTGCCATCGGCGTCGAATTCGCCTACGTCATGACCAATTTCGGTGTGGACGTCACCATCGTCGAGTTCCTCGACCGCATGGTGCCGACCGAGGACGAGGACGTCTCCAAGGAACTCCTCAAGCACTACAAGAAGCTCGGCATCAAGGTCATGCTCGGCACCAAGGTCGAGTCCGTCGAGGACACCGGCTCGGGCGTTCGTGTCACGGTGTCTCCCGCCGCCGGCGGTGACCAGCAGGTGCTCGAGGCCGACAAACTCCTCTCGGCGATCGGGTTCGCGCCGCGCACCGAGGGCTATGGCCTCGAAGCCACCGGCGTCCAGCTCACCGAACGAGGCGCCATCGCCATCGATGACTTCATGCGCACCAATGTCGACGGCGTCTACGCCATCGGTGACTGCACCGCCAAGATGATGCTCGCCCATGTCGCCGAGGCCCAGGGTGTCGTCGCCGCCGAGACCATCGCCGGCGCCGACACCATGCCCGTCGAATACGACTTCATCCCGCGAGCGACCTACTGCCACCCGCAGATCGGCTCCTTCGGCTACTCCGAGGCGCAGGCCAAGGAGAAGGGCTACGACGTCAAGACCGCGGTCTTCCCCTTCGCCGCCAATGGCAAGGCCGCTGGGTTGGGCGAGACCGCCGGTTTCGTCAAGGTCATCGCCGATGCCACGCACAACGAGATCCTCGGTGCGGCCATGATCGGTCCGGACGTGACCGAGCTCCTTCCCGTCCTCACGCTGGCGCAGAAGTGGGACCTCACCGCCGACGAGGTCGCCCGCAATGTCTTCGCCCACCCGACCCTGTCCGAGTCGGTCAAGGAGGCCGTCGAGGGCATCGTCGGCCACATGATCAACTTCTGACCGACTCTGAACCCAGTGCTCGTCCGGCAGGCGCGGCTCGTCCCCATCGGTGGGAGGGCCGCGCCTGTCGTTGACTCGTGGCCGGTCGACCTCCGCATCGAGGGTGGTCGGGTCACCGAGATCGCTCCCGTTCTTTCCCCGTATGCCGGGGAGCAGGTCATCGACGCGGGTGGCCGGTGGGCGATCCCCGGGTTGTGGGACGCCCACACGCATCCGGTGATGTGGGCGCTCACCCAGCGCCGGATCGACCTGATTGGGGTGACCTCTGCCGCTGAGACGGTGAGCCGGGTGCGGGACCACCTCCACGGCATACCGGCCGGTGACGGGCTCGTCCTCGGGTATGGCCATCGCAGCGCGACCTGGTCTGCCCCACCCACGGTCGCCGAGTTGGACGCGGTCACGGGCGATCGGCCGGTGGTGCTGGCCTCCGGTGACGGACACAACGGGTGGCTCAACTCAGCCGCCCTGCGACTCCTCGGACTGCCCTCTCGCGCAGGCGCGTTGGCCGAGGAGGAGTGGTACGCCGCCTATCCCCGACTTGAGGCGCTCGATCCCGATTCGGCGGACCCGACCGAGGCGCTGCGCGACGCGAACACGGCCGCCCACGCGAAGGGGGTCGTCGGGATCGTCGACTTCGAGTTCGGCTCGTCCTTCCGCACCTGGCCGGAGCGGGTGGCCCGTGGCCTGGACTCGATGCGGATCCGGGCGGCGACCTATGCCGACGACCTGGAGCAGGTCGCCGAGCTGGGCCTGCGCACCGGGGACCCCCTCGTGCCCGGGCACGATCTCGTGACGATGGGCCCGCTCAAGGTGATCAGCGACGGCAGCCTCAACACCCTCACCGCGTGGTGCTGCGACCCCTATGTCGGCGCCGACCACCTCGAGCACCCGCGTGGACTGCCCAACCTGCCCGTTGAGGACCTCACGCGAATCATGTTGCGCGCCAAGGAGATCGGGCTCACGGCGGCCATCCACGCGATCGGTGACCAAGCGGTGGCCGCGACCCTCGACGCCTTCGAGGCGAGTGGGCAGAGCGGATCGATGGAACACGCCCAACTGGTCCGTTGGGACGACGTGCCACGGCTGGCGCGCGCCGGGATCACCGCGAGCGTCCAGCCCGCACACGCCCTCGACGACCGCGATGTGTCCGAGCAGTGGTGGGGCGATCGCACTGACCGGCTCTTCGCCCTTCGCTCCATGGTCGATGCCGGCGTCACGCTGGCCATGGGGTCCGACGCGCCCGTCGCACCGCTGGATCCATGGCTCGCGATGGCTGCCGCCGTCCACCGGTCGGGCGACGATCGGCCTGCGTGGCATCCGGAGCAAGCGATCACGGGGGCTGAGGCGTTGGCCGCATCCACCGACGGCCAGGGCACCGTGCGGGAGGGGAGCCGCGGCGACGTGGTTCTGCTCGATGCCGACCCGCTCCGAGCGTTCGGTGACCACGAGGGCAGCGGCGAGCAGGCGGCATACCTGCGTCGTATGCCGGTCGCGGCCACCCTGGTGGCCGGTCGCCTCGTCCACTCCACCCTCTGAGCCTTCGGGCAGTTGACCAACCAACTTGACCAACCTAGTCTGGTTCCATGTCCACCGTGAAGGTGCAATACGCCAAGACGCACCTGTCCGCGCTCCTGGCCGCCGTCGAGGCCGGCGAAGAGATCATCATTGCTCGCGGTGACATCGAGATCGCCAAGCTCGTGCCGATGAGTCGACCCCGTCGTGAGTTGGGCTTTCTCGAGATCATCGTCCCGGAGGATGTCTTCTTCGAGCCCCTGTCCGAGAAGGAGCTCGCGCAGTGGGAGACGCCACTGTGACGCTGCTGGTCGACACCCATGCCTTCATCTGGGCGGTGGCTGAACCGAGTGCGATCAGTGCCCCTGCGCGAGAGGCGATCTCGACATCAGCGGTGGTCATGGTCTCGGCAGTCACGTCGTTCGAGTTGGCGCTCAAGAACTGTCTCGGGAAACTCCCCGGAGGGGAAGTCCTCTCCGGTGGCTACGCCAGCCACGTGAGACGGCTGGGGCTGCGGGAGTTGGACATCACTTCTGCCCACGGACAGTTGGCCGGAGACCTCGAATGGGATCACCGTGATCCCTTCGACCGCCTGCTGGCTGCGCAGGCGATTCTCGAGGGGCTGACCTTGGTGACCAAGGACCCGGCCTTCCGGACCCTTCCGGGGTTACGCCTGCTCTGGTGAGCCGGGCACGCGCCAAGGGATCAACCGCCGGAGGGCGCCTGAGCCTCCACGTGGTCGTAATCGCCATCGACGAGATGGGCCGCAGCCATTGCGAGGAGTCGTGGCATCGCGGTGTCGCCGAGCCGCACATGCGCCATCAACTCATGACGCATGCGTGGCTCCCAGAACTTCTTGATGTGGGTGGCGATCTCCTCGGCGGCGGCGTCTTGGTCGGGCCAGTGCTCGAATTGACGGACGATGTCGCCGCCCAACCGGAGCGACACCGCCGGGTGCGGCTCCGCCGGGATGGCCTTGCCGCCGGGCATGGTCGCGCCGGTCATGACGTGGCTCCCACGGTCTCGGCGTCAGCCCCGAGACCGGCGTCCCGAGCGTGCTCCGCCCTGGCGGCCTCGGTGACGACGGTCACCTCCACGGCGGTCACCTTGTATTCCGGGCAGTTCGTCGCCCAGTCGGAGTTCTCGGTCGTGATGACGTTGGCTCCGCTCTCGGGGTGGTGGAAGGTCGTGTAGACGACACCTGGCTGCATCCGGTCGAGCACGACGGCGGTCATCCGGGTGGTGCCCACCCGCGACGTCAACTCGACGACGTCACCGGAGGTGATGCCCCGCAACTCGGCGTCGCTGGGGTGGATCTCCAGCAGATCCTGAGGGTGCCAGGCCGTGTTGTCCGTGCGCCGGGTCTGGGCACCCACGTTGTACTGGGAGAGGATCCGACCGGTGGTGAGCAGCAGCGGGAATCGACGGTTGGCGCGTTCCGTCGTCGGCACGTATTGCGTCGGGATGAGACGACCCTTCCCGCGCACGAACTCGCCGATGTGCATCGTCGGCGTCCCATTCGGGGCGGCGTCATTGACCGGCCACTGCAGCGAACCCTCGGCGTCGAGCCGGTCGAAGGAGACGCCGGCGAAGGTCGGTGTCGTCGATGCGATCTCGTCCATGATCTGGCTCGGGTGGTCGTAGGACATCTCGTAGCCCATGGCCCGCGCGATCTCGCAGACCACCTGCCACTCGTCCTTGCCGACCCGGCTCGGCATGACCGGCCGCACGCGGTTGATCCGGCGCTCGGCATTGATGAAGGTGCCGTCCTTCTCGAGGAAGGTCGTGCCGGGCAGGAAGACGTGCGCGAACCTCGCCGTCTCGTTGAGGAAGAGATCCTGGACGACGACGAGATCCATCGCCGTCAGGGCGGCCCGGACGTGATTGAGGTTGGGGTCGGACTGGGCGATGTCCTCACCTTGCACGTAGAGCCCGCGGAAGGAGCCGGCGATGGCCGAGTCGAACATGTTGGGGATGCGCAGGCCGGGCCGGGGGTCGAGGGGGAGTCCCCACAGGTCCTCGTAGATGCCGCGGACCGCGTCGATCGACACGTGTCGGTAGCCGGGAAACTCGTGGGGGAAGGACCCCATGTCGCAGGATCCCTGGACGTTGTTCTGGCCACGCAGCGGGTTGATGCCCACGCCTTCGCGCCCGAGCATGCCGCAGAGCATGGCCAGATTGGCCAGGCCCATGACCATGGTCGACCCCTGCGAGTGCTCGGTCACCCCCAACCCGTAGTAGATCGCCGAGTTCGGCCCGGCGGCATACATTCGGGCGGCTGCCCGCAGGTCGTCCGCCGGGACGCCGATCTCCTCCTCGACCGCCTCTGGGGCGTGCTGTGGGTCTCGGATGAAATCGAGGTATGCCGTGACGTCCTCACAGCGTTGGGCCAGAAAGGCCTCGTCGTGCAGGCCCTCGGTCACGATCACGTGGGCCATGGCATTGATGAGGGCGACATTGCCGCCTGGCCGCACGGGCAGGTGGTAGGAGGCCTCGACGTGTGGGGAGCGCACCAAGTCGATGGCCCGGGGGTCCGCGACGATGACGCGGGCCCCCCGCCGGTGCTGCTGCTTCATCCGGGAGGCGAACACCGGGTGCGCGTCGGGCGGGTTGGCCCCGATGACGAGCATGACGTCGCACTGCTCGACGGAGGCGAAGTTCTGGGTGCCGGCGCTCGTCCCGAAGGTCTGGCTCAGCCCATAGCCCGTGGGGGAGTGGCACACCCGGGCACAGGTATCGACGTTGTTGTTGCGGAATGCCGCGCGCACCATCTTCTGGACGACATAGACCTCCTCGTCCGTGCAGCGCGAGGACGAGATGCCGCCGATGGCACCCACACCGTGCTCGGCCTGGATGGCTGTGAAGCCCTCAGCGACCTTGGCGATGGCCTCATCCCACGACACCACGCGCCACTCGTCGTCGATCGTGTCGCGCACCATCGGCTCGAGCTGCCGGTCGTCATGGTTGGCGTAGCCGTAGGCGAAGCGGCCCTTGACGCAGGAGTGGCCCTCGTTGGCCTTCCCGTCCTTCCACGGCATCATCCGGACGACCGTGGAGGTGACCGTGCCCCCGGCACCGAGCTCGTCCTTGACCTCGGCCTTGAAGTTGCAGCCGACGCCGCAGTAGGCGCAGGTCGTGATCACCGTGCGGGTGGGCATGCCGAGGGAGATGATCGACTTCTCGGTGAGCGCGTCGGTCGGGCAGGCCTGCACACAGGCGCCACAGGAGACGCATTCCGAGGAGAGGAAGTCGGTGCCGCCCGGCGTGATCCGTGAGTCGAAGCCGCGCCCGTCGATGGTCAGGGCGAAGGTGCCCTGGATGTCGTTGCAGGCCCGCACGCAGCGTGAACACACGATGCACGCGGACGGGTCGTAGGTGAAATAGGGGTTGGACTCGTCGGCGTGCTCCTCGACGTGGCTCTTGCCGCCCAGGCCGTAGCGGACCTCCGCCACGCCGACCGTCGCGGCGGCGGACTGGATCTCGCAGTTGCCCCGCGCGCATCCCGGGCAGTCGGTGGGGTGATCGGAGAGGTAGAGCTCCATCACACCCTTGCGCACCTGGTCAACGGCATCGGAACGGGTCGAGACCACCATGCCGTCGGAGCACAACGAGGTGCAGGACGCCGGGGTCCCTTTGGCGCCCTCGATCTCGACGACGCAGAGGCGGCAGGACCCGAACGCCTTGAGCGAGTCCGTCGCGCAGAGTTTGGGGATGTCGATCCCCGCCTCCTTGGCTGCCCGGAGGACTGAGCTCCCCACGGGGACGGTGACCTGATGACCGTCGATGGTCACCGTGGCGTCGGAGGCCGCGTCGCCCGAGGGCGTGACGGCGGGCGTCCCGAAGTCGGGTTCGATGATGAGAGTCATGAGGTGCTCCTGTCACTGGCGGCAGCGACGCCGAAGTCCTGGGGGAAGAGGGCCAGTGCACTGCGCACCGGCAGGGGAGTGAGTCCTCCCAGCGCGCACAGGGAACCCTTCTCCATCGTGGTGCAGAGATCTTGGAGGAGAACGAGATTGGTATGCCGGGTGGTCTCGTCCCCGTCGCGGATCCGGTCGATGACCTCGACTCCCCGGGTCGAGCCGATGCGGCAGGGGGTGCACTTGCCACAGGACTCGATCGCGCAGAACTCCATGGCGAAGCGCGCCATGGCGGCCGCGTCCATGGTGTCGTCCCACACGACCACCCCGCCGTGACCGACCATGGCTCCGGCCGCGGCGAAGGCCTCGTAGTCGAGCGGAAGGTCGAACTGCTCGGGAGCCAGATAGGCCCCGAGCGGTCCCCCGACCTGGACGGCTTTGACCGGTCGGCCAGAGCGGGTTCCGCCGCCGAAGCCCTCGACCAGCTCGCCCAAGGAGATGCCGAAGGCCGTCTCGACGATGCCCCCCTGCTTGACGTTCCCGGCCAACTGGAAGACGGACGTGCCGCGGGAACGACCCGTGCCGAGAGCGGCATAGGCAGCGCCGCCGTCGGCGAGGATCATCGGGACGGAGCCGAGCGAGATGACGTTGTTGACGATGGTCGGCGCTCCGAGGAAACCCTCGAGCGCGGGGATGGGCGGCTTGGCCCTGACCTCTCCGCGCTTGCCCTCGAGGGACTCGAGCATCGAGGTCTCCTCGCCGCAGATGTAGGCGCCCGCGCCGACGCGCACGTCGAGATCGAAGGCATGCCCACTCCCCAGGACCGACTCCCCAAGGAGGCCGTGGGCATAGGAGATGTCGATGGCCCGGCGCAGCGTGGTGATCGCCTGCGGGTATTCGCTGCGACAGTAGATGTAGCCCTCACGAGCGCCCACGGCGTAGGCCGCGATGACCATGCCTTCGATCAGGCTGAACGGGTCGCCCTCCATGAGCATGCGGTCGGCAAAGGTGCCGGAGTCGCCCTCGTCGGCGTTGCAGCACACGAACTTCGTCGACGCCTCGGTGGTGCGGACGGTCTCCCATTTGATACCGGTCGGGAAGCCGGCACCGCCGCGACCGCGCAGGCCGGACGTGGTCACCTCGGCGACGACCTCGGCGGGGTTGAGCGTGAGGGCGCGGCGCAGTCCGGCGAGGCCGCCGTGAGATTGGTATGCCGTGATGTCGGTGGGCTCGATGAGGCCGACTCGGGCGAAGGTCACTCGCTGCTGGCGCGCCAACCAAGGGAGCTCGTCGACGATGCCGAGTGACTCGGCCGACCCGTCGAGAACGGACGCGACATCGGAAGGTGAGCACCCGGCATACCCGATCCGCCCCTCCTCGGTCTCGACCTCGACCAGAGGCTCCAGCCAGAGCATCCCGCGGGAGCCGTTGCGCCGGACGGTGGCTCCGGCGGCGCGCAGCGCCTCGGCGACGTCATCGGCGCCGACCGCGACGGCCGCAGCGTCGCAGGGCACCCACACGGTGGTCACGAGGCACTCCCGGCTGCCGCGAGCGCAGCGGTGAGACCCTCGATGTCCAGCCGGCCGACGAGCCGACCGTCCACAAAGGCCGAAGGGCCGAGGGCACAATTGCCGAGGCAGAAGATCTCTGCGATCTCGACGTCCGACGTGGGCCCGAAGCGGTCCTGCGCCGCGGCGTACAGGCCTTCGGCACCGACCGATTGGCAGGCCTCGCCGCGGCAGACCTGCACGCGATGCGTCGGCGGTGGGGTGCGCCGGAAGTCGTGATAGAAGGTGACCACGCCATGGACATCGGCCCGGCTGAGGTTGAGCACACGGGCAATCACGGGGATGTCCTCGTCCGCGATCCACCCGAACTCCGCCATCACGGCATGCAGGATCGGGAGCAGTGGACCACGCGCGTCCCGACCGGCGATCGCGATGCGTTCCACCTCCAGACCTCGAGCACTGAGTGCTGGGGCTTCCTTGGGTCCGGCAGACGGAACTCGTGGCACGGTGGGCGACCTCCTTGTCGGGTGGGGTGTGACCTGCCTCTCATCCTATGACCGAGCGCCCTCACTGACCCTCCCTCGGTCGATTAGGGGGTATGCCGTGTGGTCCCGTACCCTTGGAGATGCCGTGAACTCGGCCGCGGACCAAGAGAGCACCGGTGGACAAGCCCGGATGCGCCGCGCAGCGAAACCACCAAGGAGAACCGTCGCATGCCCCTGACCACCGACGTCAAGAAGACGATCATGACCGAGTACGCCACCGTCGAGGGTGACACCGGTTCCCCCGAGGTGCAGATCGCGCTGCTCACCCAGCGCATCAAGGACCTCACAGAGCACAGCCGGACGCACAAGCATGACCACCACAGCCGTCGTGGCCTGCTGCTCCTCGTCGGCCGTCGCCGCCGCCTCCTGCGTTACCTGGAGAGCGTCGACATCGAGCGCTACCGCTCGCTGATCAAGCGCCTCGGCCTGCGTCGTTGATCTCAAGCTTCCGTTGAGCGGTCCTCTCCACGAGGGCCGCTCTTCGGCATGTCCGGGGGTCTGAGCCACCCGCCCAGCCCGCCCGGACACATCACCACCAGCACCACCGCACCACCAGCACAACCCAGCACCACCAGTTGGCAACCGTGGCACAACGACGATGCACACGGCATACAAGAGAGAAAAGGAGGGACCCCATGGAGGGCCCCGAAATCACCTTCGCCGAAGCGACCATCGACAATGGCTCGTTCGGCACCCGCACGGTCCGGTTCGAGACCGGGCGACTGGCCAAGCAGGCCGGCGGCGCCGTCGCCGCCTACCTCGACGGCGACACCATGTTGCTGTCCACCACCACCGCCGGGAAGCACCCGCGCGAGGGTTTCGACTTCTTCCCGCTGACCGTGGACGTCGAGGAGCGGATGTATGCCGCGGGCAAGATCCCCGGCTCCTTCTTCCGTCGCGAGGGCCGCCCCTCCACCGAGGCGATCCTCACCTGCCGTCTCATCGACCGCCCGCTGCGCCCCACCTTCAAGAAGGGCCTCCGCAACGAGGTTCAGGTCGTCATCACCGTCCTCGCGCTCAACCCGGACGCGCAATACGACGTGCTCGCGATCAACGCCGCCAGCGCCTCGACGCAGATCTCCGGCCTGCCCTTCTCCGGCCCGATCGGTGGCGTGCGTGTCTCGCTGATCGACGGCCAGTGGGTCGCCTTCCCGCAGTTCTCCGACATCGAGCGCTCGACCTTCGACATGGTCGTTGCTGGTCGCATTGCTGGTGATGACGTCGCCATCATGATGGTCGAGGCCGAGGCCACCGACTCGACCTGGAACCTGGTCAAGCACGAGGGCAAGACGGCCCCGACCGAAGAGGTCGTGGCCGAGGGCCTCGAAGCCGCGAAGAGGTTCATCAAGGTCCTCTGTGAGGCCCAGATGGAGCTCGCCAAGGCCGCTGCCAAGCCGGTCCAGGAGTTCCCGATCTTCCTCGACTACCAGGACGACGCCTACGCGGCGGTCGAGAAGGCCGTCTCGGCCGATGCCGCTGCCGCCCTGCAGATCGCGGACAAGCAGACGCGCGAGGAGCGCCTCGACGAGCTCAAGGAGGCCCTCAAGGCTGACCTCGCCGGTGACGGCAAGGAGTTCGAGGGCCGCGGCGCCGAGATCTCGGCCGCCTTCCGCAGCGTCCAGAAGAAGCTCGTGCGCGAGCGCATCGTGCGCGACAAGGTCCGCATCGACGGTCGTGGGCTCGCGGACATCCGCGCCCTCTCGGCCGAGGTCGAGGTCCTGCCGCGCGTGCACGGCTCGGCGATCTTCGAGCGTGGCGAGACCCAGATCATGGGCGTCACCACGCTCAACATGCTGCGCATGGAGCAGCAGCTCGACACGTTGTCGCCGGTGACGCGCAAGCGCTACATGCACAACTACAACTTCCCGCCCTACAGCACCGGTGAGACCGGCCGCGTCGGCTCCCCGAAGCGCCGCGAGATCGGTCACGGGGCGCTCGCCGAGCGGGCCCTCATGCCGGTGCTCCCCACCCGCGAGGAGTTCCCCTACGCGATCCGTCAGGTGTCCGAGGCCCTCGGCTCCAACGGCTCGACGTCGATGGGCTCGGTCTGCGCCTCGACCCTCTCGCTGCTCAACGCCGGTGTGCCGCTGCGCGCCCCGGTCGCCGGCATCGCGATGGGCCTGATCTCGACCGAGGTCGATGGCCAGATGCAGTACGCCGCCCTGACTGACATCCTCGGTGCCGAGGACGCTTTCGGTGACATGGACTTCAAGGTCGCCGGCACCAAGGAGTTCGTCACGGCCATCCAGCTCGACACCAAGCTCGACGGCATCCCCGCCGACGTGCTCGGCGGCGCGCTCACCCAGGCCCGCGAGGCTCGCCTCCACATCCTCGACGTCATGAACGAGGCCATCGACACTCCTGACGAGATGAGCCCGTTTGCTCCTCGCGTCATCAGCGTCCAGGTCCCGGTCGACAAGATCGGTGAGGTCATCGGCCCGAAGGGCAAGATGATCAACCAGATCCAGGAGGAGACCGGCGCGCAGATCTCCATCGAGGACGACGGCACCGTCTACATCGGTGCCACCGACGGCCCGTCGGCCGAGGCCGCGCGCGCGATGGTCAACGCCATCGCCAACCCGCAGATGCCGGAGATCGGCGAGCGCTTCCTGGGCACTGTCGTCAAGACGACCACCTTCGGCGCGTTCGTCTCCCTGCTCCCGGGCAAGGACGGCCTGCTGCACATCTCCGAGATCCGCAAGATGGTCGGCGGCAAGCGCATTGACGCGGTCGAGGACGTCCTCTCCGTGGGCCAGAAGGTCCAGGTCGAGCTCAAGGAGATCGACCCGCGCGGCAAGCTCTCCCTCGCAGCGGTCACGGCCGAGGGCGCTGACTCCGGAGAGGGCGGCGAGAGCCACTCCGAGGCAGGCTCGGACGAGCACGGTTCCGACGACCACGGCTCCGATGGGCAGGGTCACGGCGACGACAACGGTGGCGAACGTCGCGAGGGCGGCGAGCGCCGTCAGCGCAACCGCCGTCGCGGTGGTGGCCGTGGTCGTGGCGACCGTGGCGACAACGGTGGCCACGGTGGAGGCGACCACAGCGAGAGCTGAGGCCTCACCTCACCAACCCAGCGGGCCGGCATACCAAATGATTGGTATGCCGGCCCGTCGGCTGTTCGTCGACGTGGCCGGGGAGTTCTCCCCATTGGCCGAGGCGGACGAGGGATGGAAGGGTGGGGGCACACGAGCGAGGGGGAGGCGATGACGGAGCCACGAGAACAGCTGCACGAGATCCGTGAGGAGGCCGATCGGGTCCAACAGTTCTTCGAGCGCGCGACGCCGGCCGCGCGAGATCATGAGGGCGAGGATTCGCTCGGCGCGGTCTCGGTCAACGTGGACAGCAAGGGCGGCATTCGGGGCATCCTCATTGCGCCGGACTGGGATCTGCGCGTGCAGCCCGGTGACCTCGGCACGGCGGTGGCCGAGGCCGTCATGCAGGCGACGGTCGGCACGGCGGAGGACTGGGTCGAGAACCTCGAGGTCCAGTCCGAGTTGCCCGAGCCCCAGACCCGGCCGATGCCGCAGAACATCGAGGACTACCTCGCCACCCTCCCACCCGATGAGCCGGTGACCGAGGCTGTGGTGCTGGAGCGCATCTCGCAGTTGTGGTCGGAAGCGATCGCCGAGATGGATTACGCACAGGCCTCCGTGGAGGGCTTCGCGGAGCGAACCTTTCACTCCCGCACGCACGGTGGCGAAGTGGCGGTCACCGTGCTCGTCGGCGGCGCCGTCGGCTCCATCGAGCTCAACGAGGCATGGCTGGGGCGCACGCACGTCGCCAACATCGGGCGAGTCATCCTCACGACCTTGCAAGAGGCTCAGCAGCAGGCCTTCGAGGACATGGAGCGACTCCAGTCCGCGTCCGACGCCGCTGTGTCGGGCTTGTCAAAGTTCACGGACCCGACCGTCCTCATGCGGCGTATCGGTCTCGACGTCTGAGCAGCGACACGAGCTGACCCAAGGACAGGAACTGGCCTGAGCCGGTCACGAACAGGGAGGGAAATCATGGGATACGAAGTACAGATCGCGGCGCTTCGCGCCGATGCGACGATTTGGGAGGACACCGCGAAGGTCCTGTCGAGTGCTGCCACGACCGCGTCGGGAGCACGTGTGCCGGCGAATGCCGTCTCGATCGTGGGGCAACTCGCGGACTTTGACACCGTCGCCAATGAACTTGTTGACCTTGCGGCGCAGATCTTGCGTCAGGGCGACAATGCGACCACGAAGATGGCGACCACGCTGCGTTCCGTCGCGAGGCAGTATGAAACCGACGATGCAGCGGCGCAGGCCTCGATCGGCGCCGAGTGGACACCGATTTCCTAGGGGGATGGACCAATGACACCAGAACAGATCTTGCAAGAGTTGCGCACCAAGTGGGACGAAGCCTGCAAGAAGGCGGAGGAAGTCCTCGAGGCCTTCAACAAGACCATGCAGTTGATCGCCAAGTTCGCTGGCTGGATTGCCGAGAAGGCTGTCCAGTTCTGGAACGACAAGGTGGTGCCGCTCTGGACCAAATGCGTCGACTGGATGAAGGAACACTGGAACGTCTTCGGTGAACCGTGGACACTCTTCGCCCTGGCCAGTGAATGGCGAGAACAGGTGGGCGCGCCGGTGACCGGTCGGGCGGGACTGGCGACGGCCGGCCAGCTCGAGGCGGATGACAACTGGAGCGGGCGCGCGGCTGGAGCCTACAAGCAGCGGCTCGGTCAGCAGGAGACCGCGCTGAAGTCGGTGTCGAGCCAATTTGCCGAGGCGATCGCGGCCGCGTGCACGAAGGTGGCCGCTGGGATCATCACCTGGTGGATCGCCATTGTCGCGGCCATCGTGACGCTGGTGGTCTGTCTCGTGATCGCCGCCGGTGCCGCGTGCACGATCTGTGGTGCGCCGGTCACGCCCCCGGCGGTCGCCATTGGTTGGGGCGCCTTCTCGACGGCTCTCTTGGTGGGGACGGGCGCGCTCCTGACGCTCACGCTCATGGCCAAGGGTGACATCAGTGGAGCCCGTCACAATCTCTCGTCCTTCCCCAACGGCGCCTGGCCGACCTTTGGCTAGGGTGGATCAGATGAGTGGGCATCCTTCGGCTGAGGACAGTGGGGCGCGGATGCGGGCCATGGCGTCGTGGTTCAGCGCCGGTGTATGTGCCGTGGTGGCGATCGGGTTGCTGGTCACCGCCCTGACATCAGGGGCGGCACCGGTCCTGTTCGTCGGCGGGGCGACCTTGGCAGCGCTCGCGACGATCGTGTGCGTGTGGCTGGCGCTACTGAACCGGGGGCTCGCCAGCCATCGGGTGGGGGGCGCTGAGGCTCGCAAGGCTGCTCGCCCGCTCCTTGCCCTGGTGGTCGCGGCTCTCCTGCTGACGATCGCTGCCTTTTTCGCAGAAGCCTGGCAGGGGCTGACCTCACTGGGCCTGTGGGTGATCCTGCTCATCCCGTGCGTCTTGGTGTTGCTGACGCGGCAGGGTCCGCACTGGGACCGAGCGAGGGCTTGAGCCTGAGGCGAGATCTGGCGATGGGGGGGCGGGGATGCTGGGAGCGGGGACAGGGAGTGGGATGCGGAAGAACTGGTCGCGAGGGCTCGTGAGCCCGGTCTTGGTGGGGTTGCTGAGCCTGAGCGCCTGTGGCACCACGGGCGGAGACGGGTCGGGGACGGCCACGAACGGATCGACTCCGGCAGCCTCATCGGCGTCGGCGTCCCCCTCCCCGTCGCCGAGCATGGCGCAGGCGCTCGCGGCCGACGAAGTAGCCGCCCTCATGACGGACTACGACACCCGTAACAACGCGGCCTCTCTGGCCGCGGACGCCGACTTCAACGCCGACCTGTGGGCCACGGCCGACACCGGCGGTCTCCTGGAGTCCGATGTGTTCAGCACGGCGCTGGCCAAGGCGCAGGAGCGGGCTCCTGACGGGAAGACCTATACGCACACCGACCCCGTGGGCTACATCCCCCTGAGCCCCGTGGAGCAGCCGTGGCTCATCGTGCGCAGCACCTTCCAGGATTCGCCCTCGCTCAAGGGCTACACGCGTTCGGGGTCGTCAGGTCCATGGCTCAACGACTCCTGGGTGGAATTCGAGGGGACCCTGCCCGAGCCGGCGGCGCCGGGACAGGCCTCGACACCGACTCCGGCTCAGGTCGCCGCGGTCCAGAAGGCGATCGCTGACGTGATCGCGCACGTCGAGACACCGGAGGTGTCACCCTTCCCGGTGGTCGGTGGTTTGGCCAACCACCACAACCGTCTCAACACCTTCGACCTCTCTGGGCTGGACGCCGAGAGCATGTCCATGACCACCGAGCCCTACGCAGGGGCGCTCGAGGATCAGGGCACCGAACGAGGCAGCACCCAGATCGTCGTGGCAGCCGACGGCAGTGTCCTGGCCGTCGCTGGCCTGCGCAACCAAGCAGTCTTCACTGCGAAGGCGGGGCGCACGATCGAGCACGGCCAAGACTTCGCCGAGGCGTCGGGGGAGACGGGCCCACGCGAGGAGTTGCACTATGGCTTCCTCTTCTTCGTGCTTCTCCGGATTGACCCCTCGGGCGCTGTGACCATGATGGGTTCGACGGGGCTCAACCTGCCGGTGAAGTGAATCCGGGCATCGACCACCGCGGCACGAGGAAGGGCCCCGACTCGGTGTGGGTCGGGGCCCTTCCTACGGGTGCGTTGCCTCAGGCGGCGCTGGCCTTCTGGACGACCCGCGGCGAGCGCCAGCGCATCTCCATGCGGGTCCGGCCATCGGCCGTCGTGACGGGGACCCAGGAGAGGGTCAGGGCGGCGGGGCCGACGGGAGCTTGCTTCTTCTTCACGGCTCCTCCTTCCTTCGAACGCGACGATGCGTTCGTTCATGTTGCGTTCACCTAAGAGTAACCCAAAGGTGAACAGCAGGTGAACAACCCGGCGTGCCCGTCGGTCACGAATTGGCCACGGCGGTCCACCCTGAGCCCGATAGGCTCGTCCGCGTGACCGATGCATCGACTCCCGCCTTGCCCGACCCTCAGGCGGAGCGGCCGCTGAAGGTCGCGGTGATCGGGGCACGCGGCCGGATGGGATCCACCGTCTGCGCGGCCGTGGAGGGTGCATCCGATCTCGCGTTGGTCGGCCGTTACGACATGGGCGACGATCTCGGCGACCTCGGCGGCGCCCAGGTGGTGGTCGAGTTCTCGGTCCCCGATGCCTCGCCCGGCAATGTCCGAGCAGCCTTGTCGCGTGGCGCCAGTGTCGTCGTGGGCACAACGGGCTGGGATGCCGACAAGGTGGCAGCGCTGGAGGCCGCCCTCGAAGCCCACCCCGGTCAGGGGGTGCTCATTGCGCCCAACTTCGCCATCGGGGCCATCCTCATGATGGCCTTCGCCGAGAAGGCGGCTCGCTTCTATGAGTCGGTCGAGGTGGTCGAACTCCATCACCCGGACAAGGTCGATGCTCCGAGCGGCACCGCGGCCCGGACGGCCGACCTGATCGGCGCGGCACGTGATCAGGCGGGCCTGGGGCCAGTGCCGGACGCCACCAGCCACGATCCCGGCGGTGCCCGCGGAGGGCGGGCGCACGGCATACCCGTTCATTCGGTGCGTCTGCGGGGATTGGTGGCGCATCAGGAGGTGCTCTTCGGGGGAGTCGGCGAGGTGTTGACGATCCGGCACGACTCCTTCGACCGGAGTTCGTTCATGCCCGGAGTGATCGCGGCCGTGCGGGCCGTGGGAGACCACCCGGGCGTGACCGTGGGCTTGGAGCACTACCTCGGCCTCTGACGGCGACGTGGTTGGTCACCTGACGTTCACCGCAGCAAGGTCTCCTCGACTCGCGGGGAGTTGAATTCTCCACTACATTGGTGGATCGGTCAGGGCGCCGCACAGTTCCTGACGCCCTGCCAAGGACGGTCATGACACGCCCCCCCTCCACCACGCTGCACGCGCCCACGCGCCGCACCCTGACGCGTGCCGCTGCGTGGACAGTCCCGGCGATCGCCGCCGCCTCAGCAGCCCCCTCCTTCGCGGTGACCTTGGACCCATGTGCTGTCTTCACAGTGGGCAGCACCACCTGCAGCAACCAGAGCGACTTGGGTCGGGTGAGTTTTCAGATCACCACGACAGCACCCTTGCCTGTCGGCACGGTCTTCTCAGTGGTGCCCTCGCCGGGTTCGCCAGCCACGACCGAGCAACTGACCGTGGGTTCGAGCGCGATTACGACCGGCTCTACATACTTCGCCCCTGGCAATACTTCGGCGCCGTGGACCACAACGTCTTTGATTCCTTCGTCGACCACATTGGCCTTTCGCATGGATCCCGCTTGGAAGCGGAATGCGCGCACCGTGTTCACCTTGGTGGCCACCTTGAGCGAAGGATCGTGCCCGCTCGGAAGCTACACAGTGCGCGCGGAGGACAACAGCAACGGAAAGCTCATATGCGGCGCCTGAGGTGACTTTGCACTGGGGCCTAGCCCCAGCCGAGGGCTCTGAGGCCTGCCGCCACCGCGGCGGCGACGACCACGACGACGATGAAGTTCGCGCGCAGCAGCAGGAGCACGAGCGCCACGGCCACCGCGGCCAAGCGCGCATCGATCACCAACGCGCCGCCATCGCCGACCACCGTCTGAGCCACGACCAGACCCGCGAGCAGCGCGATCGGCAGCAGCGTCGTGACCCTGCTGATCCGCGGCCCGGAGACCCAGGACTCGGGCACGAGATAGCCCACGAGCTTGAGGATGAAGCACGCCCCACAGGCGAGCAGCACGGCCATCCACATCGTCATGGCAGCGGGTCCTCTCCAACGAGGTGACCGTGACCGTCACTCGTGGGCGGATCTCCCTTGGGCCCGTGTCGCCCCACCCCGACGATCAGGGCTGCCGCAGCAGCCAGGATGACCGGCACGCCAGCAGGAACCAGCGGCGAGGCCACACAGGCGATGAAGGCCGCGAGCACGGCCGTCGCGATCGCGTCCCCTCCCCGCAAGCGCGGCCACAACAAGGCACAGAAGGCTCCGGCAGCCGCCGCATCAAGACCCCACGTCCTCGGGTCGCCCAGGGCATTGCCGAGCAGCGCGCCCACGAGGGTCGCGAGGTTCCAGAAGATGAAAACGGCGATCCCGGTGTGCCAGAAGCCCAATCGCTGCGCCGCGGGCTCCTCCTGCGCGATCCCGACGGCTGTCGACTCGTCGATCGTGAGGTGTGCAGCGCCGATCCGCCGGAGCCCCCGGACACCTAGGAAGAGGGCGTTCTGGATGGCATAGAGGCCGTTGCGCAGGCCGAGCAGACCGGCGGTCGCGATCGCTGCGGGTGCCGCCGCCAAGCCGCCGGCCGCGATGATCCCGACGAAGGCGAACTGGGATCCGCCGGTGAACATCAGCGCCGACAGTGCCTGGGTCTGCCAGACGTTCAACCCCGCCGCGACGGCCAGGGCCCCAAAGCTGATCCCGTAGGCACCCGTCGCGATTCCCACCGACCAGGACTGGCGCAGGACATCACGCCGCCGCTCCGGCGCCAGGGTCGAGTCGCTCACGGCCCCAGCAGACACGACAAGCGGACTTCGCGCAGCGTCGAACCATCCGGTGAGACGACCCGATCGCGATGCGCTCCGTCCGGCTCCAGCCCAGCTGCCCGCAGGAAGGCACGAGTCTCTTCGTCGTCAACCAGGACCCACGCACTCATCGACCCGGCACCCAACGACCGCAGGTGATCCGCGGAGGCATTGAGCAGGCGCGACCCGTGTCCTTGACGCCGACCCGACGGATGCACGCCGATCACCGTCACCTCCGCCTGATCCGACGGAGCATCAGGATCCTGCGACGGCCCCACAGCAACGAAACCCACGACCTGCGGGCCGGCCAGCGCGACGAACAAGGCATGAGCCCCAGCCGGAGGATTGGACAGCCCGTCGCGCCAGGCGCGAGTGAAGGCGACCGGCTCGAAAGCCGCGATGACCTCGGATGGCAAGCGCCCGGCATACGCCCGGGTGAAGACCTCTGCCTGAACGATGCCGATCGCCGGGGTGTCGCTGACGCTGGCCCGACGCACGCTCGCATCGGCCATGGGCATCGTGCCGTGGTCGTGAGGATCGTCGTGGTTGCTCATCAACGCCCCTCGAACACAGGAGTGCGGCGCTCACGGAAGGCTGTCTGCCCCTCCCGCAGGTCCGAGCTCGCCCACGCACGGGCAAAGGCGTTTCGGTATGCCGTGGTGTCGGTCGCGCTCTCGGCCGCGGCTTCGAAGCCGAGTTTGGACCCCGACTGGGACAAGGGGGCCAACGCCGCCGTTCGCTCGGCCAGGGCCTCGGCGTCGGCCAGCCCACCCCGAACCTGGGCGAAGCCGAGCCGCCACGCGTCCTCGGCATCAAGCACAGCTGCAGTGAGGACCATGTGCCGAGTCGCCCCCTCACCAAAGAGCCGAGTCGCGCGATCGATGGTCCAGTGGTCGACCATGAGCCCGAGCTTGGCCACGGGGATCGCAAAGCGCGCGTCAACAGCGACCACCCGCACATCGCACGCCAGGGCCAACTGCATCCCCAGCCCCATGCACGACCCCTCAATGGCGGCGATGGTGACGATCGGCAGCCCGGCCAGGTGACCCAGGACCTCAGCCAGACGCTCGGTGAAGCGCACGTCCTCGAGCTCGGTGAGGTCGGCGCCCGCACAGAAGTGGCCACCGGCACCCGTGAGGATGAGGGTCCGCGCGCCTCCCTCCACCACAGCGCGCACCGCCGAGTCCAACTCCTCGAGAGTCGTCAGATCGAGGGCGTTGCGTCGGTGCTGGCGATCGATGGTGAGGACCGCCCCGTGGGGCGTCGTCCGTGTGGTGATGGACACCCGGTCAGCCTACGTCCCGGCCGGAGGGTCAGAATGGACGGATGGCCCTGCTCAGCACGACTCCGGTCCGTCCGATCTTTCGGTCGCTGACAGTGGCCGAGGTCGAGCCCGTCGCCGACCACGCCGTGTCCGTGGCCTTCGATGTGACCGATCCGAAGTTGAGCCACTACCTGGACTACCGGGCCGGCCAATACGTCACCCTTGATGCCGCCATCGAGGATGAGCGGGTCCGGCAGTCGTATTCGCTGTGGACCCGGCCCGCGATGGCTCGGGCCGAGGGACTGCTTCGGATCGCCGTGGCCGAGGTCTCTGGCGGCCGCATGTCCCCGTGGTTGGCCTCGCACGTCACGACGGGGGACACCATCGACGTTCTCGCCCCGCGTGGCGATTTCACGTATGCCGTGGGCTCGGTACCCGAGGGAGGGTCGCGTCACGCGGTGGTCGCCGGAGGGTCCGGCATCACCCCAGTGCTCGCGATCGCCGCCGAGATCCTCGCGGACGGGTCCTCGAACGAGGTGGACCTCGTGCTGGCCAACCGCACTCGGGCGAGTTCGGTCCTGCGGGCCGAGGTGGAGCGGTTGGTGACCGACAGCGACGGCCGCCTGCGCGTGACGGATGTGCTCAGTCGTGAGGAGTCGCCCGGCGCTCGGCATGGTCGCATTGACGCCGCGCTGCTCACCGAACTACTGGGGGAGCGGGCCCTCGATCGCGCGGGCTGGTGGCTCTGCGGTCCGTCCGGACTGCTCGAGGTGTCCGAGAAGTGGCTGGCCGATCAGGGCGTCGCGACGGACCTCGTGCACCGCGAGCGGTTCACCTCGACGGGTCCGGTCGACCCCCGGCCCGCTCCAAACTGACGAAGGCGTAGCCGTCGCGCTGATCCCGCGCGACCTCGCGCCACTGGGCGGGATCCCACTCCGGGAACCAGGTGTCGCCCTCGGGTTCGGCGTCCACCTCGGTGAGTTCGAGGTGGTCTGCGAAAGGCAACGCCACTGCATACACCTCTCCTCCGCCGATGACGAAGACCCGATCGGCTGGACCCGCGAGATCGAGTGCCTCATCGAAGGAGTGCGCCACCTCCACCCCGGGCACTCGCCACTCGCGATCGCGAGTGATGACGATGCTGCGCCGACCCGGGAGCGGGCGCCCGATCGAATCAAAGGTCTTGCGCCCCATGACCATCGGGTGGCCCATGGTCAGGGCCTTGAAGTGTTTGAGGTCCTCGGGCAGGTGCCAGGGCATCGTGCCGTCCCGGCCGATGATGCGGTTGCGTCCGAGGGCGGCGATGAGGGTCACGCGCGTCATACGGCGATCGGCGCCTTGATGCTGGGGTCGGCGACGTAGTCGACCAACTCGAAGTCCTCGAGGTCGTAGTCGTCGATGTCCTCGTGGGCCGTGATGCGCATCGTCGGCAACGGGTGCGGCTTGCGTCCGAGTTGCAGACGGGCCTGGTCAATGTGGTTGGAGTAGAGGTGCGCGTCGCCGAGGGTGTGCACGAAGTGCCCCGGCCGCAGCCCGGTGAGTTGGGCGATCACCATCGTGAGCAGCGCGTAGGAGGCGATGTTGAACGGCACGCCGAGGAAGATGTCGGCACTGCGTTGGTAGAGCTGACAATCGAGGTATGCCGTGGGCTGGCCGTGCTCATCGAGGTCACCGTCGCGGGCGGGCCGGACATAGAACTGGAACATCGTGTGGCAGGGCGGGAGGGCCATGTTGTCGACGTCGGCGACATTCCAGGCACTCACGATGTGGCGGCGGCTGTCGGGGTTGGTGCGGATGGACTCGATGACCTTGGTGATCTGGTCGATGGTCCGGCCGTCCGGGGTGGGCCAACTGCGCCACTGGTGACCGTAGACCGGGCCGAGGTCGCCGTGCTCGTCGGCCCATTCGTCCCAGATCGAGATGCCTCGCTCCTGGAGCCAGCGCACGTTGGTGTCGCCGCGCAGGAACCAGATGAGCTCGCCGATGATCGACTTCAGGTGCAGGCGCTTGGTCGTCACGGCGGGGAAGCCCTCGGCCAGATCGAAGCGCATCTGATAGCCGAACACACTGCGCGTGCCCGTGCCGGTGCGGTCGGACTTGTCCACGCCGTGCTCGAGGACGTGGTCGAGGAGATCGAGGTACTGGCGCACGCGTTCACGATAGTCGGGCATCGGGGAGAGGGAGCCGTGGGGCCGATACTCTGAGCCCATGACGAATGCTCCCTTCGGCACCCTCCTGACCGCGATGGTCACCCCGATGACACCGGATGGGGCGATCGACCGGGACGGAGTCGCCAAGGTCGTCGAGCACCTGCTGGCCACAGGCCATGACGGCATCGTCGTCAACGGCACGACGGGGGAGTCGGCCACGCTGACCACCGAGGAGTCGATCGAGGTCGTGCGGCTCGTGGCGGGCTTCGTCGGCGGCCGCGCTCATGTGGTGGCCGGGGCGGGATCCAACGACACGGCCCATGCCGTCCATCTCGCCCAGGAGATGGCAGCGGCCGGGGCGACCGGCCTGCTCGTCGTCACGCCGTACTACAACAAGCCACCGCAGCGCGGCCTGCTGGCCCATTTCCGGACGGTTGCGGACGCGACGGACCTCCCGGTCTGCCTTTACGACATCCCGGGACGGGCCGGCATACAAATCGAGACGGCCACCCTCATCGAGTTGTCCGGGCATCCGCAGATCGTCGCCGTCAAGGACGCCAAGGCCGATCTCTTCGCCGCCACTGAGGTCATGGCCGCCACCGACCTCGCCTGGTATTCGGGGGACGATGCGCTCGCCCTCGCTCACGTGGCCCAGGGTGCCGTCGGACTGATCGGTGTGACCACCCACGCCGCAGGTCGGCAATATCGCGCCCTCATCGAGGCAGCCCTCGAGGGTCGTCGCGACGAGGCCGTGGCGCTCAACCAGCAACTCGTCCCGATCTGCAATGCGGTCATGAACACCTCTCAGGGGGCGATCATGGCCAAGGCCGCTCTGGTCGAGCTCGGGGTCATCGAACACGCCACCGTGCGACTGCCGCTCGTGGAGTCCACGCCTGAGCACCTGGACAAGCTGCGGGGAGCGCTCGCGACGCTGCCGACGGTGCTCGAGACCCCCGTCCGATGAGCCACCCCCACCCTGAGTTGTCCCTGCCGGCCCCGCTCGTCGAGGGGGGCGTGCGCGTCACCCCCTTGGGTGGTCTCGGTGAAGTCGGCCGGAACATGGCCGTCATCGAGCACCGCGGCCAACTGCTCATCATCGACTGCGGCGTGCTCTTCCCCGACGACGCGCACCCCGGCATCGACCTGATCCTGCCCGACTGGAGCTCGATCGCCGACCGGCTCGAGGACGTCCAGGCGATCATCCTCACCCACGGTCACGAGGACCACATCGGGGCCGTGCCCTATCTGCTCCGGGAGAAGCCGGACATCCCCCTGATCGGGTCGACCCTGACCTTGGCGCTCATCGAGGCCAAGCTCAAGGAGCACCGGATCAAGCCCTACACACTGGCCGTCCGGGAGGGGGACATCGAGCAACTCGGGGTCTTCGACTGCGAATTCGTGGCGGTCAACCACTCGATCCCCGACGCTCTGGCGGTCGCCGTCCGCACCTCTGGCGGGACCTTGCTCCACACGGGCGACTTCAAGATGGACCAGTTGCCCCTCGACGGTCGGCTGACCGACCTGCGCGCCTTCGCCCGCCTCGGGGAGGCCGGGGTCGACCTCTTCATGACCGACTCGACCAACGCCGAGGTGCCGGGCTTCACCACCCCCGAGCGTGACATCTCCTCGGCGATCGACAAGGTCTTCCGGCACGCCCAGCGCCGGATCATCGTGGCGTGTTTCTCCTCGCACGTGCACCGGGTCCAGCAGGTGCTCGACGCGGCCGAGAAGGCCGGGCGCAAGGTGGCCATGGTCGGGCGCTCGATGGTGCGCAACATGGGCATCGCCGCCGAGTTGGGCTACCTGCGGGTGCCCGACGGGATCCTCGTCGACTTCAAGAAGTTGGGCGACCTGCCCGACGACAAGATCGTCCTGATCTGCACCGGCTCGCAAGGCGAGCCCATGGCCGCGCTCTCGCGGATGGCCAACCGTGACCATCCGATCGACGTGGGCGAGGGCGACACCGTCCTCCTGGCCTCCTCGTTGATCCCCGGCAACGAGAACGCCGTCTATCGCGTCATCAACGGACTCATGCGCCTGGGCGCGGACGTGGTGCACAAGGGCAATGCGCGCGTGCACGTCTCCGGTCACGCCTCGGCCGGTGAGTTGCTCTATTGCTACAACATCGTCGAGCCGCGCAACGTCATGCCGGTCCATGGTGAATGGCGCCACCTTGTGGCCAACGCCGAGCTCGCCATCGCCACCGGTGTGCCGCGTGATCGGGTCGTCGTCGTCGAGGACGGGGTTGTGGTCGACCTGATCGACGGCAAGGCCTCGATCGTCGGCGCGGTGCCGTGCGGCTATGTCTATGTCGATGGCTCATCCGTGGGGGAGGCCGACGAGACGCTGCTCAAGGACCGACGGATCCTGCGCGACGAGGGCTTCATCTCGGTCACCGTGGTCATCGACTCGATGACGGGCAAGGTCATCGCCGGTCCGGAGATCACGGCCCGCGGGTTCGTCGAGGACGATGTGATCTTCGAGGACATCAGGCCGCAACTGGTCAAGGCGCTGGACGAGGCGACGGCTGGTGGTGTGACCGACACCCATCAGTTGCAGCAGGTGATCCGGCGCTCGGTGGGCAGTTGGGTCGGGCGCAAGATCCGGCGCCGCCCGATGATCATCCCCCTCGTCATCGAGGCCTGACAGGGTCTTCAACCGGGCCCGATCGAGGCCCCGCCGCGGTCGGCCGCGGCACCATTGGTGCGCGTGTGCTCCGTGGGATTGGTGTGACTGTCGACTAGCCTGCGACCATGGCGACCCGTACGTCCTCCACTTCGCGTGCCCGCGGCACGTCAACCCGCCCCGCGGGCCGACGTCAACCGGCTCGTCCGGCACCCCGCGGCAAGACCAAGGCCAAGGGCGGGGGCATGCCGTTCCCTCTGCGCGCCTTTCGCACCACGTGGATGGGCATGGCCAATGTCACCGGATCCGCCGTCCGCAAGGTCGGCGCCGCAGGTCGCGACCTCGAGCCCGAACACAAGCGTGACGGCCTCGGCTTCACCCTGATCGCACTCGCGGTCATCGTGGCCGCGCGCGAATGGTGGGGCATGCCGGGGCTCGTCGGCAATGTCGTCCACGCCATTGTTGCGGGCACCTTCGGCAAGGTCGCCTACGCCCTGCCGCTCGTCCTGCTCGCCTTCGGCCTCCACATCCTCCGCGGCCCAGATCACCGCGAGGCCACCAACCGGCTCGCCATCGGCACCGTCGTCCTCGGCTTCGCCGTCACCGGCCTTGTGCACGTGTCGGCCGGCATCCCCGAGCCGCCCGCCGGGGCCGACCCGATGCGTGCCGCCGGCGGCATCATCGGTTTCCTCGCCTCGAGCCCCCTCCACGCCGCTGTGGGCACGTGGGCGACGGTCATCCTCCTCGTCATCCTCGGCTTCTTCGCCCTGCTCATCCTCACGGCCACCCCCGTGCACCAGATCCCCGAACGGGTCGCCCAGGTCCGCGCCTATTTCTTCGGCCCGGACCCCGCCGACGAGGCCCACGACGATTCGGCCAAGCTCCCGGCACCCCGCAAGCGCCGCCGCGGCGCGATCGACGCCGACGGTTCTCTCGAGGGGGACGAGGCCTTCGAGCAGGCCGCCGTGGTCGATCCGGTCACCGGTCGGCGGATTCGCCCCGGACAACGTCGCCCGGCGCCCGGCACCGAGGATGCCGCGACAACCCCGGGTAGCTCGGCTGCGACCGCACCCATTGCACTGACCGGCGGCGCCCCCAACGGCAGTGCGGTCCCCGTGACCGGCAAGAAACTCGAGCCGCCACCCACCGCACCCCTTCCGCAGCGCGTCGAGCAGCTCGCCCTCGCCGGCGACATCACCTACACCCTCCCCGACGACAAACTGCTCGAGCCGGGCACCCCGCCGAAGTCGCGCAGCGAGGCCAACGATCGCGTCGTCGAGTCCCTCACTCAGGTCATGGACCAGTTCGACATCGACGCCCAGATCACCGGCTTCTCGCGCGGCCCGACGGTCACCCGCTACGAGATCGAGCTTGGCCGCGGCACCAAGGTCGAGCGCGTCACCGCCCTCTCCAAGAACATTGCGTATGCCGTGGCGTCCGCTGACGTGCGCATCCTCAGTCCCATCCCGGGCAAGTCCGCCATCGGCATCGAGATCCCCAACACCGACCGCGAGAAGGTCTCCTTGGGCGACGTCCTGCGCAGTCAGGTCGCCCGCACGAATGAGCACCCGATGGTCATGGGCGTCGGCAAGGACGTCGAGGGCGGCTATGTCATCGCCAACCTCGCCAAGATGCCGCACCTGCTCGTCGCCGGCGCCACCGGCTCGGGCAAGTCGAGTTTCGTCAACTCGATGATCACGTCGATCCTCATGCGCAGCACCCCCGACGAAGTCCGCATGGTCCTGGTGGACCCCAAGCGGGTGGAGCTCACGGCATACGAAGGAATTCCCCACCTCATCACGCCCATCATCACCAACCCCAAGAAGGCGGCCGAGGCCCTCCAATGGGTGGTGCGCGAGATGGACACGCGCTATGACGACCTGTCGGCGTTCGGGTTCAAGCACATTGACGACTTCAACAAGGCCCTCAAGGCGGGCAAGGTCAAGCCACTTCCCGGCTCCGAGCGGGTGCTGCAGCCCTATCCCTACCTGCTCGTCGTCGTCGACGAGCTCGCCGACCTGATGATGGTCGCCCCGCGTGACGTCGAGGAGTCGATCGTCCGCATCACCCAACTTGCGCGCGCCGCGGGCATCCACCTCGTCCTGGCGACCCAGCGACCCAGCGTCGACGTCGTCACCGGCCTGATCAAGGCCAACGTCCCGAGCCGGATGGCCTTCGCGACCTCCTCGCTCGCCGACAGCCGCGTCGTGCTCGACCAGCCCGGTGCCGAGAAGCTCATCGGTCAAGGTGACGCGCTCTTCCTGCCGATGGGCGCCAGCAAGCCGATGCGTGTCCAGGGCGCCTGGGTCACCGAGTCCGAGGTGCACGACGTCGTCAAGTTCGTCACCGAGCAGCTCAAGCCCAACTACCGCGAGGACGTGACCGTCGTCGCGGCCAAGAAGCAGGTCGACGACGACATCGGCGACGACCTCGACCTGTTGCTCCAGGCGACCGAACTCGTCGTCACGACGCAGTTCGGCTCGACCTCGATGCTCCAGCGCAAGTTGCGGGTCGGCTTCGCCAAGGCAGGCCGCCTCATGGACCTGCTCGAGTCACGCGGCGTCGTCGGTCCTTCCGAGGGCAGCAAGGCGCGCGACGTGCTCGTCAAGCCGGACGACCTGCCGACCACGCTGGCGCTCATGCGGGGCGAGGACGTGCCGGAGGCCGCCTATGACCAGCCGTTCGACGGCTCCATGGGTGACGAGGACGAAGACGCAGGTATGCCGTTGGACGGCGACGCCCGCGCCATCCGTGGCGATTGGGATGACTCCGATGGCTCGGACGATGACGAGGGCGGGGACGCCTGGGAGTTGACCGGCCGAGCCTGAGCCCGTCGCTCAGTGGGTCTGGACGACCTCGGAGGTGACCTGCGCGTCGGAGGCCGGTCCGTCTTCGGGCATCGGGGCCTCGGCGAGAGCCTCGCCGATTTCCTCCAGGAAGGCATCGAGTTCCTCGTTGCCACTGACCGGGCCGCCCGCGAGGAGGCCGTCGGCGCCGAGCAGGAGCGCCGAGGGGCTCTGGCGGAGTTCCAGTTTCTGCCAAGTCAACGAGGCGTGGTCGGTCCATGACCCCACGGTGTCGACGTCTCCCGTCGACTGCATAACCGGCACCCCGCTGAAGACCATGCGCACGTCGATCTGGGGGAGGCGATCCCGCCACTGCTGGGCCGACCGGAAGGCCTGGTGCGTGCTGCCGCAGTAGCAGTTCATGAAGATGAGGAGCTGGGCCCGCTGCCGGGCCATCTCGGTCAAGGTGTGCGGCTCGCCCTGAGGGTCGAGGAGCAGGGCTTGCGGAATCGGGCCGCGGATGTACTCCTCGTCGTCCTCCACGCCGTCGGGGGAAACCGGCGTCATGCTGAAGGCCGAGTCGTCCGGTGACGGTTGCGGGTGGGGATGAGAATGGGCGGCCGTCGCGGACCCGCCGAGGACCAGCACGCCGATGGCGGCCAGGAGGGTGCCCATCGCGAGCCACGCCCAACCCGTGCTGCCCATCGACAGAAGAGTCGCCGGCACCGTCTGGTCAGCGAAGGCGAACCATGCGAACACCGCGGCCGCGGCCACGAGAAGGATGTTGCGCACCAACGTCTTCGGGACGATGCGCTGGTCACCGATCCGGCCGAAACAGCCGCAGGAGGGACGCGGGTCGAAGGTCAGAGCGCGGGCGACGATCACGGCATACGTCACAAAAAGTGCGCCCGCGGCGATGGCCGCGACCTTCACCAGAGGTGACCACGGCGCGAGCATCGCCAGTGCCAGGACGCCCTCGCCAATGGGCAGCGCGCGAGCGATGGTGCGGTTCTGGAGGAAGCGGGGGAGGCGGAGCAGAGTGATGGCGCTCTGCGTCGACCCTGGCTCCTTCCACTTGGCCACGGCGCTCAGCACGAGCACAGCGACGAGGAGGAGTGGGGCGACCACTCCGGCAGGGATGGGCATGTCCGCCAGTCTAAGGCGGGTCAGTCCCTAGGCTGTGCGTCCATGACCATGCCGTGGGAAGACCTGGACGAACGCCTGAGCCGCCGCACCCGGTGGGGGGCGATCATCCGCAAGCAGCCCTCGGCGCTTCTCCTGGCCATCCAGCTGCTGGCCATCCTCATCCTGCCGTGGCTGGAGGAGTCGGAGTCCGGACATGTCGTGATCTTCATCGTGAGCTTCTTCGCGGTGCTCTTCGCGGTGGCGACCGTCCGCCGGACACCGGCGGTCAACTGGCTCTCGGGCTTCCTCGCGGTGCCCGCGATCCTGCTGGAGGTCACCTCGGTGATCACCGGCAACCAACTGATCGCGACGATCGCCTACTTCGCCCTGGCGGCCTTCTACCTCTATGTCGCCTATGGCCTCATCGCCTACATGTTCGAGGACAGTTGGGTGACCAAGGACGAACTCTTCGCCGTCGCCGCCGCCTTCACCGTGCTCCTCTTCTCCTTCGCTTACCTCTACCTCGGCGTCCAGGGGCTGAGCCCGAACTCGTTCGCGGGTGCAGGCGATGGGCCCAAGAGTTTCCTCGAGCTCATCTATTTCTCCGGAGCCAACCTCACCGGCTGTGGCCTCTCGGACATCATCGCCGTCGGCGGGCATGCCCGAGCGATCTGCACGATCGAGCAGCTCGCGGGCGTCCTCTACGTCGCGATGGTGATCTCGCGCCTCGTCGCGCTCACGGCGATGCGCAACAAGTGACGCAGGTCAGTTCGCCTGCGCGATGAGCTCGGCATCGAGCCTTGCCCAGGTCGCCAGACTCGGGCCACGCCTGGTCTGCAGGTCCCGCGCGACATCCTCGGCGGCCCCGAGCACGCGGCGCATGTTGCCGCTCGTGAGCTTGCCGAGGTCCCCCGCGGACCACCCGCGGTCGGCGAGTGCCGCGAGCAGTCGCGGATAGCCGGTGACATCCTCGAGACCGTTGGGGAGCAGGTCGACGCCGTCATAGTCGCCGCCGAGGCCGATGTGGTCGATGCCGGCGACTTCCCGCACGTGCTCGAGGTGCGGGATGACATCGGCCAGAGTCGCGGTCGGCTGCGGGTTGGTCTCCCGCCGGGCCCGACAAAAGGCGCCGTATGCCGTGTAGTCGGCCGGGTCGATCCCCTCGGCTCGCGCAGCCTCAACGGCGGCGAGATCCCACTCCCGGACCGCCGGTGAGACGAACTTGGGGACGAAGGTGACCATGCAGAGCCCCCCGTTGCTCGGCAACTGAGCGAGCACGTCGTCGGGCACATTGCGCGGGTGGTCACTGACTGCGCGTGCCGAACTGTGGGAGAAGACGACCGGCGACTCGGTCGTCGAGAGTGCCGCGCGCATGGTGTCCGCCGAGACGTGGGAGAGGTCGACGAGCATGCCGAGCCGATTCATCTCGCGCACAACCTCGTGGCCGAAGGGGGAGAGGCCTCCGAGCACGGGCTCGTCCGTTGCAGAGTCGGCCCACGGGACGTTGTCGTTGTGGGTGAGCGTCATGTAACGCACGCCCACGGCATACAACATGCGAAGGGTGCCCAACGAGCAGCCGATCGAGTGCCCACCTTCTGCGCCCATGAGGGATGCGATCCGGCCGCGTGCCCAGGCGGCGTCCACGTCAGCGGCGGTGGTCGCGAGAGCCAACGTCTCGGCATGGCGATCTGTCATCGTGTGGACGAAGTCGACCTGTTCCAAGGTGGCCGCCACGGCCGAGTCCCCGGCGAGTTGGGCGGGCACGAAGACCGACCAGAACTGCGCTCCGACGCCGCCCTCACGCAGGCGCGGGAGGTCGGTATGGGTGCGACTGCCGCGGAGGCCGACGTCGAGTGCGTCCAAGTCGTATCCGACCTGAGCCCGCATCTCCCACGGCAGGTCGTTGTGGCCGTCCCAGACGGGATGCTCGGCGAGCACATCGGCCACGATCTGGGTGACCTCGGAGGAGTCGGTGGGCGTGGGAGCGGTGGCCTCGGGCATGGTCCGACTCTGCCACGTCGAGCCCAACTAGAGTGAGGCCATGAGCGGTGGGGTCGAGGTGGCGGAGCACCAGAGGACCGTCGCCGTCGTGACCCTCGGCTGCACGCGCAACGAGGTCGACTCCGAGGAACTCGCCGGTCGGCTGCGCGCCGAGGGCTGGCGGCTCGTCGATGACGCTGCTGATGCCGATGTGGCGCTGGTCAACACCTGTGGTTTCGTCGAACAGGCGAAGAAGGATTCGATCGACACCCTGCTCGAGGCGGCCGACCTCAAGGAGACGGGGCGCACCCAGGCAGTCGTCGCCGTCGGGTGCTTGGCCGAGCGCTATGGCCAGGAATTGGCCGACGAGTTGCCCGACGCTGACGCCGTGCTCGGTTTCGACTCGTATGCCGACATGTCCAGCCATCTCCGGCGCATCCTGGCGGGAGAGAAGATCGCCAGCCACGTGCCGTCGGACCGTCGACGACTGCTGCCGCTCACTCCGGTCGAGCGTCAGGCCGGTGCCGAATCGGTGGCCCTGCCCGGGCACGACAGCGTCGCCGAGGGAGTCGTGCGGGCACGGCTCGACGGACGCCCGTGGGCGCCGCTGAAGATCGCGAGCGGTTGCGATCGACGCTGCTCTTTCTGCGCGATCCCGATGTTTCGTGGCTCCTTCGTGTCGCGCCGCCCCACCGACGTCATCGCCGAGGCGCGCTGGCTCGCCGCCGAAGGGGTGAAAGAACTCTTCCTCGTCTCCGAGAACTCCACCTCCTACGGCAAGGACCTCGGCGACCTCGCCCTCCTCGAGAAACTGCTGCCCGAGTTGTGCGACATCCCCGGCATCGAGCGAGTGCGCGTGTCCTACCTCCAGCCGGCCGAGGTGCGCCCCGGCCTGCTCGAAGCGATGGCAGCGCTGCCGACCGTCATGCCGTGGTACGACCTCTCCTTCCAGCACTCCTCGCCGACCGTCTTGCGTCGGATGCGCCGTTTCGGAGGCACCGAGCCCTTCCTCGACCTCATCGCGCGTGTGCGAGCAGCGGCCCCTGATGCCGGGATTCGCACCAACGTCATCGTCGGCTTCCCCGGCGAGACCGAGGACGATGTCGATGAGTTGGGACGCTTCCTGATCGCTGCCGACCTCGACGTCGTGGGTGTCTTCGGCTACTCCGACGAGGACGGCACCGAGGCCGAGGACCTCGACGGCAAGCTGGACGCCGACGTCATCGAGGAGCGGGTCACCCGGATCACCGATCTCGTCGAGCAGTTGACCGCGGAGCGGGCAGAGCGTCGCGTGGGCTCGCGGGTCATGGTCCTCATCGACGAGATCGACGACGAGACCGGCGAGTGCATCGGTCGTGCCGAGCACCAGGGCCCCGACGTCGATGGTGCCACCATCCTTCCGCCGGGCTCGGGCGAGCCCGGCGACCTGGTCGAGGCCGATGTCGTGGCCAGCGAAGGCGTCGACCTGCGGGCGGTGCCGGTCGCTGGGAGCCAAGCGGACGGCATACCCACGCCCGGGATGGCGTCCGACCCTGACGATGCCTCAGCCAAGGGGAGCGCGTGAGCATCCCCGACGTGCGCGGCGTGCGACGGGTGAGTGCCTGGAACATCGCGAACTACCTCACGGTCTTCCGGATCGTGCTCGTGCCCGTCTTCGGTTGGCTGCTGCTCGCCGATGGGGGAGCCTCGCCGAACCTGCGGTGGTGGGCCTTCGCCTGCTTCACCGTCGCGATGATCACCGATCGCCTCGATGGGGACCTCGCGCGCAGCCGTGGCCTGGTCACCGACTTCGGCAAGGTGGTCGACCCCATCGCCGACAAGGCGTTGGTGACGATGGCCCTCGTCGGGCTCTCGATCATCCAGGCGCTACCCTGGTGGATCACCGTCGTCATCCTCGTGCGCGAGTGGGGCGTGACCGCCATCCGGTTCTGGGTGATCAGGCACGGGATCATGGCGGCTGGCCGCGGTGGCAAGCTCAAGACCTTCCTGCAGGCGCTCGGGCTGGGCTTCTTCGTCATGCCCCTGTGGACGCTGGCTGGAGCGGAGTTCTGGCACGGCCTGGCCTGGGTGGTGCTGGTCGCCGCGCTGATCGTCACGGTGGTCACCGGCATCGATTATGTGGTCCAAGCATTGCGGCTGCGGCAGACGAGTCCCCGCGCCGAGTTGAAGCGGGCCGAACGCGCCCGGCGGCGGCAAGAGCGCCAGCAGGGCTCGTGACGACCCTTGCCCGTCAGGTGGTCGAACTTCTGGGTCGGCGTGGGCTCACGGTGGGCACGGCGGAGTCGCTCACCGGTGGGTTGCTCTGCTCGACCCTGATCGACGTCCCGGGTGCCTCGTCGGTCGTGCGGGGTGGAGCCGTCGCCTATGCCACCGATGTGAAGGCGTCGGTGCTCGGGGTGGATGCCGACCTGCTGGCTGCTCGGGGCGCGGTGGACGCCGACGTCGCCCGGGGAATGGCAGCGGGCGCTCGGCGGTTGCTCGGAGTCGACATCGGCGTGGCGACGACCGGGGTCGCCGGCCCGGACCGAAGCGATGGACAACCCGTCGGGACGGTCTTCGTGGCTCTCGACTCCGACGCCGGCTCCGATGTCCTGGCCCTCGCGCTCAGCGGGGATCGGCGCACCATCCGAGAGACCGCGGTGGAGGAGTCCCTACGGCTGGTGTTGCGGATGTGCGCTGACACCCCGCCGGGGTAACGTGAGGCCACCAGCAATGCAGATGCTCGAGTCGTGTGAAAGGAGTTGCCGTGGTCGTGCTTCGTCAAGAGCTCGGTGAGCTCCTGCGTGAGACGCGGGTGGAGCAGGGTCGCACCCTGCGCGAGGTCGCTGCGGACGCGACGATCGCCTTCGGCTACCTGAGCGAGATCGAGCGGGGCACCAAGGAGGCGTCCTCGGAGTTGCTCGTCGCGATCTGTGGCGCCTTGGGTCTGACGCTCTCTGAGCTGCTCGCCGACCTCACCGAGCGCGTCGCTCGGGCCGAGGTCCTCGCGGCCCCGGTGCGCCTGCCAGTCCGCGACCGCGAAGCTGCTCGGGTGTCCGCGGCCTGACTCGTCCGGCCCCCAGTGGTGCCTGCGGCCGTCCATCATCGGTCGGTGCCATGCCGCCTTGGCAGGTGGGACAGGAGAAGAGCGTCCGCTCGCGTGGTGGCTGCCCGGTCATCGCGACCCGGATCGTGTCCCCGCAGCGTCGGCAGGGGCGGCCCGATCGACCATGGACCCAACTCTCCTCGCCCTGTCGCAGGATGCCGGTGCTCGATTGGATCGCGTGGTCCTTGGCTCGATCCATGAGCCGGTGGATCCTGGTGACCAGGTGGTCGACCTGGTCCGGTGTGAGGTCGCTTGTTCGAGTCCAGGGGAGGATCCGCTCGACGAAGAGAGCCTCGCTCGCCCAGTAGGTGCCGACTCCTGCCAAGGTGCGTTGGTCGAGGAGGGCGTCGCCGACAAACCCTTCGTATGCCGTGAGGTTGGCTGCCGCCCTGGCCGGGTCCCAGTCGGGGCCGAGGACGTCCGGGCCCAGATGGCCGATGAGGGTGTGTTCCTCTCGCGTGGGGACGAGGTCGAGCATGCCGAGGCGAAGCCCGACGGCGGACCAGTGTTCGGTGGTCAGCAGGGCGCGAAGGTCATGGCGGCGACGGGCGCGCTCGGTCTCGGGGCCGGGGTGGACGATGCGCCACTGCCCTTCCATCCGCAGGTGCGAGTGGAGGGTGAGCCCTGAGTCGAGTCGGTGGAGCAGGTGCTTGCCGCGGGCTCGGACCTCGAGGGTGGTCATCCCGACGAGGTCGACGGTGGCGAGACTGCCCCAACGCAGATCCGAGATCGTGAGTGGCTCGCCGGCCAGGGCCCGGTGCATCCGGTCCGCGGTGCGCCAGAGCGTGTCCCCTTCAGGCATGGGTCTTCTGTCGATCAGCTCGGGCTGGCCACGAATACACCCTCTGCGAGCGCCGCCTCGGCCAATCGATCGTCAT